>ERZ761609.1858-NODE-1858-length-17141-cov-7.667096_pt1 | contig 17141 bp, 13 predicted proteins | sample MGYA00511163_ERZ761609 | MGnify/ENA primary metagenome ERZ761609 (study PRJEB28899, sample SAMN02445070) | bioreactor sludge metagenome | biome: EBPR sludge | place: Australia: Brisbane, Thorneside Wastewater Treatment Plant | collected 2011-12-16 ... | reverse complement strand
GCGGCCACGAAAACCTTTGTGACCAGTGTGTTGGCGGGCCTCAGTCTGCTGGCGGAATGGCGCGAGGATGAGGGGCTGCGCGCCGCCGTGGCGGGCCTGCCTGCCGCGCTGGAACAGGCGGTGAAGCTGGATTGGGGGCCGCTGTCGGCCCGCCTGTCGCGCGCGCCTTCGGCCTTCGTGCTGGGCCGTGGCCCCGGCTTTGCCGTGGCGAATGAGGCGGCGCTGAAGTTCAAGGAAACCTGTGGCATCCATGCCGAAGCCTATAGCGCCGCCGAGGTGCTGCATGGACCGGCGGCCATTGTGCAGGCCAATTTTCCGGTGCTGGCGCTTGGCATCGAAGATGCGGCCCTGCCGCAGCTTTGTGCCACGGCAGAGCGGCTGGCGGCGCAAGGGGCCGATGTATTTGTGACCGGGGCCGATGTGGCGGGGGCGACCCGGCTGCCCTCGGTGCCCGGCCTGCATCCGATCGTGGCACCCTTGGTGATGATCGCGGCCTTCTACGCCTTTGTGGAGGGGCTGGCGCGGCGGCGCGGCTTTGACCCCGACACGCCGCCGCATCTGCGCAAGGTGACGGAGACGGTGTGATGGCGGTCACGCTTTCCGGTGCCCGGATCTTTGACGGGCAAACCTTGCAGGACGGGTTGGCGGTGGTGATCGAGGGCGGTCAGATTGCCGCGCTGATCCCCGAGGCCGAGGCGCGCGATGCCATACGGGTTCGGGGCATTCTGGCCCCGGCCTTTCTGGACCTTCAGGTGAATGGCGGCGGCGGTCATCTGGTCAGCGGCACCACGACAGCCGCCGATCTGGCCACGGTTTGCGCCGCGCATCGCGCGCTTGGCACCGCTGGGGTTTTGCCCACGCTGATCACTGATACGCCCGAGGCCACAGCGCAGGTGATCGCCGCGGGCCTTGCCGCCATCGGCACGCCGGGTTTTCTGGGCCTGCATCTGGAGGGGCCGCATCTGGACCCGCGCCGCAAGGGCGCTCATGATCCGGCGCTGATCCGCCCGATGCAGGCCGACGACCTCGCGCGCCTGTGTGAGGCGGCACGCCGCCTGCCCGCGCTGATGGTGACTCTGGCCCCGGAAAGCGCCACACCGGAGCAGATTGCCACCCTCGCCACAGCGGGCGCGGTGGTCAGCCTCGGCCATAGCGATTGCAGTTTTGATCTGGCGCAGGCAGCGTTCAAGGCCGGTGCGCGCTGCGCCACCCATCTGTTCAACGCCATGAGCCAATTGGGCAATCGGGAGCCGGGGCTGGCAGGGGCCGTGCTGGCGGGAACCTGTGCGGCGGGGCTGATCGCCGATGCCATTCATGTGCATCCGGCCACCCTGCGCGCGGCGCTGGCGGCGCGGCCTGACGGGGTGTTTCTGGTCACCGATTGCATGGCCTTTGCAGGCACCGATGCGACCGAGATGCTGCTGAACGGGCGGCGCGTGCTGCGCCGCGACGGGCGGTTGACGCTGGAGGACGGCACCCTCGCCGGGGCCGACCTCACCTTGCCGCAGGCGATTGCCACGTTGGTCGGCCAAGTGGGCCTCGCGCCGGAACGCGCGATGGCCATGGCCTCGGCTATCCCGGCGCAGTTGATCGGGGTCGAAGACCGCTTTGGCACCATCGCCCCCGGCCGCGCTGCCGAACTGGTACTGCTGACGCAGGATTTCAGCCTGTCGGGCGTTTGGTCGGGTGAAGATTGGTTGATCGCACCGCGATGAAGAAGCCCCGGGTTCCCCCGAGGCTGCGCTCATTTCCGCCCGAACAGCCGCGACCAGAAGCTCTTCGCCCGGTCGCGGGCGGCATCGGCGCTGGCGTCCAGCTCATCGAGCTTCACGTTCAGATCATCCACCGCCGGATCAATCATCCGCTCGCGGAACTGTCGCCACATGCGCCACAGCATCAGCCAGACCAGCCCCAAAAGCGCCAGCACGATGATGCTGACCCATGGGATCAGCTGCACATCCGGCCCCTCGACCGCGCGCACCTTCACCGCATTGGGATAGATCGAGAAAACCGGCATCCGCCAGCCATAATGCGTGACCGCCACCCATTCCGGTTTATCCTTGGACGAGACGAAATTACTGGCCTCGGCTTGCAGGTTCGAGCTGTCATATTTGAAATAGGGCGGCCAAATCCAGCCGGTATCCTCGTTGCGATAGACCATCACCTCGCCATTGGGGAACACCGCATCAATGAAGCGGATATCGCGCTTGTCGACCGGGGCCGTGGTGGTGCCACTGTCGGGCGAGGCGAAGAAGAACGCATTCGCCCCCAACTCGGTCACGCGGTTATAGGTGCTGGTGATGCGCACGATGTCGCGCTGCGGCAGGGTGTAATGCAGGAAGGCCGCGACGATGGCAAAGATCGTCAGACGGAATCCCCATTTGATATAGGTCCACATGCGCGGCCCCTCCTTTTTCAGTCGTAATTCACCAGATACACGGTGACGGCAATACCTGCCATCGGCAGGATATAGACCAGCCATAACAGTTTCAGATGCAGGCTGCGGCCATAACCCGCCATCTGCGCCTCGACCCAAGCCTCGCGGTCGCCCGTCAGGCCCTCGGCCTCGAACCGCTTCTCCAACGCCTCGCGGCGGGTGGAACGGAAATAGACCCGCAGCAGCCAGTAGAACACTGTCAGCACGAGGAAGGCCAGAACCCAGGCGCGCAGAATAGCCATGACGCAGCTCCATTCGCCGGGCAGCCCGCCCGGCATGCCCAGAACATAAGCATCTTTCACGATTTCTGCCACAGGCGCGGCGGCACGCTTGGCAAAGCGCGGCTTCCCCCCCATCATCAGAGGATGACCGATGCTCCCACCTTTCCGCCTGACCTTGCCGAAAAGATCGCCGCCGAAGTGGCGCTGCGCAGCGCCGATCTGATCGCGCTGACGCAAGACCTGATCCGCATTCCAACGCTGAACCCGCCAGGGCGCTGTTACCGCGAGATCTGCGATTATCTGGCAGAGCGGCTGTCGGCGCAGGGCTTTGCGGTGGCGCTGGTGCGGGCCGAAGGCGCGCCGGGCGACAGTGAGGCGCATCCGCGCTGGAACATGGTGGCGCGGCGCGAGGGCACGCGGCCCGGTGATTGCGTGCATTTCAATAGCCATCATGATGTGGTGGAGGTCGGCCATGGCTGGACCCGCGACCCGTTCGGCGGCGAGTTGCATGAAGGCCGCATCTATGGCCGGGGGGCGTGCGACATGAAGGGGGGCCTCGCCGCCAGCATCATCGCGGCCGAGGCCTTCATCGCCGCCTGCCCCGACTATCGCGGCACCATCGAGATTTCCGCCACCGCCGATGAGGAATCGGGTGGCTATGGCGGCGTGGCCTATCTGGCCGAACAGGGCTGGTTCGATCCGGACCGGGTGCAGCACGTCATCATCCCCGAACCGCTGCACAAGGACCGCATCTGCCTTGGCCATCGCGGTGTGTGGTGGGCCGAGGTGGAGACCAAGGGCCGCATCGCCCATGGGTCCATGCCCTTTCTGGGCGACAGCGCCATTCGCCATATGGGCGCGGTGCTGGAGGAGATCGAGCGGAAACTCTATCCGCTGCTGGCGAAAAAACGCACCGCCATGCCCGTGGTGCCGGAAGGCGCGCGGGCCTCGACGCTGAATATCAACTCCATCCATGGCGGTGAGCCGGAGCCAGAGCCGGGCTACACCGGCCTGCCCGCGCCCTGCGTGGCGGATCGCTGCCGCATCATCCTCGACCGCCGTTTCCTGATCGAGGAAGATCTGACCGAGGTGAAGGCCGAGGTGACCGGGTTGCTGGACGGGCTGCGCGCCAGCCGCCCCGGCTTTGATTACGCGATCCGCGATCTGTTCGAGGTGAAGCCCACCCAAACCGCGCCCGATGCGCCCATCGTCCGCTCCACCGCCGCCGCAATCGAGCGGGTGCTGGGCCGGGTGGCCGAACATGTCGTCTCGCCCGGCACCTATGACCAGAAACATATCGACCGCATCGGCCGGATGAAGAACTGCATCGCCTATGGGCCGGGCCTGCTGCATCTGGCGCACCAACCCGATGAATGGGTTGGTGTGCAGGATATGCAGGACAGCGCGCTGGTCATGGCGCTGGTGCTGGCCGATCTGCTGGGCTGAGGGTGCCTCAGTTCAGTGCGCCGGCGCGGGCCACCAGAACCGCCGCCGCCCCTTGCAAGGAGCCTTGCACCGAATGCTCCAGCAGGGCGGCACCTTGCACCAGATCGTCCAGATCGGTGCCTTCGGCTACATCGCCAAAAACCCAGGTGCCAGATTCGGTCGCGCGCCATGCCAGGCGGCAGGCCTGACCGCAGGATTCGCTTTCCAGATGGCCCGAGATTTCAAACTCTGGCCCCATCGCAGCTTGCCCCACCGCCTGCGACAGGCGTTGCAGCAAGCGCAAACCTGGCAGGCAAGGCCCGCCACGATGCGGGCAGTCCTGACATTGGCGCAGGGCCATACGGGTGGCAAGCGGTGCCATGGGCACCGGTGACGCGCGAAAATCGCGCGGAACGCTGGTCATCTGTCCTCCTTCCGGGGCACCCCGCCCGGGATTGGTTATGGGTTCCTGATGGCAGGTCTCCTGACTTGCGGGTCGCGGCACCCTCCGCCTTCCCGGCCCTTTACGGGCCAGTGGCGGTTGGAGGGCGCTCGCCGCTTACAGTTGCGGGGGCAGTTGCGGGCTTTCACCGCATTCCCTTTTCACCCGGCCTTGATACCGGGCACCATCGGGGGCAAAGCTGCCCGCAGCCGCGCCTGCGGTCAAGACCCCATCTGGCGTTTTCTGCCCCGCCCCGCTAGGGTCACGCCCGATCTGAAGGAGCCGCCCATGCCAGTCAAAGCCGACAAACGCCTGCCCGTGACCCTGATCACCGGCTATCTGGGTGCCGGAAAAACCACGCTGCTCAATGCCTTGCTGAAAGACGCCAGCACGGGGCCGGTGGCGGTGCTGATCAATGAATTCGGGGATGTCGGCCTTGATCACGATCTGATCGTGGAAAGCACCGAAGAAATGGTGCTGCTGGAATCGGGTTGCATGTGCTGTGCGGTGCGGGGCGATCTGACCCGCGCGCTGACCGATCTGGCGGCACGGCGCAAGGCCGGGCAGGCCAAGTTTGACCGGGTGGTGATCGAGACCTCGGGCCTCGCCGATCCTGGCCCGATTCTGCACACGCTCCTGGTGGAAAAACCGCTGGCCGAGGCTTATCGCATGGATGGGGTGGTGACGCTGGCCGATGCCGCCCATGGACCGGCGACCTTGGACAAGGGGTTTGAAGCGGTGGCGCAGGTGGCGATGGCCGACCTGATCGTGGTGACCAAAGCCGATCTGGTGAGCGCCGAGGCGTTGGCCGGCTTTCAGAAGCGCCTGAAAACCATTGCCCCCACCGCGCGGCAAATTCTGGCCGAACGCGGGCAGGTGCCCGCCGGCGCGCTGTTCGGCCTTGGCATCCCGGCGGAATTGACGCAGGCGACTCAGGCGGCGGCTTGGGTCAACGCCGCTGCCGCGCCGAAACCCCTGCCCGCGCTGACGCAGTTCGGCTCGCAGCACGGGCTGTTCGGCGCCGCGTTCAACGCCACGCAGCCTTGGGCTGCCAAGCATGACGACCGCATCCGCTCGGTCTCGGCAGTCATCGAGCATCCGATCCATCCGGGCCTGTTCAACATCTGGATCGACACGCTGATCCAGTTGCGCGGGCCGGATATCCTGCGCTTCAAGGCGCTGATCTGGCTGGAGGGCGAAGCCGAGCCCTACGCCATCCACGGCGTGCAGCATATCTTCGACCCGCCCGTGAAACTGGCGCGTGCGCCGAAGGACGGCGACCGGAAATCGCGGATCGTCATCATCGGGCGCGACTTGGCCGAAGGTGTTCTGGAAGAAAGTCTGGCCTTCCTCAACAGCCCCACCGAAGGGGTGCGGTAACGGCGCAGGGGGGGGCGGTCGCGCCCCCCCACGGCCTTCGGCCTCCCCCACGAGGATATTTTTGAACAGAACATGGGGGCGGTTAACCGCGCGTTTACTTTTGAGCCGCAGGCTGCCCCCATGAAACATCGCAGCCCCGCCTTTGCCGAAGCGCCCCTGCCCCTTTTCGCCCCCGAAGGTGCGGAGGACGAAGCGCTTGGCACAGCCCTGCCAGGCCGGCTACCCTCTTACATCAGCGATCACCGCAAGCGCCTGCGCACCCGGTTCATGGAGGGGGGCGCGGCGGCAATGCCGGATTACGAGCTGCTGGAACTGGTGCTGTTCCGTGCCATCCCCCGGCAGGATGTAAAACCGCTGGCGCGGCTTTTGCTGGATACGTTCGGCGATTTCAACCGGGTGGTGACAGCGCCAGTGGCACGGCTGGTCGCCGTGAAAGGCGTGGGCGATTCGGTGGTGCAGGAATTGAAGATCGTCGAGGCAGCGGCGCAGCGCATGGCACGGGCGCGTGTGATGCAACGCCCCGTTCTGTCAGGCTGGGATGCGCTGCTGGATTACTGCCACACCGCGATGGCGCATCGCGAGACCGAGCAATTCCGCATCCTGTTCCTGGATCGCAAGAATGTGCTGATCGCCGATGAGGAACAGGCGCGTGGCACGGTGGATCATGTGCCGGTCTACCCGCGCGAAGTGGTGAAACGCGCGTTGGAGCTGAACGCCAGCGCGTTGATCCTGGTACATAATCACCCCTCGGGCGACCCGACCCCTTCAGATGCTGACATCAGCATGACCGCGCAGATCCGCGATGCCGCCGAGGTATTGGGGATCGTGCTGCACGACCACCTCATCATCGGAAAGGAGCGCGAACTGAGTTTCAGGGCGCATCACTATCTCTAGCGGCCAAAGGACGAAGCCAGACCTCGACCCGCCGATTGGCCCTGCGGCCTGCCGCTGTGGTGTCGCAGGCCATGGGAAGCGCCTCGCCAAAGGGCATCACACGGGGCATCCGTGCGCCCTCTGGCAGGTCGCTCAACAGATCAGACAATGCCGTTGCCACCCCGATTGCGCGGCTTTCCGACAGATCCAGATTGGCAGACGCGCTGCCCGACCCATCCGAAAATCCTGCAAGGATCACCTCTTGCCCCCGGAACGCATCCACCGCCAGCATCTGCGCCAAAAGCTGAAGGTTCTCGCGCGAGCGGGAGTCGAGCTGTGTCGTGCCATCCTCGAACCGGAAAGTCAGCGAAGACCGGCTGGAATCGCGCATCACATCTGCCAAATTCTGCAACTGTTCCAACGGCACATCTGGCCCTGCCCCCTTGATCGCGTTCAAAAGGCGCAGCCCGTCTGCCGTCATCGGTGTGGTTTCCGGCGCGCGATCGACATATCCGGCGGCCGCAATCGGCGCCTGTGCGGCGGGGTGATCAAGGAAGTCGAGAAACTCCCTCGCAAAAAGCGGAAGGCGGCGGCGTGGCGTCAGAAGCTGCACCGGCAGGGTCAGCGGATAATCCTCAGCCTTGACCGAAGCGCGGCCCGGCAGCAGCGGAAAGCCGCAACTGTCGGTCAAAGGCAGCACCCGCGCGGCACCCTTGGCCGCTTGCCCGGTGATGGCCAACGCCCAAGGATCGCGCGCCACGGCCTCGGCCAACTCCTCCGCCGTGGCATGTTCGGACACCGCAGCCACGCGCCGCCCCAGCCGCGCCGTCAGGGCCTCTTGCAGCGATGTGTCCCCCGCCAAGGCATGCAGGGCAATCGGCATATCCGGGCCACCAAATTCCTTCCAGTTCTTCACCTTGCCGGACAAGGCCGCCGCCAGTTCGGGGGTGGAAATGCGTGGATGCGTATTGCCCGTCGCGACAATGGGGATCAGCGCATCCAGCGCCATGGATCTTGACCCAAAGCCTTTATCGGCGGTCAAGGACACCGCCAGATCTGCCTCACCGCGCAACAAGGCACGCCGCGCGGCCTCGGGCGCAGCTGGCACAAAGCTGATCTGAGCAAGCATCTGGTCCGTGCCGGGGTCAGTAATTTCGCTGCGGAAACCCGCAGCATGCGAAGATGTGGCAATCTTCAAGCCACGCGTCCGCGCATAGGCTTCGAACAGACCCGGCAGCAGGCGGTTGCCGGGCTCACCGGCACCTGTGATACGCAAAACCGCCAGAGTGGCCGTCAGATCAGGACAGCCAGGACCGTCGCATATGACCCCTTCTCCATCCAGCGTCAGCGGGCCATAGCGACTGTCCACCCGGTAGAATTCACCGTCGAAAGAGATCAACTGCCCGTCAATGGACAGCGAGCCATCGCGCGCCGTCAGCGTCACGTCCTGCGCCGAAGCGGCAACCGCAAAAAGCGACAGCGCGGCGAAAACCGCCGCGCCCCAAAGTTTCAAACGCATGCCTGGCCTGCAAGTTTACCTGGCCGCGAGTTTCATCTCCGGCACGAGGTTTTTCAAGACCAGAATGTCACCGGTCGCCTCACATTCGGGCATGGCCAGCGTCAATTCCGACACCGCGACCTTGCCACCGACTGCGCTGACCGTTTCCCCGAGCAGTTCGCGCCCGCAAGTTTCCGGGGTCACCGCCGCCTCAACCAAGACTTCCGCCGCGCCTTTGGCCGGGAAAGTGTAAACCTCTGCCAACATCGGCAGATCGACGGAACTGTCGCCCAACAGGGTGACAAAGCCCCCCTCGGAAGCAAGACCAGGGGCCGGCGTCTGCGGCTTCACCGCAGAAACATGCCCTGGCTGGCCATAATCCGCACCGTTTTCAAAGGCTTGCAGCTGAAATGCATCACGTTCCAACCACTGCACAGCAAAGCGCTGCATGGCAGATACCTCGGGCATTTCCACCACCGAGCCGAGCTTTTCGCCATCCGGGAAGCTCAACTCGATCTTGGCTTGCACCTCCATGGCGGGCAGGTTCATGAACATCGTGCCGCTGGCCGATGTCTTGCCCGTGATCGCCAGTCCACCATGCTTGACCATGACACGCTGGTTCGGACGGCAGGGCGCGATTACGGTGATACCAATCATCGCATTGCTATCTGCCAACAGATCCAGCGACATGTCGCAAGCAGCAGCGGCGGTGGCTGCGGGGTTCGATGGCACGACAATCTTTGGCTCAGCCGGTTTCAGCGCCGGGGCCGCAGGCAGCGGGGCCAGCCCGTCCACCGGCGGCAGAACCGAAAGGGGCGCGACCAGATCGTCACTGCCAGCAGCGAGTTGTTGCAGATTTTCCGGCTTCAATGCGGCATCGGCCAAGGTTTCTTCGGCAGGCGGCGCGGCAGGTTTGGCGGAACGACTTTGCACCAGATGGCCGGCACCGAGGCCAACGGCCAACAGCGAAACGGCAAGAGCAATACGGCGTTGCGTGTTCATCGGAAGACTCCACGGGTCACTTACCCTTGGGGTAACCGGCGATTGGGGCCAATGCGTGGCAAAAGCAGGGAATGTTTCCAGCGAGAAGAAAAGGCGCGACATGAATACGGGGGCCGAAGCCCCCGCAATCACACCAGCCTGCCGTGACAGTGCTTGAACTTTTCGCCCGAACCACAGGGGCAAGGATCGTTGCGTGAGGGGTTGCCCCAGGTCGAGGGATCGTCCTCGACAAAGCCGGGGGCGGCAACATGCTCCACCGCCTCATGCGCGCCGCTTGCCGCTGCTGCATCCGCAGCAGCCTGCGCCGCCTGTTGCTGCGCCAGATAGCGCGCCATGGCCTCTTGCTGTTCCTCGGGCGAAACCGGGCGGATCAACGCGAGTTTCTCGGTCACATCCAGCCGCAGCCCGGTCAGCATGGTTTCGAACAGGGCGAAGGCCTCGGTCTTGTATTCCGACAGCGGATCGCGTTGCGCATAGCCACGGAAGCCCACGACCGAACGCAGATGCTCCAGCCGCAGCAGATGTTCGCGCCACTTGCCGTCGATGCTTTGCAGCAGCAACTGTTTTTCGATCGAGCGCATGGTCTCGGGGCCAAAGGCCTCAAGCTTGGCGGCCATGTGGTCGTCGCTGGCTTTTTCCAGCCGCTCGCGGATCACGTCCTGATCGACGCCTTCTTCCTTGGCCCATTCGATCACCGGCACATCCAGCGCCAGTTTCTCGATCACCGCGGCATAAAGCCCGGCGGTGTTCCAGGTGTCGGGATAGCTGCGAGCCGGCATGAATTCTTCGACCAGATCGTCGATGACCTGATAGCGCATATCCTGCGCGATTTCCGAAAGATCCTCGGCCTGCATGATCTCGAGGCGCTGGCTGAAGATCGCCTTGCGCTGGTCGTTCATCACGTCGTCATATTTCAGCAATTGCTTGCGGATGTCGAAGTTGCGACCCTCAACCTTCGCCTGCGCGCGTTCCAGCGATTTGTTGACCCAGGGGTGAACGATGGCCTCGCCTTCCTTCATGCCCAGTTTCGACAGCACGGAATCAAGCCGCTCGCTGCCAAAAATGCGCATCAGGTCATCTTCCAGCGACAGGAAGAAGGACGAACGGCCGGGGTCGCCCTGACGGCCCGAACGGCCGCGCAGTTGGTTGTCGATCCGGCGGCTTTCATGGCGCTCGGTGCCCAGCACATAAAGGCCACCGGCGGCCTTCACGGCCTCTTCCTCGCCCTGATGCTCGGCCTCGATCCGCGCGCGAATCTCGTCGGGATGGGCATTGGGGTCGGCGGCGATGGCTTCCATCACCTTGAATTCGACATTGCCACCCAGTTTGATGTCAGTGCCGCGACCGGCCATGTTGGTGGCGATGGTCACCGCGCCAAGCCGCCCGGCATCGGCGACGATCTGCGCCTCCTGCTCGTGCTGGCGAGCATTCAGCACGTTGTGCGGAATCCCCTCGGCCTTCAGCAGCTCCGACAGCATCTCGGATTTTTCAATGGAGGTGGTGCCGACAAGGATCGGCTGACCTTTGGCGTTGGCCTCCTTGATGGCCGTGACGATGCCTGCATATTTCTCACGGGCCGAGCGATAGACCTGATCGTGGTCATCTTGCCGCTGCACCGGGCGGTTGGTCGGAACCTCCACCACGCCCAGCTTGTAGATTTCCATGAATTCGTCCGCCTCGGTCAGCGCCGTGCCGGTCATGCCCGACAGTTTGCCGTAAAGCCGGAAGTAATTCTGGAACGTCACAGAGGCCAGAGTCACGTTCTCGGGCTGGATCTGCACGCCTTCCTTGGCCTCGATGGCCTGATGCAGACCATCAGACAGGCGACGCCCGCGCATCATGCGCCCGGTGAATTCGTCAATCAGCATCACCTCGCCATCGCGCACGATATAGTTCTGATCGCGGTGGAACAGTTGATGCGCGCGCAGAGCCTGGTTCAGGTGATGCACCAGCGTCGTGCTTTCGGGGTCATAAAGCGTCTGGTCATCCGGCAGCAGGCCCATCTGGCGCAACCGCACTTCGGCAAATTCGTTGCCATCCTCAGTGAAGGTGGCACTGCGGGCCTTTTCATCCAGCTTGAAATGTTCAGGCAGGATTTCCGGCATCAGCGCATTGACCTTGGTATAAAGGTCGCTGCGGTCCTGGCTCGGGCCAGAGATGATCAGCGGCGTGCGCGCCTCGTCGATCAGGATACTGTCCACCTCGTCCACGATGGCGAAGAAGTGGCCACGCTGGTTCATCTCCTCGACGCTGCCCTTCATGTTGTCGCGCAGATAGTCGAAGCCCAGCTCGTTATTGGTGGCGTAAGTGATGTCGCAGCGATAGGCGGCGTGTTTCTCGCCCTCTGGCTGATAGGGGTAAACCACCCCACAGGTCAGGCCCAGTTGCGCGTAAACCTTGCCCATCCATTCGGCATCGCGCTTGGCGAGGTAATCGTTCACCGTGACGACATGCACGCCCTTGCCCGCCAAGGCATTGAGATAGGCCGGGAAGGTGGCCATCAGGGTCTTGCCCTCGCCGGTCTTCATCTCGGCGATATTGCCCTGATGCAGGAAGATACCTGCCTTCAGCTGCACATCAAAGGCGCGCAGGCCAAGCGCCCGGCGTGCGCCTTCACGGCAATTGGCAAAGGCTTCGGGCAGGATGCTGTCAAGGCTCTCGCCTTTGACCTGCACGCGTTCTTGCAGGGCGCGGGTGCGGGCGATCAGCCCCTCATCCGACAGCGCCTGAAACTCCGGCTCCAGCGCGTTGATCTTCGCCACCAGCGGGCGCACCGATTTTACCTTGCGGTCGTTCGGCGTTCCAAACACCTTCCGCGCGAGCGTTCCGAGACCAAGCATGTTTTCTCCGCAGGTCTTTATGACAGGATCGTGCGAGGCTTCAGGCGTCTGGCCCTTGCCCGCCTCACCCAGCTTTCATAGAAGAACCCGGAAAGGCGCGGAAAGGTGCCCTGTCTCGCGCGACCTTCGCGATGTAAGGGGGCCTGACGCCCAAGTCAACGCGGCGCGGTGTTGCGCCCGATCAGGAGACAGTGATCATGGCGAAAATGACGACATTCCTTGGGGCCGTGGCGCTCTCAGTGCTGGTCGCCGCCCCGTTGCGGGCCGAAACCACCGCCGAGACGGTCGTGGCCACGGTGAATGGCACCGAGATCACGCTGGGGCAAATGATCGCCACCCGCGCCAGCCTGCCGCCGCAATATCAGCAATTGCCCGATGACGTGCTGTTCAACGGCATTCTGGATCAACTGGTGCAGCAAACCGCGCTGGCACAGGATACTGAGCCCAAGCTGACCAAGCGCCAGAAGATCCAGCTTGCCAATGACCAACGCTCCGCCATTTCGGCTTTCGCGCTGGAAGGCATCGTGGAAGCGGCCGTCACCGATGCGGCACTGCAAGCCGCCTATGATGCCAAGTTCAAGGATTTCAAGCCGGGCACCGAATATCGCGCCGCCCATATCCTCGTCGATTCCGAGGAAAAGGCCAATGAGATCAAGAAACAGATCGAAGGCGGCGTGCTGTTTGCCGATGCCGCCAAGACCCATGGCACCGATGGCACGGCAGCTTCGGGCGGCGATCTGGGCTGGTTTGGCCCCGGCATGATGGTGAAGCCCTTTGAAGATGCCGTCACCTCGATGAAGGCGGGCGAGCTGAAAGGCCCGGTGAAAACCGATTTCGGCTTCCACCTGATTCAGCTCATCGAAACCCGCGAAGCCGGCAAGCCCGCGCTGGATGACGTGCGCGATGAGCTGGCCGCCGAGCTGGAGCAAAAGGCCGTTGCCGCTCAGGTCGAGGCGCTGACCAAGGCCGCCAAGGTTGAAAAGCCCGGCGCGACCCTTGACCCGGCGCTGTTGAAGGATGAAACCCTTCTGGACAAGTAAACTCTCGGGGAGGGTGGGCCCATGGCCAAGACCGACTGGAAAGCCGAAGCCAAGGCACTGAAGAAAAAGCTGAAGAAGAAGGTCGCGGCGCTGACCTCCGAACTGGATCAGTTCCGTGGTGGTGTGGTCGAGACTGTGGCAGCAGCGGTGAAAACCGCCAAGCCAGTCTCGCCGCTGGCCCCGGCCGCCTTCCCCACCCTGCCCATCATCAAGGGCGCATCCTTCGCCGCCATTGGCGCGGGCATCAAATACCAGAACCGCAAGGATGTGATGTTGGTGCATCTCGCCCCCGGCACGGCCATGGCCGGGGTGTTCACCCGCTCCACCACGCGGTCCGGCTGCGTGCGCGATTGTCAGGCGAAACTGGCGATGAAAGTTCCGGCTGATGTCGGGGCGGCGATCGTGGTGAACTCCGGCAATTCCAACGCCTTCACCGGCGCTGTGGGTGACAAGGCCGTGGCCGAGGTGACCGCAGCAGCAGCAGCAGCCACGGGCGTGCCTGCGTCCCGCGTCTTCTCCTCCTCCACCGGCGTGATCGGTGAACCCCTGCCTTTCGAGAAGATCACCGCCGTTCTGCCGGCTCTCGCCGCCGATCTGCGCGAAGATGGCATCCAGATGGCAGCAGAGGCCATCATGACCACCGACACCTTCCCCAAAGGGGCCAGCGCGGTGATCGAGGGCGAGGGGGGCCCGATCCATATCTCGGGCATCGCCAAAGGCTCGGGCATGATCGCACCGGATATGGCCACGATGCTGGTCTATATCTTCACCGATGCCAAAATCACCCCAGCCAAGTTGCAAACCCTGCTGGCGCGCAACACGGATGAAACCTTCAACTCGATCACCGTGGACAGTGACACCTCCACCTCGGATACGCTGCTCATCGCGGCCACCGGGCAAAGCCCGGCGGCGGAGGTGAAAACCGGCCCGGTGCTGAAAGCCTTCGAGGCCGCGCTGCGCGGCGTGATGCTGGATCTGGCGCAACAGGTGGTGCGCGATGGCGAAGGCGCCACCAAATTCGTGGAAATCCGCGTGACCGGTGCCGCCACCCCCGAAGATGCGCTGCGTGTTGGCAAGGCGATTGCCGACAGCCCGCTGGTGAAAACGGCTGTCGCTGGCGAAGACCCGAACTGGGGCCGCATCGTCGCCGCCATTGGCAAATCGGGGGCTGAGGCCGAGCGTGACAAGCTGCGCATCAGCTTTGGAGACATCCTGGTCGCCGAAAACGGCTGGCGCGCGCCCAGCTACAGCGAAGAGGCTGGCGCCGCCTACATGAAGCAGCAGAACCTTGTCATCTGTGTCGATCTCGGCCTTGGCAAGGCCAGGCGCACGATCTGGACCTGCGACCTCACCAGCCGCTACATCGAGATCAACGCCGACTATCGCTCCTGATTTCATCTGTTCAAAAATATCCCACAGGGGGTCCGGGGGACGTGAAGTCCCCCGGGGCCTGCCATTAGCGGAGCCTATGCCATGAAACTCCTCCTCGTCGCCGCCGTCGCCCTGATCGACGCCGATGGGCGCGTGCTGCTGGCACAGCGCCCGGAAGGCAAATCGCTGGCCGGTTTGTGGGAATTTCCGGGCGGCAAGGTGGAGCCTGGCGAATCACCTGAGACCTGTCTGATTCGTGAACTGAAAGAAGAATTGGGCATCGACACCTGGCAGTCCTGCCTGGCCCCTCTCACCTTTGCCAGCCACGCTTATGAAGATTTTCATTTGCTGATGCCACTTTACGCCTGCCGCCGCTGGGAAGGCATCCCGATGGGCGTGGAGGGCCAGCGTATTGCCTGGGTGCGTGCAGACAAACTGTCTGAATATCCGATGCCCCCCGCCGATCTGCCGCTTCTGCCCATCCTGCGCGATTGGCTTTGAAAGCGCCAAAATTTCATGATTTCCAGCACGCTCTGGCCAATTTGTTATTCCTTTTTTAATAAACCAGCGGCATCCTCAGGCTACAGACAGCATCAGGGGGGAAAATATGCTGCGCACGATTTCTCTGGGGTCCTGCATTTCGGTTCAGGGCGTCCTTGTCGGAACCACCAGCGACGGGCGGATGACCGTTCGTGTGGATGACAAGACCTTCACCGGCTATCCAGTCTCGGCTGCACGCCCGCACTGACCTACCATGTCACGCCATTGCCGCGTATAGCGGCGACAAGGCCGAACAATCTGTTCGGCCTTTTTTTGTCATTGGACTACGCCGTCAAACACGAACATCCACATAGCAAAAGGCCGGGCAAACACCCGGCCTTTCTTCAAACTCTGGCACCGATCAGGCGAGCGTGCGTTGCACTTCCTCGCGCTCGAAGATCTCGATCACGTCGCCCTGACGGATGTCCTCGTAGCGCTCGAAAGCCATGCCGCATTCCTGACCCGAGATGACTTCCTTCACCTCGTCCTTGAAGCGTTTCAGCGTCTTCAACGTGCCCTCGTGGATCACCACGTTTTCGCGCAGCAGGCGCACGCCCGCCGAACGGCGTGCCACGCCTTCGGTGACGATACAACCCGCCACCATGCCGACGCCCGTGACCTTGAACACCTCTTTGATCTGCGCATAGCCGATGAAGGTTTCGCGCACTTCGGCCTTCAACAGACCCGAGGCCGCCGCCTTGATGTCGTCGATCAGGTCATAGATGATCGAGTAATAGCGGATATCCACGCCCTTTTGCTGGGCAGAGCTGCGCGCCGTGGCATTGGCCCGCACGTTGAAGGCGATGATCGGGGCCTTGCTGGCCTCGGCGAGGTTCACATCCGAATCGGTGATGGCACCGACGCCGTAATGCAGCACCCGGACGCGGACCTCGGCATTGCCGATCTTCTCCAGCGCCTGCACGATGGCCTCGGCAGAGCCCTGCACATCGGCCTTCACCAGCACCGGCAGTTCGGCCACGCTCAGGTCCGCCTTGGCTTTCGCCATCAGCTGTTCCAGCGTGGTTGCAGCCCCGGCGGCGGCGCGCTTGTCCTTGGCGGCTTTCTCGCGGTAATCCGCGATTTCCCGCGCCTGCGCCTCGGTTTCCACCACGTTCAGCACGTCACCGGCCTGCGGCGCACCGTTCAGACCCAGCACTTCAACCGGAACCGAGGGGCCCGCCTCATCGACGCGCTCGCCCTTGTCGTTGATCAGCGCACGCACCTTGCCCCACTGTTCGCCAACGACAAAGATATCGCCGCGTTTCAGCGTGCCGTTCTGCACCAGAACCGTCGCCACCGGGCCACGACCCACGTCGAGCTTGGCCTCGATCACCGCCCCGGCCGCTGCGCGGTTCGGGTTGGCTTTCAGCTCGAGGATCTCGGCTTGCAACGCGATGGCTTCCAGCAGGTTATCAAGGCCCATGCCCGTCTTGGCCGAAACCTCGACATCCTGCACCTCACCCGACATCGCCTCGACAACGACTTCGTGTTGCAGCAGATCGGTGCGCACCTTTTGCGGGTTCGCGCCGGGCTTGTCGCATTTGTTGATCGCGATGATCATCGGCACCTTGGCGGCCTTGGCGTGATTGATCGCCTCCACCGTTTGCGGCATCACGGCGTCATCCGCCGCCACCACCAGCACCACGATATCCGTCACCTGAGCGCCACGGGCGCGCATGCTGGTGAAGGCCGCGTGACCGGGAGTATCCAGGAAGGACACAACCGCACCATTCGGGGTTTTCACCTGATAGGCACCGATATGCTGCGTGATCCCGCCAGCTTCGCCGGTCACCACATTGGTCTTGCGGATCGCGTCCAGCAGCGAGGTCTTGCCGTGGTCAACGTGGCCCATGATCGTGACGATCGGCGGACGCGGTTTCAGATCGTCGGCCTTGTCTTCCACCGTGTCGATGACCTGCTCCACGTCGGCATCCGAGACGCGGACGGCGCGGTGGCCGAATTCTTCGATGATGATCTCGGCAGTATCGGCGTCGATGGCCTGGTTCATGTTGACCAGCATGCCCATCTTCATCAGCGCCTTGACCACATCGGCGGCCCGTTCGGCCATCCGG
>ERZ761609.1855-NODE-1855-length-17146-cov-47.629162_pt1 | contig 17146 bp, 17 predicted proteins | sample MGYA00511163_ERZ761609 | MGnify/ENA primary metagenome ERZ761609 (study PRJEB28899, sample SAMN02445070) | bioreactor sludge metagenome | biome: EBPR sludge | place: Australia: Brisbane, Thorneside Wastewater Treatment Plant | collected 2011-12-16 ... | reverse complement strand
GGCCTCGGCGGATTCGAGCGCGGCCTGGGCGGCGGCGAGTTCTTCGAGCGGGGTCTCGCCGGCCTCGCGAAGGAGTTCGAGTTCGCGGGCCTGCTGACGGCGGCAGAGTTCGCCCGCATCGCTCCAGCGCTGGATCGTTTCCTGCAACTGGCGGGCCTCGGTCTGGACGAGTTGAAGGGCGGCGGCTTCGCGTTCATGTTGCGCGCGCAGGGCGGCGGAGGCCTGCAGACGCTGGCTGGCGGTCTGCTGCTCCTGCTCAAGGCCGCTGATCCGGGAGGCAAGCGGACCCTGGCGCTCTTCCAACTGATCCAGGTCGCGGCGCGCCTGTTCGAGCGCGTCGAGCCGAGTCTGGGCGGAGGCGAGCCGGGCGCGGGCGTCGTCGAGACTGTGGCGCAGGGAGGCTGTGGGCGCGTGTTTCGCTTCGCGTCCAGTCGGTGTCCAGAACTCGCGGAACGCTTGCGCGGCGCTGGCGGCGATGCCCTCGGCGGCTCCGGATTCCAGTTGCTGATTGAGAGAGGCGCGGACCTGATCGACGACCGAGGCGTCGATGTTCTTGAGCGCAAGGCCGCCCTGGTCGCTCCAGAGTACGGAGGTCCAGAAGAGATCGCGGCTGGACGCGCCTTTGTCGAAACCAGGCTTCATGCCCGCGAACTGGCGCAGACGTTCCTCAGCGGCGGGGCCTTCGGCGACTTTGCTCCAGGCGGCGGACTGCCATTGTTCGAGCGTGGCGGAGGATTGCTGGAGCCAGCGTTTCGCAACGCGCCAGCGTGTGCCGGCCGCTTCGAACTCGACGGTGACGCGCGGAGCCAGAGCGCGGCCCCAGGGAACCACGGAGCGGACCTCTTCGCCAGCAGACTTGTGGCTGGTGAGGAAGGCCAATTGCAGGGCTTTCACGAGAGTGGACTTGCCGGAGCCGTTGGGGGCGATGACCAGGTTGAGCGTATCCGTGGCGAGGTCGATGGTGGTGGGTTCAACAAAGCAGCGAAGGCCTTCGACGGTGAGCCGGGTGACAATCACAGGCCGGCCTCCAGGGCGAAGCGGCGCAATTCGAGCAGAGCCTGGGCGGCGATGGCATCGCCCGCTTCGGCTTGCTCGCGGAGGCGCGCCTCGGCGAGGGTGAGCAGGCCCGGCGGCATGGCGGCTTCAGCCCCTGCGGGCCAGAGCCGGCCACGGGTGAGGCGGCCATGGAAGAAGCGGTCGCGCAGAAGAGCTTCGATGGCCTCGAGTTCACGTTCGTCGCCTGAGTAGAGGGCGCCGGCGACTTCGAGATCGAGGAGGACGGCAGGATCCGCGGCAGCATCGAGAGCGGAACGGAGGCCGGCGGCATCGCCTTCGCGCTCGAGGTTCACGGACTGCTTGCGCCATTCGAGACGGCCGGAGCGGTGGCGGGTGATGGCGGGCGTGGCGCCAGGCGCGGCGATGTCGATGACGAGCACGGAGCCGGAATCGCGCTGGCCAAAGGCATCGGTTTCCGGGGTGCCGGAATAGGCCTGGCGGCAGCCGGGAGGGGTTTCGCCGGCGGAATGCCAGTCTCCGAGGGCGAGGTAGTCGAGCCCCAGGTCATGAGCAGCCTCGTCCGGCACGGGTCCGCCGAAGCCGGCAAGGCCACCGTGGGCGAGACCGATGCGGATGCCATCCTGACGCTGGCGGGCGGGAATCCAGGCGAGCGGATGGGAGCCCTGCCAGCGCGAGAGCAGGGGGCAAGGGTAGAGGACGCCGCCGTCAAGCGGCACAGGCTCGGGCTTCAATAAAAGGTGGACATTTGGGGCGTCGCGCCAGGCGGCGTGGGTCCAGGGGCCACCGACAACGTGGGGGTCGTGGTTGCCGGGGATGACATAGACGGGGATCGTAAACGATGACAGTAAAGCGGCGGTTTCGCGGATTTCGGTGGGCGCGGGCGCGCTGGAGTCGAACAGATCGCCGGCGAGGAGGACAAAGGAGACCTGGGCATCCCGGGCGATGGCGGCAATGCGGCGGCCGGCTTCGAGACGTTCGGCGCGGAGGCGGGGTGCGGCCGGGCCGGCCTGCGCCGCTTTCAGGCCGATGTGCCAATCCGAGGTGTGGAGGAAGCGCATGGCGATGGGAGGATGGCGGAAACTCGTGGGGGTCGAACCCACCGGCGCACGCTTAGCGACGCCCACTGGTTTTGAAGACCAGGCCCGGCACCGGCCAGGAAGAGTTTCCGCGAACCTGGATTGATTTTCTCACTCCACGCGAGGGCCCGCACCGGCGACCTCCGCGGCCGCATCGCCGAACTTGCGGGCGAAGTTGTCGCGGAACAGGCCCGCGAGATCCCGGGCGGCTGCGTCATAGGCGGCTTTGTCGGCCCACTGGCCGCGCGGGTTCAGCACTTCATTGGGGACACCAGGACAGAACTCGGGGACGAGCACCTGGAACACCGGATGGGGCGCGGTGGGCACGTCGGAGAGTTCACCTTCGATGGCGGCGGTGACCATAGCGCGGGTATAGGCGAGGTTCATGCGCTGGCCGACGCCGTAGGGGCCGCCGGTCCAACCGGTGTTGATCAGCCAGACGCGCGCGTGGTGCTGGCGGAGTTTTTCCCCGAGCAGGCGGGCGTACTCCGTGGGATGGCGGGGCAGGAAGGGTTCTCCGAAGCAGGAACTGAAGACCGCCTGCGGCTCCTTGCCGAGTCCGCGCTCGGTGCCGGCGAGCTTGGCCGTGTAGCCGCTCAGGAAGTGGTACATCGCCTGTTCCGGCGTGAGCCGGGCGATGGGCGGGAGGACGCCGAAGGCATCGGCGGTGAGGAAGACGACATCGGAAGGATGGCCGCCGACGCCGGGGATCTGGGCGTTTTCGATGAAGTGGACGCGATAGGCGGCGCGGGTGTTTTCGGTGTGCTCTTCGCTGTTGAAGTCGAGGCGGCGGGTCCAGGGGTCGATGACGACGTTTTCGAGAACCACTCCGTAGCGGATGGCGTTGTAGATCTGGGGTTCGGCGTCGCGGGAGAGGCGGATACACTTGGCGTAGCAGCCGCCTTCGAAGTTGAAAACGCCTTTGTGGCTCCAGCCGTGTTCGTCGTCGCCGATCAGGCGGCGGTGGCGGTCGGCGGAAAGGGTGGTCTTGCCGGTGCCGGAGAGGCCGAAGAAGAGGGCCACGCGGCCGTGGTCGCCCATGTTGGCGGAACAGTGCATGGGCATGACGCCGAGTTCGGGCAGGAGGTGGTTGAGGATGGTGAAGACGCTCTTCTTCATCTCGCCAGCATAGCTGGTGCCGGCGATGAGCACGAGGCGGCGGGAGAAGTCCACGGCGATGCAGGTCTCCGAGCGGGTGCCGTCGGACTTGGGGTCGCACTGGAAATCGGGGGCGAAGACGAGGGTGAACTCGGGCTTGTGCTGCTCGAGTTCGTGGCGGGTGGGGCGGATGAAGAGTTGGCGCGCGAAGAGGCCGTGCCAGGCGCGTTGCACGACAACCCGGATGGGCATGCGGAACTCGGGATCGGCGCCCGCATAGAGGTCCTCGACGAGCACATCCTTGCCCTGGAGAAAGCCCTGGAGCTTATTCCAGATGCCGGCGAACTGCGCGGGCTCGAGGGGCTGGTTGACGGCGCCCCAGGCAACCGCGGATTCGGTTTGGGGGTCGCGGACGATGAACTTGTCCTTCGGCGAGCGCCCCGTGAACTGGCCCGTGCGGACGACAAGCGCGCCGCGGCCGGAGAGCAGGCCCTCGCCGGACTGGAGCGCGCGCTCCATCAGTTGGGCGGTGCCGAGGTTCCACCAGGCGGTGGCGACCTGGGTGATACCCTGCTCTTCCAGGCCGTAACGGCTGGGGTTGATTCCCGTTGTTTTCATAGGTGAGGCGGGCGCACAGGCCGCGAATTGATCCTCAGTCTATCATGGAGGTATGATCACGCCGCGCCGGAGCGCCGGGCTGTTTTGCTGCCTCGCGCTGGGGGTGTGCCTGACGCCGGGGAAAGCGTCTGGGCAGGCGGTGGAGTTCGAATCCGGAGGGCTGCGATACCAGACCTTGACGCGGGACGGGTTGACGATCATGTTCGCGCCATTGCCGACGCGGATCAGGGATTACTTCGTGCTGCAGATCGCGGTGTTGAATGGATCGGAGACCGTGCGGACCATCAAGCCGGAGGATTTCAGGTATCTGGGGGCGGATGGGTTCTCGATGGAGGCAGCGCCGGCGCGGAAGGTGGTGGAAGAATTCATGCGCCGCGGCAGCCGGAATGACGTGATTCAACTGGTGAGCACTTATGAATTGGGACTTTACGGGCTGAGCCGGTTTCAATCGACAAGCGGGTATGAGGTGCGGCGGCGGCACGCCATGGCCGAGGCCACGTCGGTGCGCTTCAAGGCGGCGGCGACGGCGTCGGCGATTGCGCTGGTCCCCACAAAGTTGAAGCCGGGGGAGTCCACCGATGGGGCGGTGTTCTTTGCGATGCGAAACCGCGAGTTTGGGCCGGGGCGGTTGACGGCGAATGCGGACAGTACCTATTTCGAGTTTGAGATCGGCGGACTGCGCCATCCCGGCGAGTTGATCCGGCGCCCGTAGGCCCTCATTTTCTCCGAAGTATTCGGATAAAATGAGAGGTTTTTCGACAGTGACGCATGATTGACTTGCATACTCATTCGACTGCTTCGGACGGAACCGACGAACCGGCGGAGTTGATCGAGGCCGCGAGCCGGGCCGGCCTCACCGCGCTGGCGGTGACGGATCACGATACATTCGCGGGCAGCGACGCGGCGCGTCCTTTGGCGGCGGCGTTGAACCTGCGCTTCATGCCCGCATTGGAGTTGAGCACACGCATCCTGGAGCAGAGCGACCCCGCGGCGCGCAACGCACACTTGCTGGCCTACTTTCCCAGCGGACCGACACCCGAATTCCGCGAGTGGCTGGAATCGCTGCGGACGAGACGGCGGGCGCGAAACCGCCGGCTCGCCGAACGGCTCCAGGCGCTGGGACTGGAGGTGACGCTGGAGGAGGCGGAGGCCCACGGTCGCAACATCACCGGCCGTCCCCATTTCGCGCGGGTCCTGCGGGACAAGGGCTACGTCCGGGACTGGGAGGAGGCTTTCTCGCGCTACCTTGGCGAGCGCGGGGCTGCGTACGTGGAGCGTGAAGATCCCACGGCGGCCGAGGGCCTGGGGCGTGTGCGGGCCGCGGGCGGGGTGGCGTCGCTCGCGCACCTGTGCCGCATGGGCAAGTTTGATGAGCCGGGTCAGGAGGAACTGCTGCTGCGCAGCCTGGTGGATGCCGGGCTGGGCGCGATCGAGATCTGGCACTCGGACCATGAGGCCCGCCACGTGGCTCGGTACAACGAATACGCGCGGCAGTTCTGCCTTGTGCGCACCGGCGGGAGCGATTACCACGGGGCCAACAAGCGCGAGGTTCAGTTGGGCTGCGGCCGGCTCGGCCCGCTCCCCATCCCTCTAAGCGTGTTTGACGACCTCTGCGAAGCCGCCGTCCACAGTGAGGGGTGAGCCGCCGCGCAGCGCCTCGGCGCGCACATAGCCAAGCGCACGCACACACTGCCCGGCCGGCGAAATGGCCGCGGACGTGACTGCGCCAACTTCCTTCTCATCGGCAAGGATCTTGGTTCCCGGCCCAGGCGCGGCGGGCAGATCGATCCGCAACGCAGTAAGCAGTTTGTTCACCTGCCCGCGCGAACGGACGCGCTCGACGATTTCCTGGCCAAGATAACAGCCCTTGCTGAAGCTCACGGCATGGAGCATGCCGGTCTCCTGCACCAGATTGGCTTCGGTGATGTCGGCGCCATAGCGCGGCTGGCCGTGTTCGAGCCGGACGGCTTCGATGGCTTCAGGAGAGGCTGCTTCGAGTCCTGCGCCCAGCTCTTCGCGAAGCGCGACGGGCGCGATCACACGCCAGCCGGGCCCGCCAGTAACACTGGCATTCACAACCAACGTCTCACCCCACGTTGCGCAGGCAAAGGGCTGTTCGGGAAGAGGAGCGCCCTGAGCGGCGAGCCATTCCCCGGCGCCGGGGCCTTCCACGCCCAGTTCGCAAGTCGATGAGGTAAGGTCTTCCAGCGTGACGTCGTCGGCAATGATGTAGCGGTCCAGGTGTTGGTAAATCTTCTCGCGAGTCTCCGCTTCGAGCGAAAGCAGAAGCGAGTCCTCGCGGCAGAAGACCCCGGCGTCAGCGATGATGCGGCCCTGCGCGGTGAGGAAGAAGGCGTACGCGCCCTGGCCCGGCGCGAGCTGCTCGATGTGATTGGTCGTCATGGCGTGGAGCAGGCGTTTGCGGTCCTCGCCTTTGGCCGCGATGCGTCCACGCGCGGAGAGATCGAGGAGGGCAGCGCCCTCGCGAAGTGCCTGGTACCCCTGCATGACGTCCTACCTTGCGAAATTGCTGAAGTAGAGGCCGATCAGCATCACGACAGTGCCCGAGGCGATGATGGATTTCCGCCAGCGGGCTTCCTTCTCAGGGGTTCCCCCGCGCGCCATCAGGAAAACCACGGCAATGACGTGGAGCGCGAGCAGCATCTTGATTCCGATGGCGGCATGCCAGCCCTGCGGTGCGCCCACCATGCGGGTCATGAAATTGTGCGCGCCGGTCAGCAGCAGCAGGATCGCCGCAACCACGGCCAGCCCGCGAAACTGTTTCACGCGATTGAAGAGAATGAGTCCGAACAGCGCGAAGGCCAGCGCCAGATGAGTGTAAAGCAGTATTTCTCCCATGGTGAATCGAGTGTGGGAATCTCCTCTCACTATACCGATGCGGCACCCCCTATACTAGGCTTCAATGATCCGGGAAACACTGGCCGTGGGGCTGCTGCAATGCAATTGTACGATTCTGGGCGACGAGACGACGCGCGAGGCGCTCGTCGTGGACCCGGGCGATGGCGCGGACCTCGCGCGGGTGGAAGACGTCATCGCGCGGCACGGCTTGAAAGTCACCGCCATTGTCATCACGCATGCGCACATCGATCACATCGGCGGCGCGGCGAAGTTGAAGACGCGCACCGGCGCGCCGGTGTACATGAACACCAACGACCACGGCCTGTATGAGCACCTCGACGTGCAGGCCGGTTGGCTGAGCATGGCCCCGCCGGAGCGAACCGAAATCGACGTCGAGGCCCGCGACGGCGATACGCTGCACGTGGGCGAAGCGAGCCTCACGCTGATCCACACGCCCGGCCACACCCAGGGCAGCGTTTGCCTGCTGTGCCCCTCCGAAAATCTGCTCATCGCCGGCGACACGCTGTTCCGCGATTCCATTGGGCGGACCGACCTGCCCGGAGGCGACTCGCGCCGCATCCTGGAATCCATCCACACGCGCCTGCTCACGCTGCCGGACGAGACCGAAGTGATCTGCGGCCACGGACCCGGCACCACAATCGGCCGGGAGCGGGAGCGCAATCCCTTCCTCAAGCCGGGCGTGCGCTTCTGAGTTTTACCTCCATCACAATCCCCTCCGCAGCGAAACAGGCGCTGAAAGGCGCGCGTCCGAAAGGGAGGATCAACCGGATCCGGAGAGAAACAAGAATGCGATTGTACGTTTTATTGGGTTTGGCCACGTTTGCCGCTGCACCCATGCCGGCGCAGAAGATTCTGAAGAACACCAGCGAAGAACTGGTGCTGCGATGGGACTTCAATGAGGGAAGCGGAGGCTGGCTGGCGGGCTTCACGGATTACGGCCTGGAGACCGCCGACCTTCAGCGAGTGGCGGAGATCCGCCGTCTGCCCGAAGAGGTGGATTCAACGCGCTGGGGCTACTATCTGCAAAGCATGAACCGTTCCGACGACGTGTTCATGTATCTGAAGCGGCCGCTGTCCACGGAGATGGGGCTGCAGGCAAACACGCGCTACAGCGTCACCATCGACGTCGAGTTCCTGTCCAATGAGGCGGAAGGCTGTGTCGGTGTAGGCGGTCCGCCGGCGGAGGCGGTCACGCTGAAGGCCGGCGTGAGCCGCGTGGAGCCGGTACCGATGCTGATCGGGGATTTCGTCGACATCAATGTTGACAAGGGTCAACAGGTAACGGGCGGCCGCGATGCGGGCGTAATCGGCCACATCGGAAACGGGCGGGCTTGTGAAGACGACGGGCGCCCTTACGTCTTCCTGCATCGCGTCTATCATCACCCGGAGACCGTGACGTCGCGCGAGGACGGCACCCTGTGGACGCTGGTCGGCACGGATTCGGGCTACGAAGGGTTGACGGGCCTGTACTACTACTCGATCCAGATCACGCTGCGGCCGCTGGGGCCGGCGGACGTGAATCAGCGGCTGTAGCGCCGCGTCAGTTCGCGGATGCGCGCCATGTGGCGGGGGACAGCCTCCAGCGCGGGCTCGGCGGCCTCGTATTCGAGGGCCAGATAACCGCGGTAGCCGGATTCAGCCACCATGCGCACCACGCGATCCCAATCCTGGGGCGCCCGCTTGCCGTTTTCATCGGGCGCCTCTACCTTCACCTGGATGTTGACGGTGAGAGGCAGGCACTTTGCGATCTGCTCGAAAACGTCGCTGCGGAAATTGCCGGTATCCAGGTTGATCTTCACCCACGGGGAATTCACCTTTTCGACGATCTGAATGATTCGTTCCGCCCGGAGCGTGATGCCGCCATGGTTTTCCAGACCCAGGATCACGCCGCGCGTCGCGGCGTAGTCCGAGGCGCGCAACAGGCATTCCACCACCCAGGGAGCGGCCTGCTCCTCAGTGAATCCCTTCGGCACATTGCCGCCGAAGACTCGGATGTGCGAGGCGCCTAACTGGTCAGCCACATCGATCCAGCGGTACAGCGACTCCACTTCCCGGCGGCGCGCCTCGGGCTCGGCGCGCGTCAATTCGCTGCGCACGGAGATCGAGTAGATCTCCACGCCGTTCACATAAGCCAGGCGGCGCAGGGGCAGCGTGAATTCCGGTCCATTCGACGGGAACCAATACACCGTGAGGTCGAGGCCATCGACATCCCAATCCACGGCGCGCCGGACGACGTCGTCGTACGTCATCGTCTTGGCCTGGAGTTCCCGGCGGAACGAGTAAGCGTTCAAGCCAGTGCGCAGGCGGGAGCCGGACTGGCCGAGCAAAGCGCCCGCGGCGGAAGCGGTGAGGAGGAAACTGCGGCGATACATCTCGGCCCTATTCTATGCGACTCGCGCCTAGCGGTACAGGCGGTGCATCACCATCATGCAGGCATCGGCCACCACCAGAAGACCCGCTTCGCGAGCGCGGGCTTCGGCTTCCGGGTGCCGGATGCCCTGCTGGAGCCACAGCGCGCGCGCGCCAATCGCGATGGCTTCTTCCACGATTTCCGGCACGTGCTCCGGCCGGCGGAAGACGTTCACCAGGTCGACAGGCTCCGGGATCGCTTTCAGGTCGGGGTAACTCTTTTCGCCCAACACCTCGGTCTCCTTCGGATTCACCGGGATGATGCGGTAGCCCTGACTTTGGAAATACTCGGCCACGCCGTGGCTGGCCCGCGTTGGTTTCGCCGACAGACCCACCACGGCGATGGTGCGGGAGTTGGCGAAGATCTCCTGTTCCACGCTCATGCCTGCTCCAGTTTGAGGATCTTCCGGAATCGTTCGACTTCCTGCTGGGTGAGGTGGCGGAACTCCCCCGGCGGCACGTCCAGCTTCAGGAAGCCGATGCGCACGCGCCGCAGTTTCTCCACCAGGCGGCCAAAATTCTTGAACATGATCCGGATCTGGTTTTGCCGCCCTTCCGTGATGGTCACCTCATACCAGGGGTTCCGCGCGGGCTTCAACAGTTTGATGCGGGCAGGCGCGGTGCGGCGGCCGTGCAGCGAGATCCCGGCGCGGAACTGCTCGAGTTGCTCCTGCGTCAGCGGCCCATTCACTTTGGCGACATAGGTCTTCTCGACATGGCCGGCGGGCGCCGTGATCTTGTTGGCGAACTCGCCGTCGGTGGTCATCAGCAACAGACCCTCACTCAGGTAATCGAGCCGGCCAACGGGAAAGACACGCTCGCGGACGCGGCGCTCAATGAGGTGGCGGACCGTCTTGCGCCCTTCCGGGTCAGCCAGCGTAGTCACCACCTCCCGCGGCTTATTCAGCGCAATGTACACATGCGCCTTCGGGCGTTTCAGCAGTTTGCCGTCCACCTTGATGTGATCGCGCTCGAGGTCCGCTTTCGATCCAAGTTCGGTGATCACGGCGCCATTCACCGTGACGCGCCCTTCCCGCATCAACTCCTCGGCCTTCCGGCGCGAGGCCACTCCTGCCTGGGCAAGAATCTTCTGGATCCGTTCTTCAGCCATCCTGACGCGGCTCTTCTTCCGCGGCGGTCTCGGGTTCGGTCTCAGGCTCGGTCTCGGGTTCGGGCTCCGGCTCGTGCCCAACCTCAGCCTCGGGTTCGGGCTCGGGCCCCGGTTCAGCGGCGGCGGGGGCTTCCGGCGCGGGCGCGGGCGTCAGATCATCCTCGGCCATCGACTGGCGGCGGATCTCTTCGAACTCCTTCAGCGAGGGCAGTTCGTTCAGGTCCTTCAAGCCGAACTGAGTGAGAAACTCCTTCGTGGTCTTGTAGAGCATCGGTTTGCCGATGACGGCCTTGCGCCCGGCCGTGGTCACCAGCTTGCGGTCGATGAGCGTCTTCAGTACGCCCCCGCCCTGCACGCCGCGGATCTCAAGGATCTCGGGCAGCGTGATGGGCTGCTTGTAGGCAATGACCGCGAGCGTCTCGAGGGCGGCCTGAGAGAGTTTGAGCGGCTGCTTGAGGTTTCTGACAAACTGCCGCAGCACTTCGTGGTGTTCGGGCTTGGTGGCGAGTTGGTAGCCGCCGGCCACCTCCCGCACGAAGATGCCCCGATCCGAGCGGTTGGTTTCCTCCACCAGTACGCGAAGCACAGCTTCAACCTCAGCGGGGTCGCGGTCGAGCGCCTGCGCGATCTGCACCGAGGGCATGGGATCGTTCAGCACGTACACCACCGCTTCGAGCACCGCTTTCAATTCATTGTGCCGCGCCTCTTCGGTGTTCGCCGGCTGCTCGGTGACGCCAAGCAGGTCTTCCGCGGCAATGGTTTCGGGCGCCGGAGCCTCCACGGTTTCGCCGCCCGGCTCCAACTGTCCGTCCTTCAGGTCTTCCATGTCAGTTCTTGTACTCGTCCTCCAGACGCGCGATCTGGGCCTCGTCGCCTAACACCCCCTCGAAGCCCTCGCCGCGGCGCACATGAATCTCACCAAAACTTTCGCTCTGAGTCAGGCGGATCGCCTCCTGCTTCACCATCTCCAGAATGGCGAGAAAGAGGCAGATCATGGCGCGGCGCGAGCGCTGCCGTTCAAACAGCGGCACCAGCGCGACGCTCTGCGACTTGGGCGTGTCGCGCAGGATGTTCTTGAGCAGCAGGATCATGTCCGGCACGGACACATCTTCCTGATCCACTTCGTACATGGGCCGGCTTTTGGCCCTTTCGAGAACCTGCTCGAAGGTCTTCACCAGGTCGAAGAGAGACACGGCGAGGTTGGGTTCGCCGTCGTCAGTCACGAAATTCTGAATCTGCGGGTTGGTCCAGATCGCTTCCTCGATCATGCGCTTTTCCTGCAGCATCGCGGCCGCGGATTTGAAGCGCTCGTACTCGAGCAGGCGATCCACCAGTTCCTTGCGCGGGTCCTCCTCCGGATCGAGGCGCTCCAGTTCCGGATCGCGCGGCAGCAGCATTTTCGACTTGATATGAATCAGCGTCGCCGCCATGTAGACAAACTCCGCCGACACTTCGATATCGAGGTCAGCGGCGGCTTCCAGGTAACTGAGATATTGCTCGGTGATCCTGGCGATGGGGATGTCGTACACGTTGATCTGCTGGCGCCGGATCAGATCCAGGAGCAGATCCAACGGCCCTTCGTACTGGTCCAGGCGGACATTGAGCGGAGAAGACACCAGCTATCAGGATAACAGGGCCTGCCAACCGGCCCGTCCCGCGGCTATCCTGTCAGTTTGACCTCCGCGTCCCAATCCGGGCTGGCCCCGCGGCTGATGCTCATCGGCGCGGCGCTGCTGTTTTCCACGGGCGGGGCGGCCATTAAGGCCACCACCCTGACTTCCTGGCAGACGGCGGGTTTCCGCTCCGCCGTGGCGGCCCTCGCCCTGGCCCTCCTGGTGCCGGAGGCGCGGGGTCTGCGCAACTGGCGGGTCTGGACCGTCGCGGTGGCTTACGCGTCCTGTCTCGTGCTGTTTGTCCACGCGACGAAGTTGACCACCGCGGCCAACGCCATCTTTCTGCAATCGTCGGCGCCCGCGTGGATGCTGCTGCTGGGGCCGTTGATGTTGAAGGAGCCCGTGCGCCGCACGGACCTGCTGTATGCCGCCGCCCTCGCCGTGGGCATGGCCGCGTTTTTCGCGGGCGTCCAGGATCCGCAGGCCACCGCACCGGACCCGCTGCGAGGCAACCTCTATGGCTTACTCTCATCCATCGCCTGGGCGCTGACGCTGGCCGGGCTGCGCTGGATGGCCGCCCACTCCGCGCCGGGCGCGGCGCTCTCCACGGTGACGGCGGGCAACCTCCTGGCCTTTGCTTTCTGCCTTCCTGCGGCTCTGCCGGTCGCCGGGTTCCCGGCACTCGACATTGTGCTGGTCCTCTACCTGGGCTTCGTGCAGATCGGGGCAGCGTACTGGCTGTTGACGCGCGGCATGCGATCCGTTCCGGCGTTCGAGTCGTCAACGCTGCTGTTGATTGAGCCGGTCGCGAACCCGCTCTGGACATGGTTGCTTCACGCCGAGCGCGTGGGGCCATTCGCGGTGCTCGGGGCGATCATCATCCTGGTCAGCACGCTGGTCAAGACCGCAAGCGCCCGCGTGCGAAGGTGAAGGCTACTCGAGGCCGATCTGCGCCAGGCGGTAGCGGAGGGCGTTGCGGCTCAGTCCCAGCAAACGCGCGGCCTGCGACTTGTTGCCGCCGGCGCGGCGCAGCGCCTCGCGAATCAATTGCTGTTCGTGCTGATCGAGCGTGACGCCCTCCGGCAGAAAGCCGTCGCCGTTCAAGCCCGCGCCACCGGAGCCCCGGCGGGGTGCATGGTCCAGCCGGATGTGGTCCTCCTGGAGTTCATCGCCCGAGGCAAGCACCAGCGCGCGTTCCATGACGTTTTCGAGCTCGCGCACGTTTCCGGGCCAGTCGTATTGGACCAGTTTGCTCTGAGCCGCGGCGGAGAGGGTCAGCGGTCCCCGTCCGTGCAGCGCGGCGAAGCGGGCGAGGAAATGCTCGGCGAGAAAGGGAATATCTTCGCGCCTTTCCCGCAGTGGCGGGATGGTCATGGGGAACACATTCAGCCGGTAATAGAGATCTTCCCGAAAGTTGCCTTCTTCAATGGCCCTCTGCAAATCGACATTCGTGGCGGCAATAACGCGGACGTCAATCGAGCGCGTCTTGTTCGAGCCGAGACGCTCGAATTCCCTTTCCTGCAACACCCGCAGGAGCTTCACCTGGATGGAGGGCGGCACATCGCCGATTTCATCGAGGAAGACGGTACCGGTATCCGCCTGTTCGAACTTGCCCGGCTTTGCCTGAGCCGCGCCGGTAAATGCGCCTTTTTCATAGCCGAATAATTCGGATTCCATCAGATTCTCAGGAATAGCCGTGCAATTGATTTTGACAAAAGGATGTTTGTCGCGGGGTGAATGGTGATGTATCGCGCGCGCGATCAGGTCCTTGCCCACGCCCGATTCGCCGCACAGCAGAACCGTGGTGCGCGTGGGCGCCACGCGCTCGACGCTGGCGAGGATCTCCTGCATCTTCGCGCCTTGCCCGACGATGTTCGAGAAGGTGTACTTGTGTCCGAGTTCTTCTTTCAGCCGGACATTTTCCTCGCGCAGGGTTTTCACCTCGAGCGCCTTCCGGACAACGGTCATCAGATGATCCAGCGAGAAAGGCTTCGGCAGAAAGTCCGCCGCCCCACGCTTCATCGCCTCCACGGCCACTTCGACGGAGCCATAGGCCGTCATCACGACCACAGGAACAGACGGGGACATGAGCCTGAGCTTTTCCATCAAGGTCAGCCCATCGAGGGTGGGCAAGCGGAGGTCGGTCAGCACGAGCGCGACACCTTCGGCCAGTGGCAACGCCTCTTCGGCGGTCCGCGCCTCTTCGGTGTCGTAACCCTCGCCGCGCAGGTGCAGGCTGAGCACGCGCCGCAGTTTGTCCTCGTCTTCAACGATCAAGATCCGTTGTGCCATGCGCCGGCTATTTCCTCACCGATGGACGCCGCGCCCGCTCTTGCGGTTGCGCCCTACCCAGCTTCCTCCAGTTCCATCGCGGCGGACTCCCATTCTGCCATCGCCGCCGCCAGATTCCTCCGCTTGTCCTCCAGCAGCCGGCTCTGCCGCTGGGTCTCCTCCGCGCTGACGAATCTCTGCAATGCAAGTTCGAGCTCGCCGATTTCCTGCTCCAGCCTGGCCGCGGCGGTTTCCAGTTCCGACACGCGCCGCTTCAGCTTCTGGACGCGAATGGGGTTTACCCGGCGGGCCGCAGTCGGCGCCACGGCGCCGTTCGGCGAATGCGCGATCTCACTCTGAGCCTCCGGGGCTGCGTCGGCGGTCAGGTTCACCCCCGCGCCACCCGCCTTCCGGTAAAGATAGTCCTCGTAGTTGCCCGGATACACTTGCACACCGCCGCCTTCGATCTCAAAGACGCGGTTTGCCAGCCGGTCGATGAAGTACCGGTCGTGGGAGACGAAGACCACCGTGCCGGAAAACTCCTCCAGGGCGCTGAGCAGCACATCCTTCGCGCGCATATCGAGGTGATTCGTGGGCTCGTCCAGCAGGAGGAAGTTCGAGGGATTCAGCAGAAGCCGGGCCAGGGCATAGCGGTTTCGCTCGCCTCCGCTCAACACGCCAATCGGCTTGTAGACGTCGTCTTCCGAGAACAGAAAGCAGCCGAGCAGCGACCTCAGCTCGGTCACGGTCTTCCCGTTGGCCACCGACATCAGGTCGTCCAGCAGGCACGCTTCCGGATCGAGTTCCTTGTACTGGTCCTGTGCGAAGTAGTCCGGCATGGCGTTGTGCCCCAACCGGTACTGCCCGCCCGTGAGTGGCTCCACGCCAGCCAGGAGCTTGATCAAAGTGCTCTTGCCCGCTCCGTTCACCCCCACCAGCGCTACGCGGTCATGCCGCTCAATCGCGAAATTCACGCCCCGCAGCACGACTTTCTCCCCATAGGCTTTCTCGACGTCTTCCATTTCGGCCACAATGCGCCCGGAAGCCTTTGGCTGGGGGAACTTGAAATGGATCGACTTTTCTTCTGGCGGAATCTCAATGCGCTCGATTTTCTCAAGTTCCTTGATACGCGATTGAACCTGCTTGGCCTTCGTCGCCTTGGCACGGAACCGGTTGATGAAAGCTTCCAATTGTTCGATGCGCTCCCGCTGATTGCGGTAGGCAGATTCAAGCTGTTCCCGGCGTTCGGTCTTCTGTTTCAGGTATTTTTCGTAATTACCGGCGTAGAAGTGAAGTCCCCGATTCCACAGTTCCGCAATTTTCCGCACAGTGACATCGAGGAAATAGCGGTCGTGGGAGATCAGGACGAAGGCATTGGGATAGCCGCTTAGATACTCCTCGAGCCAGTTGCGGGCCTCGAGGTCCAGATGGTTGGTGGGCTCGTCCAGCAGCAGGAGGTCCGGCTGTGCCAACAGGAGTTTGGCGAGGGCGATACGCATCTGCCAGCCGCCCGAGAAGTGTTCAGTGCGCCGGCCCCAGTCTTCCTTGGCGAAGCCCAGACCGGTCAGGACAGTGCCGACTTTGGCCTCAAGTGAATAGCCATCGAGATTGCGAAAGTGCGAATCGAGCGCCGCGTAGCGTTCCGCTGCCTGGCGATACTCGTCGCTCTGCTCGCCCGTCTCCGCCATGACATGCGCGAGACGCTGCATCTCGCGCTCCATCTCCTTTTGCGCGTCGAAGACCGAGAGGCATTCGTCAAACACGGATCTTCCGGACAGACTCAAGCCGTCCTGGGGAAGGTATCCGATTCGCAGCCCCTTCTGCCGGGTAATCTCGCCGAGGTCGGCCTGTTCGAGCGCCGCCAACATCTTGAGCAAGGTGGTTTTGCCGGTGCCATTGGCGCCCACCAGGCCCACACGGTCCTGTGGGGTCAGCAGCCAGTTGATCCCCTCGAACAGGACGCGCGCCCCGAACCGCTTCCCCGCGTTGACCAGCGAGATCATCGCGCCCGCCTTCGCCTAAGCGGCTTCACAGAAGAAATCCAGTGACCTCGCGATAAAGGCTTTCAACTCCGGCCGCGGCACAACGGCATCCAGGAATCCGTGGTCCAGGACGAACTCCGACCGCTGGAAGCCGGCGGGCAGTTTCTGCCGGATCGTCTGCTCAATGACTCTGGGGCCCGCGAAGCCGATCAGTGCGCCCGGCTCCGCAATATTCAAGTCCCCGAGCATGGCGAACGACGCGGTGACGCCGCCAGTGGTGGGGTCCGTCAACACCGAAATGAAGGGTACCGAGGCTTTGTCGAGCAACATGAGCGCCGCGCTGATCTTGCCCAGTTGCATAAGGCTGACCGCGCCTTCCTGCATGCGCGCGCCACCTGAGGCGGACACGATGATCAACGGGTTCCGCGTGTCCAGGGAGCGCTCAATCGCCCGGGTGATCTTCTCGCCCATCACCGCGCCCATGGAACCGCCGATGAACTTCAATTCGAGCGAACAGACTTCCACGGAGCGGCCCTCGATGCGCCCGGTCACGGCGAGCAAGGCATCCTTCAAGCCGGTGGCCTTCTGCATCGAGTCGAGCCGGCTTTTGTAGTCCTTGGAATCAACAAACTCAAGAGGATCGGTGGAGACCAGACTTGCGTCGTGTTCCTGCCATTCGCCGCCGTCCAGCAACTGCGCCAGCCGGGTCCGGGCGTCGACCCTAAAATGGAAACCGCACTTCGGACAGCAGTTCAAGTTCTCTTCCAGGTCTTTCCGCCAGATGATCTGACGGCAGCCGTCGCACTTGATCCAGAGACCTTCCGTGCGCACGTGCCGCGGGTCGGCCTCGCCCACCCGTTCCACCTTCTTCGCTCGTTTGAACCAGTCCATGCCGTTCCTGTTCTGCCGGCTCCGTGCCGGGCCATCTCCCACGCTAGCGCGCCATGGCGGGCACTTGCAATGCCAGCGGACTGGCTTCGGGCGCCTGGTGTGGCGGCGCTGGGCGGATCCGGGGGTCAGGCGGCTTCTTTTTGGGGTTGGTTGAGTTCGTTTTCTAGCTCTTTCAGGGTG
>ERZ761609.1854-NODE-1854-length-17157-cov-35.140568_pt1 | contig 17157 bp, 12 predicted proteins | sample MGYA00511163_ERZ761609 | MGnify/ENA primary metagenome ERZ761609 (study PRJEB28899, sample SAMN02445070) | bioreactor sludge metagenome | biome: EBPR sludge | place: Australia: Brisbane, Thorneside Wastewater Treatment Plant | collected 2011-12-16 ... | reverse complement strand
CGGCATACGAGATTGGTCAGTGACTGGAGTTCAGACGTGTGCTCTTACGATCTCACCCTTCGAGACCGCGCCGCCCTGGCCCGGCGCGGAGAAAACCGGGCGCCGGCTCGCCTTCGCCCAATGGCTCACCGGCCCCGATCACCCGCTCACCGCGCGCGTGCTCGTGAACCGTGTCTGGGCGCAGCACTTCGGGCGCGGCATCGTCTCCACCCTCGAAAACTTCGGCGTGCAAGGCGCGCGCCCCACCCACCCCGAGCTGCTCGACTGGCTGGCGCGCGACTTCGTCAGCAACGGCTGGAGCCTCAAGCACCTGCATCGAGTCATTTTAAACTCCCGCACCTGGAGGCAGAGTTCCCATCCGGCCTCGAAATTCGAAGATCGCAATGCGAAGGATGCGGACCCGGAAAATCTCCTCCTCTCCCGCATGAACTTGCGCCGCCTCGACGCCGAGGCCTTGCGCGACGCCCTGCACGCCGTGGCCGGCCGGCTCGATCCCGCGCTCTACGGGCCGCCCTCGCCCGTCTCCGTGCGCGAGGACGGCCTCATCATGGAGCAGGAGCGGCCCGGCGGCATGTTCCGCCGCAGCCTCTACCTGCGCCTGCGCCGCACCGAGATGCCCTCCATGCTCGCCACCTTTGATTATCCCGAGATGCAGCCCAACTGCGTGCAGCGCAGCATCTCCACCGTTTCCCTCCAGCCCCTCATGCTGCAAAACAACGCCCGTGTCCGCGAACTCGCCGCCGCCTTCGCCGCGCGGCTCGAGACCGCCTCCGGCGACGATCCCACCGTCATCCGCCTCGCCTTCGAGACCGCCCTCCAGCGCCCTCCCGATGACGCTGAGACCGCCGACTCCCTTGCCGCCCTGCGCCAGCTCACCGCCGCCTGGCAGGAAACTGGCGCTATTCCCGCCGAAGCGCGCCGCAAAGCCCTCGCCAGCTTCTGTCACACCCTGCTGAACTCCGCCGGGTTTCTTTACCTGGACTGAACATGACTGCGGACGAGAATTCCTGGAGCGTGACCGCGCGGCGGTTTCCAAGGCTGCGGCAGCATCAACAGTGGGCGCTTATCTTCCTGGTTGGCATCTTTCTCATGCAGGATTCAGCAGCAGCCTTTTTTGAGACTGCCGGCATTCTGACGCTCATCGGCCTGTGGCTTTGGCTGCGCCGTCCCGGATGTCTGCGCGTCCAGCCTTCGGGCATCACCTTCCCTTGCGGCCTCTTCATACCAGCGGCGGAGATCGAGGAAATCAGCCCGTCTCCCGCAGGCTGGCAGATCGCGTTCCAGCACCGTGGCGTGCTGCGTTTTGTCGAAGTGCGGGAGGCATGCTTTGACGACGCCGAATGGCCGCGTGTGCGCGCCGCATTTCGAACGTGGCACAGGACCTGCTCATGAGACCGTTGAGGGAATCACCAGGACTGCCGGCCAATCCCAGGAAGCGTCTGCCCGCATGGCGGCTGGGTTTCATACTGCTGATCATCTTCCTGGCTTGTATCCAGTGGGGCATGGTTAGATCTCGTCACCCAACCGTTGTTTTGCCAGATGGAGTTCGTGTCAGCTACTACGGCAGCAGTCATGGCGTGACCATGGGGACATCCAATTTCCACCACACTGGACCACCGGCGGAGGAATACCATCCCTTCTGGCTGCACTGGCTGCGGAGTTCACTGCCACCTTCAATCAGCAGCCATCTTCCCGCCCCCATCATGCACCGCACGGGCTACCCCGCCTGGCCGGACATGCATGAGTTTGAGCTTCAGTTTCAAACGAAAGGTAATCTGAGCCAGCACCCCTGGGACATCTTTGTGGCAGATGAGCATGGGTGGGAAACCCGGGTGCGTGATTATACCTGGAGCTACAATGGAGCGGCAAAGTCAACTGGAGAGGCTGTGTCTGGCTGGTTGCGGCTTGGCAGCGCTTACCCTCGCCGATCGAAAACGATTCGGATCGTGTTCCATCCCAATGATCGTCAGACACCAAAGCCGGACAGGGAAACACGGCTAAAACCTGCCGCTCAGATGATCGTTCCGAATCCCTTTTGGCAGGCTTCATCATCCAATGTTGCGGAACCTTTGCCTCTGTCACTGCCCTTTCGCGGGGAGACTCTGACTCTCAAAGAGCTTCGGCGCGACCGCATTGTTGGAGATGGTTATGGGGCGCTCCATTCATTGCTCGTCGTCGAGAGAGACGGGAAGCCCTTGCCAGGTTTTGAGGTGGCCCGCATGAGCGTCAGTGACAGTTCTGGACAGGTGTTTAGACAGACAACAGGAGGCTCCAGCGAGTCTTCGGGACGGATGTGGAACAGCATCGACACGGCGCCGTGGAGTGATGATCCCTGCTGGCTGGTGCGCTACAGCCTGTGTCGGAAGGCGTATTCCCTCGACGTTCCTGAGGACGAGCAGTTCAAGTTTGAAGGGTTGCCCCTGCCCTCTGAGGCTCCAGTCAATTTCGAACGCAAAGTCACATGCCGTGGAATGACGCTAAGTCTTGGGAAATTCACGCAGGCAAGCGATGCTCCGCGATTCTTGGTGTCGGGCTTGGCAAATGACATCACAAATGGAAAACGAATCATCCTGCTGGATGCTAGAGATGATCAAGACCGCACGGAAACGAGCGATCCACGCTTTGGGCGACGGAAAATCGTGGGTGGACCAGTGGGCGGCTCGCAGGAAGGCATGACCTACAGCCTGAACCTTCCTGCAGATGCAAAATCATGGAGCCTCACCCTGCTTGTCGAGACATTGACCGAAGTAGAGTTTCGCGTGCGCTCACCTTTGGCAAATACACCGCCTAAATGAACGTTCGCGCATTGTGAAACACAATGCGGGCCAAAGTTGATGAAAAACATCATGCCGCCCGGCTGGATGGAGGCGGTTGAGCCGCGTATGATTTGTCATCATGAATCGCGCTTCGCTTTCGTTCCTTGCCGCTCTTGCTGTGCTGGCGGGTGTTGTTTTGATCTCGGGCTCGGGGGATCCGGCAGGGCGTGAGGAAAGCTCCAGCTCGCCGCAACCGCCGGATGCGGGGTTGCGCGTGGCGGTGTTTCAGGCGGATGCCACGCCGCCGATCGGGTCGCCAGTGGCCTATGCTCCGGCGCGGTCCATTGAAGACCCGTTGAGCGCGCGCGGGGTGGTGCTGCTGGGGGCGGGTGAGCCGGTGGTGCTGTGCGCGGTGGATTGGATCGGCATTGACAACGAGGGGCATGACGCATGGCGCCAGGCTTTGGCGGAGGCGGCAGGCACCACTGTGGAGCGCGTGGCGGTGCATGTGCTGCACCAGCACGACGGGGTGCGCGGTGATTTCGGCGCGGAGGCGCTGCTGGAGGCTGCTGGGCTGGCGGGCATCCGCTGTGACGCGTCTTTTGTGCGGCGGGCCATCGCCGCTGCCGCCGGGGCTTTGCGCGCCAGTCTGGCGGACGCGCGCAGGGTTTCTCACCTGGGCGTGGGCGAGGCGCGCGTGGAGAAAGTCGCCTCCAACCGCCGCATCCTCGGGAGCGACGGCAGGGTGATGATCGCCCGCTCCAGCTCCTACCGCATTCCCGAGCCGCTGCTCTCCCGGCTCGCGGAGAATGCCCGGCGCAATGGCTATGACCTGAGCGCGTCGCGCGTGGATGAGGCGCTGGCCGCACCGGAGGGGGTGATTGATCCCATGCTGAAGATGCTGACATTTTACGAGGATGAGGAGCCGTTGGCGAGCCTGAGCTACTATGCCACGCACCCGCAAAGTTACTTTGGCAAAGGTGATGTCACCTACGAGTTTGTCGGCCTGGCGCGCGCGCGGCATGAGCATGCGAACGGCGGCCTCACGCTGGTGCATTTCAACGGAGCCGCGGGCAACATCGCCGCCGGGAAATACAACGACGGCTCGCCGGAGGCCCGTGTGCGTCTGACCGATCGCATGGCGGACGGAATGCGCCGCGCTTTTGCGGCCGCAAAAAAAGTGCCTCTTCAGGCTGGCGATGTCGGGTGGAAAGTCGTGCCTGTCAGCCTGCCCCTGGCCAGTCATCTGGATGCCGATGCGTTGCGGGCGAAAATCATGGACACCAGCGCCGAGGAGGGCGAGCGCCTCGCCGCCGCCGGCAAACTGGCCTTCGTGCAGCGCATGAAAAGCGGATGCAGAATTGATCTCGCCTGTCTGCGGCTGGGGTCGGTGTTGATTCTGCACATGCCGGGCGAGTTGTTTGTGGAGTATCAGCTTGCCGCGCAGAAGCTGAGGCCGGAGGCGGTGGTCTGCATGGCGGCCTACGGCGAATACGGCACCGGTTACATCGGCACCAAGGCTGCCTATGACGAGGGCGGCTATGAAACGCAACCCAGCTCCTCCAATGTGGCCCCCCAAGTCGAGGAGGTGCTCATGCGGGGCATTCGCGCTCTTTTGGCGGACTGACAGGCGGGGCAGGGTGTGAGAGCGGGACAGGGCGCTTGCAAAGCGCCACTCCTTGGGCATTCGCGCCTGCGGTGCTGGATCAGCGCGCGCTTCCCTTGAGAGCGGGCTTCAAGGAATGACGTTTTGTTGTCTCGAAAATGGCCGAGTGCTGCTCAAATGCCGCTCCCGGCTTCGTACACCCGCCATGCTCACACGCCGCTCCTTTTTCCAGAACATGTCCGACGGCCTCTGCGGGGCCGCTCTGGCGCATTTGTTCGCGGGCGACCGCCTCTGGGGCGCGGCGGCACAGGCGCGGCATGATCTGAGCCCGAAGTCCGCGCATTTTCCGGCACGGGCCAAGGCGGTGATCCATCTGTTCATGAATGGAGGTCCCAGCCAGATGGACCTCTTCGACCCCAAACCGGCTCTCGAAAAACACGCCGGGAAGTCCTTCCCCGGCAACATCGAGGAGCTGGGCAATGTGGGCACCTCCAATGTCGGCGCTATCATGCCGCCGGTGTGCAAATTCGCCCGGCACGGGCAGTCGGGCATTTGGATGTCGGACGCGCTGCCGCACACGGCGCGGGTGGTGGACGAACTGTGCTTCATTCACTCGCTGTGGACCGACCACCCGAACCACGACAACGCGCTTTACAAAATCCACACCGGCCGGCTGTTCATGGGCCACCCTTCCCTCGGCTCCTGGGTGGCCTACGGCCTGGGCAGCGAGTGCAAGGACCTGCCCGCGTATGTCGTGCTCGACGACCCGCTCGGACTGCCGAAAAACGACGTGCGCAACTGGACCTCGGCCTACCTGCCGCAGGTGTATCAAGGCACGCGCTTCCGCAGTGTCGGCGCGCCCATTTTGAATCTCACCCCGGAGAACGAGGAGCCGAGCGCCGTCAGCCAGGCCGCGCGGGACCTGCTGGAACGGCTGGACGGACGCCACCGCGCTCAGCGCCCCGGCTACGGCGAGCTGGACGCGCGCATCGAGGCCTACAGCCTGGCCGCCAGGATGCAGCTCAGCGCCAGCGATGTGCTGGATTTGGATCAGGAAAGCGAGGCCACCCGCGCCGCCTACGGCATCGGCCAAAAAATCACCGACTCCTATGGCCGCCGCTGCCTGCTGGCGCGGCGCATGGTGGAGCGCGGCGTGCGCTTTGTGCAGATCTTCATGGAGGACCAGCCGTGGGACAATCACAGCAACCTCGAAGGCACCCTGCGCTCCGCCTGCGAGCGCACCGACCAGCCCGTGGCCGCGCTCATCAAGGACCTCAAACAGCGCGGCCTGCTCGATGACACGCTCGTCATCTGGGGCGGCGAATTCGGACGCACGCCCACTTCGCAGAAGATCGGCAACGACTTCAGCGGGCGCGACCACAACATGCAGGGCTTCACGAGCTGGATGGCCGGCGGCGGATTGAAAAAAGGCTTCGTGTATGGCGAGACGGACGAGCTCGGCCACAAAGCCGTGGTCAATCCCGTCAGCGTGCCCGATTTCCACGCCACCATCCTGCACGCGCTCGGCCTGGACGCGGAGCGCCTGCACTTCGAGCGCAACGGCCTGGAGGAGCGCCTCACCGGCTTCACCACGCCGAAAGTCGCGAAGGCGGTTTTTGCCTGAGGCCAGCCGCCTCCTTGACCCCCGGCGCTTCCACGCCAGTCTGGCCGCCTCGTGTCCGCTCCTGTTATTGTTTTTCCTTTCCTAGCCGCCCTCATGTACGCCCTTGGGGCGCTGACCCTGAAGCGGTCGAGCGAGTTGGGTGTGGGGCTGTGGCGCACCACCTTCGTGGCGAATGTCATCGTCGCGTTGCTGTTCTCTGCGCTCTGGCTCTTCGGCGGGCCGCCGGTGGAGCGTGAGCTGCTGTGGCAGCCGGGCGTCATTGCCATGTGCCTGTTTGGCGGGCAGATCGCGCAGTTTCTGGCGCTGGAAAAAGGGGACGTGTCCATCGCCGTTCCGGTCTTTGGGTTGAAGGTGGTCATTGTGGCGATGATCACACCCATGCTCACGGGTGAAAACGTGGACCCGCGTCTGTGGGCGGCCTGCATCCTCAGCGTGCTGGGCATCACCTTTCTCAATCGAAATGACGGCGGCCCAAGACCGCGCGGACTGGGCATCACACTGGCGGCGGGCGGCGTCGGCGCTGTGTGTTTCGCTGTGTTCGATGTTCTTGTGCAGAAGTGGGGGCCGCATTGGGGCGCGGGCCGGCTGCTGCCTTGTGTTTTTTGGATCAACGCGCTGCTTTCTTTCGGTCTTGTCTTCCGTTTTTCCGCCCCTCTGAGCGCTGTGCCGCGCGCCGCCTGGCCGTGGCTCTGCGGCGGTTCGGCGCTGCTGGGACTGCAGAGCATCACTTTTGTCAGCACCCTGGCCATTCACGGCCAGGCCGCCGCTGCCAACGTGGTTTATGCCGCGCGCGGTTTGCTGAGTGTGGCCCTCGTCTGGATGGTAGGGCACTGGTTCAAAAACACCGAGCAGCACCTTGGCGCGCGCGTCTTGCGCTGGCGCATGGCCGGCGCGCTGATGATGATGAGCGCCATCGTGCTGGTGGTCCTCCGCTGAGCTTCACCCACGGCGCAAGACCCGTCTCACGCGGCCGTATTGTGCCCATGCCGCGCCTGCCGCCAGCCATCACCCTCTGGCTGACCCTGAGCCTCACGGGCCATGCCCTTGCCGAGGAAAAACCGGTCAGTTTCATCCACGACATCATGCCCCGCCTCATGAAGGCGGGCTGCGCCGGCGGCAACTGCCATGCCAAGCCCGAGGGCCAGAACAACTTCAAGCTCTCCGTCTTCGGCTACGACCCCGCCCACGACTACCACGAGATCGTCCGTGACGCGCGCGGCCGCCGCGTCTTCATGGCCGCCCCGGAGGAAAGCCTGCTCCTGCGCAAAGCCGCCGGCCAGATGCCGCACGAGGGCGGCGCCCGCATCGAAAAAGGCGGCCCCGCCTGGAATCTCCTCGTCACCTGGATCAAGCAGGGCGCCCCCTTCGCCCTCGAAGGGGAGCCTTCACTCACTCATGTCAGCGTCCAGCCGCGGGAGGGCAGCTATGCCAAAGGCGCCGCACAGCAGCTCACCGTCACCGCCAGTTACTCCGACGGCGCCACGCGCGATGTCACCAGCCTCACTGACTACCTCTCCCAGGACAAGGAACTCGCCGAAGTGGACGAGCAAGGACTTGTCAAAACCGGACAGATCAGCGGAGAGGGGGTCATCGTCGTCCGCTTCATGGGGCATGTGGATGTGGCGCGCTTCACCCTGCCATCTGACAAAAAGCTTCCCGCCGAGATTTACGCGGAGCTGCCCGTCAACAACGAGATAGACCGCCTCGTCCACGCCAGGCATGAAAAGCTCGGCCTCCTGCCCTCCGGCCTCTGCACCGACGAGGAGTTCCTCCGCCGCGCCTCCCTTGACCTCATCGGCAAACTCCCCTCCGCCGAGCTCGCCCGCCGCTACCTCGCCGACACCCGCCCCGGCAAACGCGCCCGCCTCGTGGACGAGCTGCTCGAAGACCCCAACTACGCCGACCACTGGGCCGTGAAGTGGGGCGATCTCATCCGCCCCAACCCCTCCCGCGTCGGCGTCAAACCCGTCTATCTGCTCGACTCCTGGCTGCGCGAGAGCTTCCGCCAAAACAAGCCCTACGACCGCATGATCGCCGAGCTGCTCACCGCCCAGGGCAGCAGCCACCAGCACGGCCCCGTCGCCGTTTTCCGCGACAAGCGCGACCCCGCCGACATGGGCGCCTTTGTCAGTCAAATCTTCCTCGGCGTCCGGCTCGACTGCGCCAAGTGCCACCACCACCCCAGCGAAAAGTGGACACAGGACGACTACTACCAGCTTGCCGCCTTCTTCGGCCGGATGAAGCGCCGAGGCCAGGCCATCTCCGCCCCCATCTCCGGCGAGGTCGAATACTGGTGGCACGGCGGCACCGGCAGCGTCACCCACCCCGTCACCGAAGCCGTCATGACCCCCAAGCCCCCCGACGGCCCCGAGATGCCCTACGTCGAAGGCCAGGACCCACGCGCCCGCCTCGCCGACTGGATGCGCGCCAGCGACAACCCCTTCTTCGCCAAAGCCCTCGTCAACCGCATCTGGTCCGACTTCCTCGGCCGCGGCATCGTCGAGCCCGTGGATGATTTTCGCGTCTCCAATCCTCCCAGCAATCCCGCCCTGCTAGACTGGCTCGCCGCCGACTTCATCTCCAGCGGCTACGACCTGAAGCACCTCATGCGCACCATCGCCGCCTCGCGCACCTACCAGCTCAGCGTCGAACCCAACGAGCACAACCTCGCCGACACCCGCAACTTCGCCCGCGCCCACAAGCGCCGCCTCAGCGCCGAAGTCCTGCTCGACGCCGTCGGCGATCTCACCGGCATCCGCGACACCTTCCAGGGTCTGCCGCCAAACTCCCGAGCCGTGCAGACCTGGAACCACAAGCTCAGCAGCGAATTCCTCGACGCCTTCGGCCGCCCCAACGCCAGCCAGGAATGCCCCTGCGAGCGCGAGCGCAAGTCCAGCGTTGTCCAGGCCCTCCACCTCATGAATTCCGACTCGCTGCAAAACAAGCTCGCCAGCGAGAAAGGCCGCGTCACCGCCCTGGTGAAAGACGCGTCCCTCTCCGAGCCAAAGCTCGTCACCGAGATCTATCTCGCCGCCTACAACCGCCTGCCCGAAGCCGGGGAAATGCAGGCCGCCCTGCGCTTCTTCTCCACCCCAGGCGCCACCCGCCAGACCGCCGCCGAAGACCTCGCCTGGGCGCTCATCAACAGCGCCGAATTCGTTTTCAATCACTGACATTCACCAAAGTGCCACGGCTTTTGGCTCCGCCTAAGCCGTGGGAGTCAGACTCACGATGAAACAGTGCGGGCTCGGAGCGCGCTACCCTCACGGGTTAGCCGGAGGCAAAACCCGTGCCACTCTGGAAGCGCGCATCACAAGCAGCGCCGCTCCGCGCCCTATCCTGCGCCGCAATCCGCAAAGGTTGCGCCCAGCGCCGGACAGGCGCGCACACTTCCCTTGCCAGCCGCGTCTTTCCGCTTTCATGCTGGCGGATGCCCAGTCTCGAAGCCGACCTCGTCTCCCTCCTCGGTCCCGGCCGCGTGTCCGCCACGGCGGCGGACCTCGCCGCGCACAGCACGGACAAATGGTTCGCCTCCAGCGCGCCGCAGGTCGTCGTCCATGCCGCATGCACGGAGGATGTGGCGGCGGTGCTGCGCTACGCGGACGCGCATGGCGTGCCGGTGACGCCGCAGGGCGCGCAGGTGGGTTATGTGGGCGGCTGCGTGCCCTTGCGCGGCGGCATCGCTCTCTCGCTGAAAATGATGAACCGCATCAAGGAGATCAATACCGGCGATGGCGTGGCGGTGGTGGAGCCGGGCGTCATCACGGGCGACCTCCAGGCCGCCGTGCGCGAGCGCGGCTGGTTTTACCCGCCGGACCCCGCCAGTCTGAAGGAGTGCAGCCTCGGCGGCAACATCGCCGCCAACGCCGGCGGCCCGCGCTGCCTGAAGTATGGCGTCACCCGCCATTATGTGCTCGGCCTTGAGGCGGTGCTGGCCGACGGCACCGTGGTCAAAGCGGGCGGGCGCTGCCACAAAAACAAGACCGGCTTTGACCTCGTGGGCCTCATGGTCGGCAGCGAGGGCCTGCTCGGTGTCGTCACCGAGGCCACGCTGCGCCTCATCCCGCATCCTCCCATGCGCGCCATGCTCTCCGCAGGCTTCGGCAGCTTCGCCGAGGCGGCGAACGCGGTGGGCCGGATTTTGGATTCCGGTTATCTGCCCAGCGCTCTTGAGATCGCCGACAAATTCACCCTGCGCGCCGCGCGCGAGTATCTGGGGGAATCCGTCACACCACAGGGTGACGCGCACCTGCTCGTGGAACTCGACGGCCACGAGGCTTCGGTCAAAGGCGAGCTGGCCGCGCTGGCGGAGCTCGTGCGCGGGCTCGGCTGCATCTGCCTGGAGGAGGCGCTGGGAGAGGCGGCCTGCGAGCGCTTCTGGAAGCTGCGCCGCGAGTTCAGCTACAGCCTGCGCAACACCGGCCTCATCAAGCTCAACGAGGACATCGTGGTGCCGCGCAGCCGGCTCGTGGACCTCGTGGACTTCGCCGAGACCTTGCAGGGTGAGTTCGGCTTCCCCGTGGCCTGCTTCGGCCATGCCGGGGATGGCAACATCCACGTCAACATCATGGTCCCCACCATGGACGACCCGGCCATCCGCGAGCGCGCCGAGGCCGCGCTCGACAAGCTTTTCCACCAGGTCATCGCCTGGAAGGGGGCCATCACCGGCGAGCACGGCGTGGGCATCGCCAAAGAGCGCTGGTTCCCGCACGCCGTGTCCGAGGGCGCGCGCGCCCTGCACCTGCGGCTCAAGCAGGCCCTGGACCCGAAGGGGATTCTGAATCCGGGGAAGTTTGTGCGATAGCGGCGGCTTCAAGGGCCCGCGCTTCTTCCTCGTCCTCCTCGCGCCGCGCCTTCGAGAGCGCGGAGGCGATCAGCCCCGTGGGCACGGCGATGACGCCGAGGCCGATGATAAGGATGAAAAAGGTGAAAAACCTGCCGCCCGCCGTGATCGGATACGCGTCACCGTAACCCACGGTGGTCAGCGTGGAGATGGCCCACCAAAGCCCGTCGAAGAGCGAGGTGAAGACCTGCGGCTGCGCGGCATTCTCAAAGTAGTAAATGCCCACCGCCGCCAGGTAGAGCAGGATGCAGGCCGTGGCACCGAAGAGCACAAGCTCCTCCCTGGCGATGATGAACGCGCGGTGAAAGCGCTGCATGGCGCGGCTGTAGCGCGCCAGCTTCAGCACGCGCAGCAGCCGCAGCAGGCGGAAGGCGCGCAGCGAGCGCAGGTCAAACCCCGCGCTCAGATAAAACGGCAGGATGGCCAGCAAGTCCACGATGCCGAAGAAGCTGAAGGCATACTTCGAGACAGGGCGCGCCAGGGACAGGCGCACAAGGTACTCGATCGTGAACACCGCGATGGAAAACATCTCAAACGCGGCCAGCGCGCGCCTTTGCCAGGGCAGCAGGCCGGGCAGCGTCTCCAGGGCGAAAGTGACGAGGGACAGGATGATGACCACCTGGATGGCCTTTTCCGCCCGTCCGAGTCCTTGGGAGTCCGCGCTTTTCATGGCACGCCGATGATGCCCGCGCGCGCCATGCGGTCAAGGCCGCGCGCACGGCGATGGCGGCCTCAAGTTGCGCGCCCGTAGCTGCTGCGTCACCCCAATTCTTCTGGTGGGAGCCTGTACCGGCGCATGGTTCTCCCGCTGCCCCCGGCGGGATGCGGGGTCAATACCGTCGTTCGGATGCCGCAGCCAGCCGTTGGTCAGCCGCAACCCAACTTTCAAACGCGAGATTCCAGCAATGACTGAGGCAAACCAGCAATGGTTTGAGCCACTATTACCCGACACCTCCATCGAACTGCCTGCATCTGCTCCCCGCCTCATCCTTCGAGTTTCGAATTTCGATCTACCGGCTGCCCTGGCACCCTTGAGCCGCCAAGATCAAAACCCGACGAGGAGAGATAGAACTGCCGCTTTTTCCTATTTCTGAACGAGCCGCAAAAGACCCCCGTCAGGCAACAGATAGATGCTTTTCATTTCAGCGCCGCTGCAAGGTGATGATTCCTTCGAACGAATCAAAAACTGAATTTGAAGAAACCACCATCCCTCGAAAGAACGAGTCCAAAATACATGGGTAAGCTCTGCATTAAAGACTTTCATGCGCGAACCATGCTTCTCCTGCAGGCTTGCTTGGGCAATCAACGCCAAGTTATTTTGCGGAACAATCCAGTCACTCAGAGGGGTCCATTCGCGAGTGCGAGCTTCATGCTCTGAATCGGCAAAGAGGTCACCTTCGGTTGTGGTTGTGATTTTCATCATGTGCTTGCTCTCTCCTTGCGCCGGCAAAATTGCCAGGAGCATAGCCAAGCAGCAAAAAACAAGGGGTTTCATTTTCATGACACTGCTCATTACGCTTCGGTTTAGCATATCGCTCGCGAACTATCAATCTCACACCTGCAAGTGCAGGCGTTGCCATAAAACGGGCTGCGCCATGTTAACTTGCCTATTCCAGGCGGTAAGGGCTGTCGCGGATGCCCGCCGCGTCATTCGGTCAAGAGCGCGCGGTACAAATACACGTTATCATGCATCCAAGAAGAAATACACCAAGGGCAATCAAGCAAGTTATTGCATAGCCAATGATTGGTTCCTTATCCCCGATTATATGCTCAAAAATCAATACAGCAGCCAAGATGACAAGCAAAGCTGACAAAGCAGATGCGAACAACCCAAAGAAAATAATTTTTATTTTTTTCAAAATCAGCGGAAGGTCAAGTCGAGTTCACTTGGCATAACACCGTTACACAAGCATTTCCATGCAGGACTTTTTATCCGCCAACGTTCAGCATCCTCCAAAGTCCAAAAGCAGTTGCCAGGCAAAAGCAGTTTTCATTAAGGCAACACATTCACAATCAATGGCTCATTTGCACCGAATTAAGGCGCGTTGTGCCGCGCGTGTGTGGCATGGGTAGGGGTGGTTGCTGTCCATTTGCCAGGCAGCTTTTCATTTTCTATTTAGGCCGCCCGGCCGAGACTGAGGACACCATCGCCACGCTGGCCGTGGAGATCGGCTTTTACGATTACGCTTACTTCAAGCGCTGCTTCCGCCACACCATTGGGCTTTCGCCAGCCAGGTATCGTCATCAGCAGCTCACACCCAGGCCGGCGAGGCGTGCATGAAGGCGGGCTGCAGTGAATGCCAGATTCAGGTCGTTGCCGCCATCACTGCACGAAGTTCGACATCGGGTTGGAGTTGGTGCTGAGGTTGGTGGAATTGCCCACCGGGGCGATGGCGTTGGTGTTGTCGCCCAGGTTGTTGACCATGACGCTGCCGCCGAACCAGCGGCTGCCTCGGTTGTTGCGCACGAGTGTGTTGGTGACGCCGTTGTCGAGGCGCACGGCGGTGATGGCGCTGTCGCCACGGCCGATGAAGGTGCTGCTCTCCACGGTGTTGCCGGAGCCGGAAAAGAAACGAATGCCCGTGCCTCCGCCGGGGATGCCGCGGATGTTGGCCCGGATGGTGTTACCGGAGCCGGTGACCTGCACGACGGCGCCGGTGACACTGGCTGTGCTGGCGATGCCGATGTCCATGATCGCGGGGCAGTGATTGCTGCTTTCGAGCGAGAAGGCGGCAGGCGTCGTCGTGGTGCCCTCCAGAAGGATGCGCGGGCAGTGGTCGGAACTCGGGAGGGAGAGACCAGACTGCACCACGTCGATGGCAAAGGAAAAGGTGCTGTTCACCGCGCGGATCACCAGCGGCCACTGAACTGTGCTGCCATCGGCGGAGCCTGTGGTGGAGAATTCGTAAGGCCGCTGAATCGAAGTTTGGAGGGAGGAAACTCCAGAGGCCGCGGTGACACCGGTCATGACGATGTCGAGTCCTGTCACATCCATGAAGCCGCTGGTGGTGCCCACAATGGTGCCCGTGTAGGTGCCTCCTGAAAAAGTCGCGGTCATGCCGCGGATTTTGGAGCCGGGGCCGAGCAGGATGGCGGGTTGATTGGAATTGCCACCGGAGACGGAGGAGACCAGGACATCGTCGAGGGAGAAATTGCCGCCGCTAGCCACGATGATCGGATCAGGCCCGCTGCTGCTGTCGCGAATCTCCAGCCCGGTGAAGCGCGACTCCGCGCCCGCGATGATCGCAGAACCAGTGGGGTCTTGAATGCGACCTCCGGTGATGGTGACGCGTCCGGCGCTCTCCACCGCTGTCAGTCCAGCCCAATGGCCCACCTCATGCGTGGCCGTGTCACCCAGGCAGGCGGGATCGACCTTGATGTTCGCCGCGCTGAAGGCGCGCAAGCTGCCGTTTTTGATCATGTAGCTGCACAGGGAGTCGTTGCCCGCGCCGGCGTCGATCATGATGCCGGATTTGCCCGCGCCGGCGCTGGCACCGTTGATGGTGAAGCCCATCAGGTCGATCTCCACGCGCCCCGAGGTGGCGAGGGTGACCTGGATGCCGTGTTTGCCGCTGGCGGGCGTGAGGTTGCCGGTGAGCACATAGGAGCCGGGCTGCGTGATTTTGAAGGCGGCGCCGCTGTCCCCCGGCGTCGTGAGGGAGTTGATCGGCGTGCGCGGCTCCACCTCATCAAGTGTTTTCATCGTGACACCGGGCGGGCCCGGAGGTGTCAGCGTGCCCTGGCCGGGGCAGAAGGTGACAGTCATAAAAAGGCCAAACGCGGAGTAAATAAAGGCTTTCATAGCTCGTGCGGCGATGGTTCAATGAGCGGGAATTCCGCCAATGGTCCTGATTACACCTGAAACGGCGGCTAATCGCAAGCCTCATTCTGCTCCGCCATGAAACGAGAACTCCTCCGCATCGCGACCACGCTTGGCTGCATCATCCTCGGCGCGCAAGCCCTGCGGGCAGATTCCACGATCAGCGCCACACTCAAGCACGCCTACAGCGTCAATGCGGGATGGATCAACCTGCGCCCGGACCAGCCTGTGTCGCCCACCGGCATCGTTTTGGGCGGTTCTTTCATCTCCGGTCATGCCTACGGCACCAATATCGGCTGGATAGACTTTGGCGATGGCACGCCTTCGAATGGCTTCTCGTATCAAAACAACAGCGCCACGGATTACGGCGTCAACCATGACGGCGCGGGCAATCTCGGCGGCATGGCCTATGGCGCGAACATCGGCTGGATCAATTTTGGCTGGGCCGCGCCCGCCTCTCCCAACCGTCCGCGTGTGAACCTCCTCACCGGCGTGTTCAGCGGCTTTGCCTACAGTGTGAACCTCGGCTGGATCAATCTCGGCGGCGGATCGCTCGTCACCACCGCCATGCGCGTAACGGACAGTGACAGCGATGGCATGGATGATGCCTGGGAGCGCGCCCGTTTTCCGAGTCTTGCGACGGCCAGCGCCACATCCGACACGGACAAGGATGGCGTCAGCGATGCGAATGAGTATCTGGCTGGGAGCAATCCGAATTCTGATACAGACTACTTCAAGGTCGTCAGCGCTATTTTTGGCGAGGAAAACATCCAAGCCACCGTCACCTTCACAACAGACCCTGCGCGCCTTTACCGCATCGAGACCTCCGACAACCTCGTGAACTGGCAAAACTCCACCCACGGCACCTTCGCGCCGGATCCCGGCACCACGAGCACGCGAGTTGTCACCTGGACGGGCAATGACCGCCGCTTCATCCGCGCCGTGGCGGTGCGGCCGCTGCCGTGAGTCAATTCAAGCCGAGCTTCTCCTTCAAGAACTCATACGTCCCCACTCCATGTATCATGTGCGAGAAATTGTTGCCTGGCAAGAATGGCACTCACTTAAGCGGCGGGAGATTCCCTTTAATTTGTGGGGGGTTGGTGAGCAGTTGGCAGGACTTTGGGGCGTCACTTTTTGGCTCTGGGTTCTTACCTTCCGGGGCGTAGCGGGTTCCGCACGCTGGCGGTGGCTTCGAGCAGCTCCTCATGTCACTGGGCCAGCTTCGCGGCTGCTCATGACAGGCGGCGGCTTGGGCAAGCCATTGCCGGAGCAGGTCCACCGTGCCTTTGCTGCGAAGCGAACCTGGTTCGCCCCAGCTCCTGCTGATGCACAGTGGCGCTCTCCAGAATCAGGGCGCGCAGGGCGTTGTAGGCGATGGCGTGCATGAGCGGCTCTTTTTCGATCATGGCTGATGTCTTGGTGCGCATGACCTCCATGTGCGTGGTACTTTTGTAGTCGCGGTTAAACAGATCGCTGCTCCAGCGCCGGAAGCGTACGGCTCCGGGCAGGCCGCCAATCGGAGCCGTCCAGTCATACATGGCGGTGACGCCGCCGTGAGTGACGCTGGCCAGCCCGCCGGTGGCGGGATCGTGGCTGTGGGTGGTGGTGAAAAGCACATCCTCCCCCTGCTTGACCATGAGCTGATGCAGGCGGGCGTGGTCGTCGAAGGTGCGGGTGACTGATCCGCCTTCCCAGAACATTTGGTCCCAGACTCCGCCGGGGCCGTTGTAGGTGTAAGCGTAAAGCGCGCCTTCCGAGTCATCATTGCCGTTGAAGACCGCGGTGGCACGGTCGCGATGATCCAATTGGTAGAAGAAGGCTGGCGTGGAATCGTCGTCATAGGAAATGACGGTGAGGCGGCCCGCGAGGTCGAAAGTGCGCGTGGTGGTGACGCCCCTGGCATTGGTGGAGCGCCGCACCTGGACGAGGTGACCCGTGTGTTGGAGCGTTCGTAATGTAGGGAAAAGCTTACCCACGTTTAGCGGGCCGTGAAGTATCGAGGAGCCGGCGCAGTTGTGACTTTTCAAACGGGACACGTTTCGTGTTGCCGTTGAGTGCCTCATTTCGTCGCTTGAGAAGTCGGCGGCATGGCGTCATGAGGCTGGAATGCCAGCGCCCGTGTCGAGTGACCCCCCTGAGGACTCCCAAGCTTCCCCCCCCCTTGCCGGAGAGGAAGTGTCGGCTGGCATTGAAGCCGAGACGGAAAAGACCCTTCGCCGGGAAAACCGCCGTGTGCTGCTCCTGGTCTGCGTAGTGGCTGCATTCATGCTCCTGGCGCATTTTACCCCGCTGGGTGCCTGGATCACTGAGGTGCGGGAGTGGAAGGAGATGCTGCGCGCCATGGGCCTGAAAGGGGAGGGCGTCTTCGCGGTGGCGTGCGCCGCGGGTGTGATGCTCGGCCTGCCCCGGCTGCCCCTGTGCGCGGCGGCGGGGCTTTTGTTCGGCTTTGGCGAGGGGCTGCTGGCCTCCCTGAGCGGCGCGGTGGCGGGCTCGTATGGCGCGTTCCTG
>ERZ761609.1853-NODE-1853-length-17161-cov-52.911552_pt1 | contig 17161 bp, 12 predicted proteins | sample MGYA00511163_ERZ761609 | MGnify/ENA primary metagenome ERZ761609 (study PRJEB28899, sample SAMN02445070) | bioreactor sludge metagenome | biome: EBPR sludge | place: Australia: Brisbane, Thorneside Wastewater Treatment Plant | collected 2011-12-16 ... | reverse complement strand
CATCGGGCACGTACAGTGTAACGGTAACGGGTGCCAACGGCTGCACGGATAGCGCATCGGTTGTAATTACCGGAGGCATTACACCACCCACAGCCGGTATTACCAACAACAGTCTTACTACAACGCTGAGTTGTGCTACTCAGACTATCAGCCTTACTGCAACAGGCGGCGTAAGTTATGAATGGGAAGACAGCAGTGCTAATCCAAACCGAACCATTACAACTGTTGGTGTTTATACCGTAACGGTAACCGATGCGTTGGGTTGTACGGCATCGGCATCTATTAACATTACCGGTGATCCGACTTTGGGTACGAACTTCGGCAGTGTATCGGGTACGGTAAGCGGTTTGTGTGAAGGAGAAAGTATAAACATTACAGCATCAGGTGGTATTACATACCAATGGAGCGGACCGGGAGGCTATACCTCATCGGGAGCAAATCTGCTTCGACCCAATGCTACACCTGCTATGTCGGGCATTTATACAGTTACCATTACCGCTGCCGATGGTTGTATTGCCAATGTAACGATAAGTGTTGCTGTTCACCCGCTTCCACCGGCAAGTATTATGGGCGACAATGCGATTTGCTCCGGCGAAAATATCGTGCTTACAGCCACAGGTGGCATAAGTTATTCATGGTCAGGACCGGGTGGTTATACCAATACCAGCAATGTAGTAAATAGAGGTAACGCTACGGCAGCAATGGCAGGCACCTATACTGTTACAGTTACCAATGCTAACAGCTGCACAGCTTCGGCAAGTATGATGGTAACGGTAAATACTGCTCCGGTAGTGAACATCATTGGCAGTACCAACGCCTGTTTGGGCGGAACCATCAGCCTAACAGCTACGGGAGGCGGTACCTATGCATGGACAGGTCCGGGTGGCTATACGGCAACAGGAGCTACAATAACCCGAACCAATGCCACATTGGGCATGACCGGTACTTATGTGGTAGTGGTAACTGATATAAACGGTTGTACGTCTTTATCGGCAGTTACGGTTACGGTAAACACTGCAACAGCCGGTATCAGTGGCGCTACGGGCTTTTGTTCTGGCAGCACCATTACACTAACCGCTACGGGAGGCGGCACTTACGCATGGAACGGACCGGGCGGATTTACCGCATCAGGAGCTACCTTAACCAGAGGTGGAGCCACATTGGCGATGTCAGGTGTTTATACAGTAACCGTTACAGCTATCAACGGTTGTACGGCAACTGCAAGCCACACCATTACCATTGGCTCACCCATTACGGCAAGCATCAGCGGCAGTACCGGTTATTGTGAGGGCGCTACTATAGCCTTAACGGCAACGGGTGGAGCTACTTATAACTGGAGCGGACCGGGCGGATTTAGTTCATCGGGCGCAGGATTGTCTATACCTAATGCCGGCGCTGCCAATGCAGGCACCTACACTGTAACGGTAACCAGCTCCGGTGGTTGTTCGGCAACTGCAAGTAGAACCATTACCATTAATCCGCTGCCTATTGCAGGCATTACCGGAACCAGTGAGGTTTGTGTAGGTAGTACCATTACGCTAACAGCAAGCGGGGGTAGTTCTTATGCATGGACAGGACCGGGTTTTAGCGCAACAACTGCAACCATAAACCGACCTAATTCATCAGTAACCATGAGTGGTACTTACACCGTAACTATTACCAGTAGCGCCGGTTGTGTGGCAACAGCAAGTTTCAATGTAATGGTAAATGCCAGACCAACTGTTACCATTACCGGGGAAAACAGCGTTTGCAGTGGCAGCGATATAAGCCTTACTGCATCGGGCGGTGTTACTTACAATTGGAGTGGTCCGGGAGGATTTACCTCTACCGATGCTACTATGGTGCGCTCATTAGCTACAACCGGTATGACCGGTACATATGCTGTTACGGTTACCAATGCTGCGGGCTGTACCCAAACAGCAAGCAGGTATGTTACGGTAAAGGCTTCGCCTACTGCTAATATAACCGGCTCAAGCAGCCTTTGTGCCGGCGCTAATATAGGGCTTACTGCATCGGGAGGAACAAGCTATAGCTGGAGTGGACCGGGCGGATTTACTGCTTCTACAACTTCTATTAGCCGTACAAATGCTACTGTGGCTATGTCGGGTGTTTATACCGTAACAGTAACAGCAAGTAATGGTTGTACGGCATCGGCCAGCCGAACAGTAACGGTAAATGCACTGCCCATAGCAACGGCAAGTAGTAATAGTCCTGTTTGTACCGGTACTGCAATTACTTTATTTGCATCGGGTGGCTCAACTTATGCTTGGCAGGGTCCGAACCTATTCAGCTCATCGGTTCAAAATCCCGTTCGCAATTCTGCTACCCTATCAATGGGCGGCACTTATACCGTAACAGTTACCGATGTGAATGGGTGCAAGGGTACGGCTAATACGGTTGTTTCGGTAATAACCTGCCCTGGCAAAGTGGGTGAAGAAACACAGACATCGGGCTTAATGGTTTATCCCAATCCATCGGGCGGTATGGTTACAGTATGGTTTACGGCAAACAGCGCTGAAATGGTGAAGTTGGCTGTTTACAGCTCCGATGGCAAGGAAGTGGCTGTATTATTTATGGATTACACAGAACCGGCTACTACATACCAATTGCCCTTTGATGCTACTTACTTGCCTTCCGGAACTTATTTTGCTTTACTGCAATACAGTAGCGGAAAAGTAGAAAAAATGCCGGTGATGATAGTGCGATAAGCGAAAACAGCTGGGTTTTAGTCAGTAAACCCGATGTTTAGTCTAACCCAACTAAAAAACGGAAATCGGTATAAAAAGCCGGTTTCCGTTTTTGTTTTATGGAGCAATTTATCGGTGGCAACAACCCTTTATACAAGCGCGGGGAAACCTAAGCTTAACCCTTTAATTAGGGTATAAATTGGGTATTTATTGCTACCTTTGCGGTTCTTTTTTACAAAGCAAAGTTGAAGATGCCAGAGCAACAAAAGGATATGTACCGAGCGCTGCTTGCCAAAGAGCGCAAAATAGCCGTAATAGGACTTGGTTATGTGGGTTTACCGATAGCGCTCGAATTTGCCCGATATTTTTCGGTAATTGGGTTTGATATTAACCATGCACGAGTACTTCAAATGCAGCAGCACATTGACCCGAGTCGCGAAATTGAACCCGCTGAGTTTGAAAATAAAGACATCGTTTTTACTGCCAACCCCCAAGACTTAAAGAGCGCCCATTTTTATATTATTGCCGTACCTACACCGGTTGACCAGCATAAAGTGCCCAATTTGAAACCACTTATCAGTGCATCGGAAACAGTGGGAAAGGTGATAAAAAAAGGAGATTATGTGGTATATGAATCAACCGTTTACCCGGGCTGTACCGAAGAAGATTGTATCCCGATTGTAGAGCGGTTTTCGGGCTTAAAACACGGTGTTGATTTTAAAAGCGGCTATTCGCCTGAACGCATTAACCCCGGCGACAAAGAGCACAGCCTTACCAAAGTGGTTAAAGTAGTATCGGGCAATGATGCCGAATCGCTGGAAGTGATAGCCAAAGTGTATGAAACTGCCATTACTGCAGGTGTTCACAGGGCGGCATCTATTAAAGTAGCTGAGGCTGCCAAGGTGATAGAAAACACCCAACGCGATTTGAATATAGCTCTGATGAATGAGTTGTCTATCATTTTTAACCGCATGGGTATTAACACCTATGACGTGCTGGCTGCCGCCCGAACTAAGTGGAATTTTTTGCCCTTTTACCCCGGATTGGTGGGCGGACATTGTATAGGTGTTGACCCCTACTATCTTACCTACAAATCGACCGAGCTGGGTTATAAACCCGAAGTAATACTCAGCGGTAGGAGGGTAAATGATTTTATGAGTTCGCATATTGCCAAGCGGGCAGTGCAATTGCTCATTAAGGCGGGCAAAAACATAGGTTTTGCCAAGGTACTGGTAATGGGTGTTACCTTTAAGGAAAATGTGAGCGATATACGAAACTCTAAGGTGGCTGAGTTGGTGCATGAATTGCAATCTTTTTCTATGCAGGTGCACCTTACAGATCCTTTTGCCAACTCAGAGGAATTGTACGAGGAGTACCAACTGCATTTAACCCCGCAAATAGATAATGATTACGACTGCATTATTATGGCGGTTAAACATACGCAGTATGAAAACATGACCGAGCAGGATTTTGTAAACCTAAGCTCGGCAAAGGGTATTTTAATTGATGTAAAAGGTTGTTTCCTGAACCGGATTACCGCCCTTACTTACTGGACGCTGTAACCGGCTTTATTTATCCCGATTGGTTTAGGAGGTGATGGCTGCTTGGGCTGTTTCGGTATAAATCCATTGTTCGTAATCGGGATTAGCGTTTACGTCAAACCTTAATATGCAGGGCGTTTGGTAGGGGTGCAGTTGTTTTACCGCCTCCATTAGCGGTTGCCAATACTCTGTTCGGGTTTTAACCAAACTTACCACTTCGGAGTCGTTCACTTGTTCACCTTGCCAAAAATAAGCGCTTTGTATAGGAAAAATGTTGGCACAGGCTATGAGGCGTTTTTGGAGCAACGCCTGCACCAATTTTTGTGCTTGCTCGGTATTGGCATGGGTAATGTAAACGGCTATAATGGGCATGGAATAACTTACCGGTTAATAGTGAAGTGATAGTATATTGTAAGTTCTTTTATATGTGTGTTGGAAGTGCTTTAAATTAGAGCCAGCCCGATGCCCTCAATTAAGGGTGGATTAATGTGTGCTAATTAGTATCAGCAATCTTTTGAGGGTATCCTCTATTTTTCCTTCTCCTCTTTGAGACAAATCCTTTTGATGATTATCCGGCAATACCAAATGATAGGCGTGAAATTGGTTTTGTGCGTTTTCGTACTCAAACCAAATAAATGCGTTGTGTTGGGTGTCATAGTTTACAAGGTCACTGCCTTGCCCTCCACTTAAAGCGGTGTTTAATAACTGTTGTACGTAAGCGCGCAAATCGTCATTTCGCCAAATATCATGTAATAGGGGAGATTTTCCGGATATATAGTTCGTACTTTGTTCATTATGCCTTGGGTCTGTTGCGTTCAACCGGCGTTGTGGTTGGTTATTTCGGAACCACGTATGTAGGTTATCCAAATCAGAAGCAAAAGGAATTTCTATAAAACAAGGAGGGTTATGTGTACGTGGGCGGTCTTTAATAACCCAAAAGGAAGAAATCTGCCTATTATTTCGGGTAAGATGAGGTACACAAGCATTAATGGGTAGCAATAAACATTTTGCGTTGGTAGAGTCTGAGAGGTGGAGAATGGCGTTGATGGTGTTGGTAAATTGGGCGGGAGTTGTGGTAAGATGCTCATTATTTGCAGGATTGAGAGCCATAACCGCATCGACATTCCAAATTGCAGACACCAACTCATTGTCAGGTTCGGGTGTTATTTCTATCCTTGTTAATATGGAGAAGAGCAAATTTGGGTCGCCTACTAAATAAAACTCACCGGCACCCGATGACACGCTCAAATCATCGACAAAGTGCTTAAAGTTATCTTCATGGTAATATAAAATGGCATTACTTTGGTAGTAAGCACGCTCTATAAGTTGCAGTTGGGTGCTTACAAACGCGCTGTAATCCTCCTCATCGGTAAAGGAGGTAGTAGCCGGAAAGAGCAAAAAAACATGAAACTCAGCCATTTACCGGAGATAATAAGTATTTGAAATCTTTGCTAAACTGGTCAAAAAAACCGGACGGCGGGTTTGCTATTTTCCCCGATTGGGTGAGTTGAACAGGCATACAATCTACCTGATAGGCATTTTCAGGGTTTCTTGAAAAATAGAATATCCGGGCGTTGAGTGGGTTAATGCCGGTGTTGCCGTTCAGGAATTTTTTCATGCTCACTAATGTGCCATTGATAATATGGTCGCTATGGGTTTCAATAAACAATTGTACTCCGGCTTGTGCAGCAATAGCAAATAATTTAGCCAAACTTGCCTGTCCTGCCGGATGGATATGTGCCTCGGGATTTTCAAAAAGCAGCAAACCATTAGGAACAGCAGATAGCGTGGCTACTACCAAAGGAAGTGCATAAGATATGCCGAAGCCTGTATTTTGCGGCTTTATGGGGTCGGTATAATCAGCGCCATTATCAAACTTAAAGTTTAACTTAACCGAGTTAATCTGTTCTTCTAAATCTATCCTAACCCCCGGGCTTATTTCGCTCATCCATGCGTTGGTTTGACTAATCAATCTGTTATCAACTGCTTGTGGATGGCGTAGTGGCTCAATCACTTCTATAGCGGCAAAATGTGATAAAAAGTGAATGGCGTATTCGCATTGACCCTTTACCTTGGAAATTTGTTTGGCTATTGTAACTGTATAATCATCTTTTTCATGATATTCTTTGGGCGCAAGGCGTTCTGTTCCTATGTATTGAAAGTTTGTGTTAAATAAGGCAAAGTCTTGAATATTTGTATTTGTGTTTGGGAGAATTGGTAAAAAATTACCCGTGCTACGCCGAAACTTCCAGCATAAGTTATTATTTATTTCAACATCTAAGCTACTATCAGCCAAAGTTAATTTATTAAAGATATCGTTTGCAGTACCCAGCTCCACTAAATCGCCATTTATGCGAAGTCCTTGGGTTAAAACACCGTCAGAAAAAGACTGTCTTAACAAAAGAAGCGCTTGAATAAGCGAAGATTTGCCCATTCCATTTAAACCTGTCAATATATTTAGGTTGGAAAGGTTAATATCCAAGTGCAAGAAAGGTTTAAAATTAGCTATGCTTAGTTGCGTAATCATGCGTTAATAAATTCTTGAAGCAAGGTTTGAACAGTACTAAAGCGAGTTCTAACTGAGGCAACATCTCCGGTTGCTTGGCTAATAGATTTTACAAAATACTCGTTATTAAATAATTGGGCAAATTGCGCGAATAAGGCATCTTTGTTCTTTTTCAAAACTGCCATATCGTACATTGTAATTTTTGCAAATAATACTGTCCAAACTTCAAATAATGCTTTATTTATAGGTAATTTTCGGTCAGTTGATTTGTCTATTTTTCTAAAAGCAGTTTCGGCAAAAATAAAGTTTGATAACTCCAGCGCTTGTATAAAACTTTGCTTAATTTGTTGTAATTCGTTCCGGTTTAGTTTGTTGAGTTGCTGTAAAGATTTAGTTAAAAAAGAATCTAAATCGGGTTGATAACTTGAATAATCTGTAAGATAAAAAGCTAAAAACCGATTTACAAAATCTCTATCCTCCATTCTTTTAGGTGAAATACGATTTTGTGTTGCCAGTTTAAAGATGTCTAAATCTGCCAGCTCACTCAAAAATTCAGCAGGTGTTCCTTGGTTAAGGGCATACCGTATTTCTTGTGGTTTTAAGACAAGTCCACCAGTATTGATACGTTTAAATAGGTTAAACTTTACCTCTATGGGTGTAGAAGGATTAATAATATACACGCTTATATTGGTTTCCTCTATTCGGCGTTGATATTGGCGAGGCAGCTCATTAAATAGAAGTCCATTTAGGTTTTGTAAGTATTCTAACCCGTTAAGTTTTAATGATTGTTTTACCACAAAATTTCGTATAGCCGATAGCCGTTGCAATCCATCAACTACTTGCCATTTATCATCTTCTGTGGCATCAAAATAAAAAGAAGGCAGGGGGAGCCTTAATAGTATAGATTCAATTAAGCGGCTTTGTTTCTCCTCATCCCATAAATCGGCATGTCGTTGAAATTCGGCAGAAAAGTTAATTTCCTCAAATTTAATTCGCTTAATGATATTATCTAAAGTTAGTTGTTTGGGTGTAATATCAATTGCTTTAGGGTTAAAGGGTATAGCTCCGAAGCTACTTTCATCAATTTCTTCAATATCTGATGCAAGTTCATAATTTTCCACCATTAACTCAGTTGAAGTTTTCATGTTGCCAAACAGGTTAATTAGCATAGCATAGAATCTTATTTAGCTTTACCTTTTTTCTACCGCACCTTAAAAGTAAAAGTAATAGTGCCGGTTTGAATTTCGGGACCACTTAGGGTTTGGTTAAATTCGGCAGACTTAGCAGCTTCTAAGGCTTTATTTTTAAGGGTAGAGCTGGTAGTGGTAGAACCTCCCGATTGGAACTGGGCATCTATTACCTTGCCGGTTCTATCAACCCGAATTTTGATAACCACTTTACCTACCTCTTGCGAGGAATCCTGAATGGGTTTTATGCCCATCAGTTTGCGTCCGGTTAGGCTCACACCCACGCCGGCATCGCCCATACCGGGGCTTTCATCGCCGGTATTGTCGCTAATATCCACTTTACCCATTATTTTACCCATGTCATCGCTGCTGTTGTTTTGGTTGCCCTGGGTGGTAGCATTATTGCCCGTAGTGCCCGGAAACAAAGCGCGTGGGTCAACACTGGGTTTGGGCGGGTTGGTATTTTGAGGTTTATTTTCCTGAGCCTTATCGCTTTTAGGTTTGTTGTCGTTTTTGGGGGTTTCTTGATTTTTTTTATCGGTAACTTCTTCTTTTTCTTTGCTTTTTTTGCGGTCTTCTATGGGTAACATAGGCGCTTGGTCATTGGCAGACGTTTTAGCTTCGTTTTCCAATATGGGGTTAGGCTGTTGTGTTTTGGGTTGCTCGGCGGCAGAGGCTTCTACGGCGGTGGCTTCGGAGTAGTTGCTGGCTGCATCTTCGGATACGGGTTGCACATCGCCAAATCCGGCATCGGCTGTACCAAAATTGATGAGTATGCCCTGTTCTTCCGGAGGAGGGATAACCGCTTTTAAACCAAAATAGAACAGCAGCAAAAATAGCAGGATATGTACTACCGCTGTACCTATGGCACCTTCGGTAGAAATAAAGGGTTCGTCATCGTGATAGTAGGAGTTCATAGGGTTTGTTTTTTTTAGGTTTTTATTCTTTAATTGGCGCGGTAGCTAATACCATTTTCACTTTCAGGTCGTTGGCAATATCCATTACGGCAACCACTTTTTCAATAGGCACACTTTTTTCGGCATTTAGCACTATGGTAGGGTCGGGTTGGTTTTTGAGTTGTTCGGTAAGCAAGGGGCGCAGGTTTTCGGGGCGCACTTGTTGTTTACCTATATAATACTTCAAATCGGCAGAAATAGATATCGACAACGGTTGGTTTACCGTTGTTTTACTCTGGCTGCTTGGTAAGACCAAATTAAGCGCATTAGGATTAACAAAGGTAGAAGTAAGCAGAAAGAAAATAATGAGCAAAAACACAATATCGGTCATAGATGCCGTACTGAAAGCGGGGCTTACTTTATTGGAAGGTTTTATAGGCATGAGTTAGTGGTTAGTTATTAGTTGTTAGTGGTTAGTTATTGGTGGTTAGTACCGACTACTGAATACCGACTGCCCGATACAAAGTACCCACTACCCACTTATTTAGCCGGCTCCTGTAAAAAATCAACAAAACCTACGGAGGTAGCTTCCATTTTGAACACCACTTTTTCTACCATATTTACTAAAAAGTTGTAACCTATGTAAGCCGGAATACCAATGATAAGCCCTGCGGCAGTGGTAATGAGCGCTTGGTATATACCACCTGCAAGCATACTGGGGTCAACGGTGCTGCCTGCGTTAGAAATTTGGTAAAAGGCGGTAATCATACCGGTAACAGTGCCTAAAAATCCTATCATAGGCGCTACGCCCGCTACGGTAGCTAATATGGCAAGGTTTTTTTCCAATTTCATGAGCTCTAATTTGCCTTCGTTTTCAATGGCTACCTCTATGCTGCGCAGGGGTTTGCCTAAGCGTTTGATGCCTTTTTCTACCATTCGGGCAATGGGTGTATTTTGCTGCTGGCACAGGTTGGTTGCTAATTGAATATCGCCCCTGAGCATATAGGTTTGGATTTGGTCCATAAAGGTTTTGTCAATTTTAGAGGCGGTGGTAATGGCTATGTATCGCTCTATAAATACATATACAGCCAGTACCGACAAAACGGTAAGCGGAATCATAAACAACCAGCCACCCAGTTTATACAGTTCCCATAAACTTAGCGATGTTGTGGAGCCGGTTGTTGCAGCGGCGGTAGTATCTGCCACCTGAAGCAAAAGCAGAGTTAGGTGCATAGTTTGCTTTATGTAGTTGTTAGTTATTTGTGGTTAAAATGCGTAGAGGTTTCGGTTTACCGGTGTTTTTTCGGCACGTTTTTTTTGTGCAAATAAATACTTAACCTGCTAAACCACTCTATACATAACGCCAATGTGGTTAAATTGTTGTTTTTTCGGTTTTTAAAGCCATGCGTTTTTGTATGCGGTCTAAGGTGCCGGTAGGAATAGCGTCTATCAGTTTTTTGGTGTACTCGTGTGTGGGGTGGTTGTAAATTTCATCGGCAGGTCCTAATTCTTCTATTTTACCTCGGTTCATTACCACCATTCGGTCGCTCATAAACTTAACCACGCTAAGGTCGTGCGATATAAATATGTATGTAAATTTATACTTCTCTCGCAGTTCAATGAGCAGGTTCAATACCTGTGCCTGTACCGATACATCAAGTGCAGAAACCGATTCGTCGCAAATGATAAATTCGGGTTCAAGGGCAAGTGCGCGGGCAATACAAATGCGCTGCCGTTGTCCGCCCGAAAACTCATGTGGGTATCGGTTCAGGTGTTCGGGCAGCATGCTCACGGTTTTGAGCAGTTCGGCTGCTTTTTCCATTCGTTGCTTATCGGTATTTAAAATACCGTGAATTTGGAGCGGCTCAATAATACTGGCACCAATGGTCATACGGGGGTTGAGCGAAGAATAGGGGTCTTGAAAAATAATTTGCATATTTCTGCGCATATCTTTCATATCGCTTTTACTGAGGTCAAAGATAGATTTACCTCTGTAAATAACCTGTCCTTCGGTAGCCGGGGTAAGCCTTAAAATGGTTCGCCCGATGGTGGTTTTACCGCAGCCCGATTCGCCCACCAAACCCAAGGTTTCGCCCTCATGCACTTCAAAACTCACATCGTCCACAGCATGAACCCAACTGAGTGTTCTTCCAAAAAAGCTTTTTTTAGCGGGGAAGTATGTTTTTAGGTTTTTTACCTGCAAAATGGGCGGCGTTTGTTGCAGGGTAAGGAGTCTTTGTTTGGTTTCTTCGGGCTTTACTTCCACCTTCGAGAGCATTTCGTTTACCGAAATATCTATTACGCCCACTTGCCCTTTTTCGTCTGTACTCATAAAATCGCTCACAATGGGCAGTTTGCGCAGGCGTTTACCCAGTGGCGGTCGGCAGGCAAGCAACCCTTTGGTATAAGGGTGCTGTGGGTTGGCAAAAATATCCAGCACGGGTCCCTGCTCCACAATTTTACCCTTATACATAACAATAACGCGGTCGGCAATTTCGGCTATTACCCCCAAGTCGTGGGTAATAAAAATGGTGGACATGCCGGTATCGGTTTGGAGGTCGTTTATAAGTTCCAGAATGGTTTTTTGTACCGTTACATCAAGCGCTGTAGTAGGCTCATCGGCTATAAGCAAACTGGGTTTACAGCTCATAGCCATAGCAATCATTACGCGTTGTTTTTGTCCGCCCGAAAGCTGGTGGGGGTAAGCATCGTAAATGCGCTCAGGATTGGGCAGTTTTACCTTGGCAAAAAGGTCTAAGGTAAGCGCTTTGGCTTGTGTGGGGGGCAGTTTTTGGTGAAGCAGGATAGCCTCAGCCACTTGCTCGCCGCAGGTAAAAACGGGGTTGAGCGAGGTCATGGGTTCCTGAAAAATCATGGCTATATCATTGCCCCTGTATTTGCGCATTTCGGGCAGGGGCAGTTGCAGTAAATCTACGCTGTTGCCATCGGGTTTATGGTAAACTATTTCGCCGCCGGCAAACTCGCCCGGCGGGGTGGCAATAAGGCGCATGGCGCTTAAACATGCTACTGATTTACCTGAGCCCGACTCGCCTACTATGCCCAATATCTCACCTCGGTTTACGGTAAAACTTATATCATCAACGGCTTTTACTATGCCGCCTTCTACATGAAAGTACGTTTTTAGGTTTTTTACTTCTAATAGCAGATTGTTCATGTGCGTTTTTGATAATTCGGGGGTAAAATTAGTTTAAGATTGGTTATGGTTGAGTATTAAAAACGGCTTTTTTACGCTCCGCCCAGGTTTTCTATTGCTGAAACTAACCACTTGCCGTTTTTCTGTGTGAGTTTGTAATACAGTTTCATGCCGTATTCTTCAAAAATGAGAACCACTTGGGCATTATTGCCGTCTATTTGTTCTTGTTGTACCAATGCGGCTTTCAGTTCAGCCTCTTGTGTAGGAAAGTCTTGGGCAAGCATTACCAAATCGGCATCAAAATAAGCCGGCGGACCATCATACTGGGGTTCTGTTAAGAAAACGTGGTCTGCCTTTCTGAAATAGTCCCTGAAATACTGTAAATACTCTTCCGATACCAACCCGCTTTGCTCAAAATAGGACATGAAGGCTTTTGCGCCTTCAAAATTTACCCGATACACTTTGGTGGTATCATTGCCCGATGGCGGGTTATTGTGTACCAAATTGATGGCATACAGTTTTTCCCGATTGGCTTGATACCACAACAAAAAACTTAATACCGCCTCGGCGGGCGAGTTAGGGGGGCTTTGGCTAATTTTGGCAGGTGTTCCCTCCTTGCCGGTAGCCGCCTCCTGCCGGGCATTATCCGTACAAGCCGTTATTAACCCAATCAAAACCGGTAAGCCCAACAGCATGACCAAAACAAAAAAACGATTTAACATACCAATAAATGAAGCCGGTAACTAAATGGGCTTAAATATAAGGCAATTTTGGTAAAACGGCTTTTGTTTTACCTTTTGAAGCAGCTAATTTGTAGTTTTATTGTAAAAAATGACCTTAAAAGCAGTTTGACGGGTAAAAATGCAACATTTATCAGCCCCAAAACGAATAATTGAATAAGCAAGTTTGCGATTGTGCATGTTGTTTGGGGCTGTAAAAGTTGTTGTTACAACGCCTGTTTTTATGTTTTAACCGCCTGTTTTTATGAATGACCACCTTTCCATAACCACAAATGCTGCGTTGTTTTTAACCGGCGAATTTAAGGAGGCATTTGACCAATACCGCCAAAACATACACCCCAACCCCGCCGCCGGAGTAAAAATCTTGCAACAGGTTTTACCTCGCCTAAATAAACTCACCGATGCCCCGGCTGTGGCGCATGTGCTGCTGGCGCTGGGGTACTGCTATAAAATGATGAACGATTACCACCTTGCCTTAGTGCATTTTTCACAGGCTGCCGAAATTGCCAAAGAAAAACAAACCGACTGGATTTATGCCGAAGCTTTAGAGGAAGCCCAATTTGCCTGTAATGCTTTAAATATGACCGAAACCGCTTTTATGTATGCCCGTGAGCTGAACCAATGGCTTAAACAACAGCTCCAAAAACAACAGGCTAAACCCGATATTAACCAACCTGCACTCTCACAAACTACCGAGCAACAAATTGCCGAACTCCAACTGCTGGCTCAGGCTATTGCTCATGACCTGAAAGAGCCCTTGCACCTTGCCGGTAGTTTTACCTCGCTCATTCAGTACAAACATGGACACACTTTTAACCCCGAACTGAAAGAGTTTTTTGCGCACGTATTGGGCAATGTGAGTCAAATGCACCGGAAATTAGAAGACCTTAGTCATTATGTGCATATACCTACACAACCCGATATGGATTTTTTCCCCGTTCAAACAGCTATAACCAAGGCGCTCAATATGCTTGCTCCACGCATTAAAGAGCAAAATGCCCAAATTGAATTACTTATACCACCCAATAGCTATATATTTGCCAATAAACAAATGGTGATTGCTTTGTTGTATAGGCTTACTGATAACGCCCTTAAATTTATCCGCCCCAACAGTACACCGGTAATAACCATTAGCATTCAACTGGAACCCCAACACGTATTACTCTCTGTTACTGATAACGGTTTGGGTATTCCGCCTGCTTATGCCGAACAGGTATTTAATATCTTTTACCGCTTTCATCAGCATGAACAAGGTACGGGCATGGGGCTGGCTGTTTGCAAAAAAATTGCTCTTGCACACGGTGGTAAAATTTGGGTAACCGCCGCCCAACAACAACAAGGCACTACCTTTTACTGCCAATTGCCGCTACCCGGCTAAAAAAAATTGTGCCCGATTTTACTGACGCTTGTGCTTACCTTTATTGGAGGCAGTTGCCGCCGGTTTTGTTTGGCTGCGGCTTGGCAAGGTGTGCGGCTGTTGTTTATTTATGCCTAATTAGACATTGTATTTATAAATGTTTCTACAAAACCCATAATCTTACTCAAAATTCTGTCGCCTGTTTTTTTGCGTTCCAATACTGATGGTTTTTCGCCTTCCAATAATTCCAAAATTTCATCTCTCAACGGTTCTCTTTCGGCATATAAGTAATCTTCAATCAGGGTTTGGGTTTTATCGGGTAATAGGTTTTCTTCTTGCACCAATTTGTTGAAAGCGTTTTGCTGTTCTTCGTTCCAAAACTTGTCAAATGCTTCTGGAATGTCGTCTTCATCTTCCAACACAGGCAAATTTTCCTGAATAAATTTTTCAATCAATTCCCGCTTGCTTCGCAGTTGTGCTTCAGTATTCAGCAGATTAAAAATTTCCTTTTCGGCTTGCGATACGTCTGTCTGAACTTTTGATTTCAGTTTTATGAGCAACTGAATAATGTATGCAACATTGATTTCGTCTCGGCGAATGAGTTCCAATTCAAAGTCCACATCTTCCAAAATGGAAACTTTCTCTTTTTGGTGGTCGTTTTTTATTTTGTAGTGTAAATCAAGGTATTTGCTTTTGTAATCCTCAAACAACTGCTCATGCATTGCCAAATCTTCCCATTTGAAGTCGGCAAAGGCAGCTAAAATGTTTTTAATCCTTATTAGTTCACGAAATGCCTTGATAAATTCCAGTTCGTCATTTTCGGTTTGCAGGTCGTTTACGCTGTTTACGGTTGGCGTAATTTTAAGCAAGGCAATAAAGGCTTCATTGAATTTCTGTACATAATCTTCATAAGGCTTCATAATGATAACCTCAACCGCTTCTTTGTTGCTAAACAAGGTAATTGCTTCGTCCGTAGCGTTTTTCAGGTTGCGGAAAACCATGATGTTACCTTGCGATTTCTGTTCGTTTAAGATTCGGTTGGTTCGTGAATACGCTTGTATTAAACCGTGATAACGCAAATTTTTGTCCACATACAAGGTGTTAAGCGTGGGGCTGTCAAAACCTGTTAGGAACATATTTACCACCAACAAAATATCAATCTTGCGTTCCTTTACCTTCTTGGAAATGTCGTTGTAGTAGTTGTAAAAACTCTCGCTGTCTTTGGTGGAGAATTTGGTTTCAAACATTTGGTTGTAATGCCCGATAAATTCATCAAGTTTTTCTCTTTGAGTTATGAATGATGAATTATTAGTTATGAGTTGTTTTTTTTCGCCATACTTTTTCATTGGTTCTGCAGCCAATGGCAACTCATAATTCATAACTCCTAACTCATCATTAAACAATCCGTTGGCATCTGCATCATCTTCATTGCCGGCATAGCTGAAAATGGTGGCAATTTTCAGGTGGTGTTTACCTTCTTCTTTTTTGCGTTGAAAAATGTCGTAATACTTTATCAGCGTTTCTACACTGCTTACGCAAAACATAGCGGTAAAATCCCGATTGTGTGTTTTACGGTTATGATGTGCCAAAATGTAATCGGCAATTTTTTCCAATCGCACAGGCGATTCCATCAACTCTTTTTTGTCAATGTCTTCTACCTCAATATCTATTTCGGTGGCGGCTTCCTTGCGTTTGTATCTGCCCACATATTCCACAGAAAACTTCAATACATTTTCGTCTTTAATGGCGTCTGTAATTACATATTTGTGCAGGCAGTCGGCAAACAATTCTTTGGTGGTTCGTTTACCCAGTTCATTCTTCACGGCATTGTCGGCAAAAATGGGTGTGCCGGTAAAACCGAATAGCTGAATATTGTTGAAGAATGATTTTATGCGACTATGTGTTTCACCAAACTGACTGCGGTGGCACTCGTCAAAAATGAAAACGATTTTTTCGTCTTTCAGTTTTTCCATTTTACCCAAATACTGCTTTTTGCTGATGGCAGTATTGAGTTTTTGAATGGTGGTTACAATCAGTTTGGTATCGTCTGAAAACTGCTTAACTAATTGCCTGGTGTTGTCTGTGCCGTCAATACAACCTTTGCTAAAGCTGTTGAACTCTTTGTTGGTTTGGTAATCCAAATCTTTCCTGTCCACCACAAAAACCACTTTTTTCACCTGTGGCAGATTCATTAAAATCTGACTGGCTTTGAAACTCGTAAGCGTTTTACCCGAACCGGTGGTGTGCCAGATATAACCGTTTTTGTTGGTGTTTTTTACCCGGTCAATCAATGCTTCTACAGCATAAAACTGATAGGGGCGAAGCACCATTAAAATCTTGTTGGTTTCGTTCAGCACAATGTATTTGCATATCATTTTGCTGATGTGGCACGGCTCTAAAAATTCAGCAGTAAAGCCGTTTACAATGTTGGTCAGGCGTTTGTTTTCCTTGTCTGTCCAGTAGAAAGTTTGTTTGAATGACTGATGCCTGTTGTTGGCGTAATACTTTGTATTTACCCCGTTGCTGATAATGAAAATCTGAACGTATTGATACAAGGCAGCATTTTCCCCGAATGAATGGCGCTGATAACGGTTAATTTGGTTAAAGGCTTCTTTCAGCTCAAGCCCTCTGCGTTTCAGTTCTATTTGCACCAAAGGTAAACCGTTGATGAGCAGCGTAACATCATAGCGGTTTTTGTATTTGCCCTCCATGCTTACCTGATGCGTTACCTGAAATTGGTTTTGGCACCAGTGTTCTGTATTCACAAATTCAAAATACAGGTTGTCGCCATTATCTCTTACAATGTGCTGTTTTTGGCGTAGGGTTTTGGCTTTTTCAAATACCGAACCTTTGCTCAAGATATTCAGCACCCGTTCAAACTCTTTGGGGCTGAATTGTATGTTGTTGTGTTTTTCTAATTGCGTTTTCAGGTTGGCAATCAGTTCTTTTTCGTCTTTGATATACACCAAGCCATAACCCAACTTTTGAAGCTGTGCAACTAAATGTTCTTCTAATATCTGTTCGGGTTGTTTTGACATCAGTTATGAGTTATGAGTTATGAGTTATGAGTTATGAGTTATGAGTTATGAGTTA
>ERZ761609.1852-NODE-1852-length-17164-cov-27.594833_pt1 | contig 17164 bp, 18 predicted proteins | sample MGYA00511163_ERZ761609 | MGnify/ENA primary metagenome ERZ761609 (study PRJEB28899, sample SAMN02445070) | bioreactor sludge metagenome | biome: EBPR sludge | place: Australia: Brisbane, Thorneside Wastewater Treatment Plant | collected 2011-12-16 ... | reverse complement strand
TGCTCAGGCGAAGCGGCCGTGGAGGAACCAGCGGGCGGGGGCGCCGGGCGTGTATGCCGGCGGCGCCAAGATCGCCGCGCTCGGCCTGCGCGTGAAGCACGGCTGCACTTACCACGGGCTGGCGCTCAACGTCGACATGGACCTGGCGCCGTTCGACGCCATCAATCCCTGCGGCTACGCAGGCATGGCGGTGACGCAATGCCGCGACCTCGGTGTGGAACTATCCGTTTCCGACGCGGAGCAGGCGCTGTCCCGGTACTTGCTGAGCGCGATCTATGCTTGATCCGCTTGCCGGCTGATGGGTGTTCCTACTGCTTCTTGTGGCGCCATGCATCAGCACCACCGCGCCGTTGTCCGGCCTTGAGCGCCGCCGAAACCAGGCAGGGGCGGCGCAAGGCTGAATCATTTCCCGAGCAGTTCGCGGATCGCCCGGACGATTTCGGGGTGGTCGAACTCGCGTCCGCCGATGGCACTGGCAGCAATCCGTCCCTGCTTGTCGACCAGGAAGGTAGTCGGCAGCCCCGCCACTTTCCAGGCCTGCATGGCGCGGCTCGTACTGTCGAGCAGAATGGGGAAGCGCAGCGTGGCGTCGAGCTGGCTGGTGAAGGCGTGGATGGTGTCGGCGTCTTCACCGACATCCACTGCCAGCACCACAAAGTCTTCACCTTTGAGCGCCTGCGACAGACGTTCCATCGACGGCATTTCGCGCCGGCACGGCGGGCACCAGGTTGCCCAGAAATTGATCAGCACGACCTTGCCCCTGAGCTTCGCCAGATCGTGCGTTGCGCCGTCGATGTCTTTCAGCTTGAGTGCCGGAGCGGGCTTGGGCGCCTGCTTCGTCAGGCTGTGGGACAGCGGCGGGAGGTCTGCTGCGTGGGTGCCGGTCGCGGCCGGTATGCCGAATATCAGCGCCGCCCCCAGCAGCGTGCCCGCGATGCGATCAAGACGTTTCATTTGTACACCTCACCTGTTCGAGTTTTCCTGAATGGGTTTTGCCGCCCGCGCGCCAGACGAAGCGCAGGTCGAATTGGCCGTTGCGCGGCACGCTGTAGGTCGTCATGCCCTGGTTCCAGTCCCCCGGCGCGAAGGTCTGTGCGGCGGGGAACTGCGCCCAGTTGAAGGCGATGCGCGCGGCCTCGTTCACGCCCTGCCGTTTCCAGATGCGTTCCCACTCGACCTTGCTGCGGATGGCGCGTGGCGGTTGCCCGGCCGGTTCATAGCGCCAGTCGGCCAGGCGGTGCTGAATCGGCGCCTCGCCGATATTGCGTACCACCGTCATGAAGATGCATTCGGCGGCGTAGCGTTCCGCCGCCGCGGCGGAAAAGCCGCGCGCCTGATAAAAACCGCGCGCCTGGTCCGGGCTGATCTGGGTCAGGCGCACCTGGATGGCGCCGCTTTCGGCTTGCCAGGTGGCCAGCCCGGTTTCCGCATCCACGCTGAAATCGGTGCCGGCAATGGAGGCGGTACTCCATGCAGCCAGCAGGGTCAGGGTCGATAGGCGCATAAGCTAAAATCCCAAGAGTTGATATTTCCGACGTTGTCCCGAGCATACTATGGCAGACCCTCTCCAGCACAAAGGCGCCGCCAAGACCGCGCGCATCCCGATCAAGATCGTGCCGCAGCCGCGCATGCGCCTGCCGCCCTGGATTCGCGCCAAGTCGCCCAACGTGCCGAACGTGGCGCGGCTGAAGGGCGTCCTGCGCGAAGCGAAGCTGCACACGGTGTGCGAGGAGGCCTCGTGCCCAAACCTTGGCGAGTGCTTCGGCCACGGCACCGCCACCTTCATGATCCTCGGCGACCTCTGTACGCGGCGCTGCCCGTTCTGTGACGTCGGCCATGGCACGCCGCTGCCGCCGGACGCCGACGAGCCGCGCCACCTGGCCGAGACGATCGCGCTGATGGCGCTGCAATACGTGGTGATCACCAGCGTCGACCGCGACGATCTGCGCGACGGCGGCGCCGCGCATTTCGCGCAGTGCATCGCGGCGGTGCGCGAAAAGTCGCCGGCCACCCGCATCGAAATCCTCACCCCGGATTTCCGCGGCCGTCTCGACAAGGCGCTGGACATGCTCGACGGCGCGCCGCCCGACGTGATGAACCACAACCTGGAAACCGTGCCGCGCCTGTACAAGGCGGCGCGCCCCGGTGCCGACTATGCGCATTCGCTGAAGCTGCTGCAGGACTTCAAGACACGCCATTCCGGCATCCCGACCAAATCCGGCCTGATGCTGGGGCTGGGCGAGGAGGATGACGAGATTCTGCAGGTGATGCGCGACCTGCGCGCGCACGGCGTCGACATGCTCACCCTCGGCCAGTATCTGCAGCCCTCGCAGCACCATCTGCCAGTGCTGCGTTTCGTCACCCCCGAACGCTTCGCGCAGTTCGAGCAGGAGGCGCTGGCGATGGGCTTCAGGCATGCAGCCTGCGGGCCGATGGTGCGATCGAGCTATCACGCCGACCAGCAGGCGGCCGGTATCGAAGGTTAGGGCGCTCGGTCGGCCGGAGCGGACCCGCGCGCGCGGCGGCGCCCCGCCCAGGCCATGGCAATCCCGCCCAGTAGCATCAATCCCAGTAGCGACGGTTCCGGTACGGCGTTCGTCCGTGCTCCGCTTTGTGTACCCGGTGGTGACGTTAGCGTATCGAGCGGGTTACCGGCCAGGGGTGGGATCGACGTGCCAGGCAGCGTATCGGGACCGGGCAACGTCTCTTCGGGCAGGCCAGTCGTCAGCGGCGGGTTGCCTTGGGGCGGAAGATCAAAGCTCAACGGAGGCAGGATTTTTTCCGGCTTCGTCGGGCCGCTCGGCTCGCCGTGCGGTTCGTCATTGCCGGTGGCGGGGTGCGGGCCTCCGGCGACAGGGGGGCTGGACGGGCCGCCGGTCGGCACTTTCGGCACATCGTTTGGCAGCGGGCCGGTTGCGGGCGTGTGGCCGCTGCCGAGTGGTCCTGCCAGGGGAGGCGGACTCGGTGCGATACCGCGGGGCAGGCCTTCACGCACTGCGCCGGCCGGGCGGTTGCCGGCCAGGCCGGCGAACAGCGGGCTGGCCGGATCGAAGCGGTTCACGCCGCCGCCTGCCCCGATTTCATCTTCAGTCATGACGAGGATTACGGGTTTTCCGTCGTCCTCGATGCTGAGATGCTGCGGCTGGCCTGTCTTTACGGAAAGGGAATGCGGGGGCGTGGCGGGTGCGTCAGACGCGGCGCGATTCAGATGGAACGCGCCGCCGACCAGGGCGGCAGCGGTGACGGCGCCCACGATGATCCCGGCCGGGGTGAGCAGCACGGTGAGCAGCAGACCGAGCAGTCCGATACGACGGGCTCGTGAGCGTGAGGCAGAGGGCTTTCTGGGCATGACGGCGGCACGGAAGTGGAGGGTTCGGACACTGTTGCAATTCCCGTTCCATCCATCCGCACAGACATAAGCCGCACCCTGTCGCGTATGGCGTTAATTTTGCCGTGCCTGCAGCGTCCAGCAACCGCCGCTTTCGTCGGCACTTCAACACCCGGTTATTTCAGAAGCCGCCTGCGAGTCAGGGCGAGCGCGATGACATAGCCGGCGAAGCCGTACGCGCACAGTGCAGCCCCATGCTGGACAATATCGCCGGGTGTTTTTCCCAGTACCAGCGGGCGTGCCAGGTCGATCGCGTGGGAGAGCGGCAGCCAGGCCGACACGTTTTGCAGCAGCGGCGGCAGTTGCGATACCGGGAAGAACACGCCGCACAGCAGCACCATCGGCGTGATTATCAGCGTGAAGTAGTAGAGGAAAAAATCGTAGCTCGGCGATACCGCGTTCATGACCAGGCCCATGCCGCCGAAACAAAAACCGACCAGCGCCACCACAGGGATGAGCCACAGCGTCATCCAGAAACTACCGTACAGGCCCAGTCCCCAGATCACTCCCAGGATCGCCAGCCCGGACAGAAGGCTCTTGGCCACCGCCCAGAGCAGTTCGCCGAGCATCACGTCGTCGAGCGTGAGCGGCGCGTTGAGGATGGCGTCCCAGGTGCGCTGCACGTGCATGCGCGAGAAGCTCGAGTACAGCACCTCGAACGTGGCGGCGTTCATCGTGCTGTAGGCGACCGTGCCGGCGGCGAGAAAGGTCAGGTAGGGCATGCCGCCGACGTCCGGCAGCAGGCTGCCGAGGCCATATCCCAGGCCCAGCATGTACAGCATGGGGTCGGCCAGATTTCCGAGGATGGACGGGATGGCCAGTTTTCTCCATACCAGGTAGTTGCGTCGCCATACCGGGATGAAGCGCCACGACAGGCGCGGGAGGTGAAAAAAATGCGTCATGCGCTCAATCCCTCAAATCGCGTCCGGTCAGCTTGAGGAACACGTCTTCCAGATTCGACGGCCGGTGCAGGTAGCGCAGCGCAGGCGCCTGTTTCAGCGCAGCGATCACGGTATCGGGGCTGGCGGTATAGCAGAACAGGGTCTCGCCGACGGTTTCGAAGCGCTGGCACAGGCTGGCCGCGCGCGCGTGCGTCCAGTCGGCCAGGTCTTCGCCGAACACCTCGACCACGGCGGGCTCGATGTGCGATTCGATCAGCGCGCGCGGTGCGCCCTCGGCGACGACGCGGCCATGGTCGAGGATGACGAGGCGATCGGCAAGCCGCTCGGCCTCGTCCATGAAATGCGTGGTGAGAACGATGGTCTTGCCCTCGTTAAGCAGGCGCCGCAGTCCCTGCCAGATGAGATGGCGCGCCTGCGGGTCGAGCCCGGTGGTGGGCTCGTCGAGGAACAGGATGTCGGGGTCGTGCACCAGCGCGCGCGCCAGCGTGAGCCGCCGCTTCATGCCGCCCGACAGCTGCACGATCGGCGCGTCGGCCTTGCTGGCGAGCCCGGCGAATTCGAGCAGCTCGGGCACGCGTGCGACGATGGCGGACTTGGCCATGCCGAAATAGCGGCCGTAGGTGAGCAGGTTTTCGCGTACGCTGAAATCAGGATCGAGGTTGTCCATTTGCGGCACCACGCCGACTTTCATGCGCGCCTCGCGCGCGTGTTCCGGCACCGCAATGCCGGCCAGTTCGATGCTGCCGCTGTCGGGTTCGATCAGCCCCAGCAGCAGCCGCAGGGTGGTGGTCTTGCCGGCGCCGTTGGGGCCGAGCAGGCCGAAGCACTCGCCGCGCCGCACGTGCAGGTCGACCCCGCGCACCACTTCGGTGCCGCCATAGCGTTTGGTGAGGCCGCGCACCTTCAGCACGGGCAGGCCTCAGTAAAAGCCTGCTTCAACTCCTTGAGCCTGCCGTGAAAGAAGTGTCCGGCTTCAGGGACGATTTTGGTGGAGAGCTGCTGCTGCTCCGCCCACAGGCGAATGGCCGTGGGTGGAATGAGTTCGTCGGCGTCGCCGTAGATCACCACGGTGTCGGGCGGCACCGGGTCGAATTCGTACATGGTGACCGCCGGCGCGACCAGGATCAGCCGCTGTGCGGGGAGTTGCTGGCGCAGCCGGTGCTGCACGAAGGCGCCGAACGAGAATCCGGCCAGGACCCAGGGCAGGCCGGGGTAGCTGGCTTCGACGAAGCGGGCGACCGCCAGCAAATCCTCGGCTTCGCCGACGCCGGCGTCGAATTCGCCGTCGCTCATGCCGACGCCGCGGAAATTCGGGCGCACGCTGACCCAGCCCGCTTCGTTGGCCGCCTTGGCCAGGGTGGTGACGACCTTGTTGTCGAGGCTGCCGCCGTGCAGCGGGTGCGGGTGCGCGACCAGCAGCAGCCCGCGGCGTCCGTTCTCGGGGTCGTCGATCACGGTCTCCAGTTTGCCGGCCGGCACCGGGATGCGCAGCTTGTAACGCTTCATGCTGGCCGCTTTGCCCGGGCGGGTCACTTCAACTGCAAGCGTTCGACGATACGCCCCTGTTTGAGGTGGACTTCGAAGATTTCATCGATGTCGGTTTCGTCCACGTAGGTGTACCAGACGCCTTCCGGGTAGACGACCAGCAGCGGACCTTCGTCGCAGCGGTCGAGACAGCCGGCGCTGTTGATACGACATTTGCCTTCGCCATTGAGATTGGCGTGCTTGACCTTCTTCTTCAGGTAGTCGCGCATGTGCTGGCCGCCGGATGCGCCGCAGCATTTGGCACCGTCGTCGCGCTGGTTGGTGCAGAAAAAGACGTGGTGTTTGAAATACAGGTCAGTCATCCGAAAAATCCGAGTATTTGAGTGCGTTGCCATGCGCCCGGTCGATGGGATATTTGCGCGCATTGATCGTCAGCTTGTCGGCGGCGGCCTCGAGCAGATCGATCTCCAGCACGTCGGCCAGCCGGGTCAGATAGATCAGCACGTCGGCAATTTCCTGGCGCACCGCCTCATGCTGTTCGGCGTTCAAGTGGTGGCTTTGTTCCGCCGTCAGCCACTGGAAGGGCTCAAGCAGCTCTGCTGCCTCCACGCTCAGCGCCATCGCCAGGTTCTTGGGAGTATGGTAGCGTTCCCAGGCGCGGGCACGCGCAAATTCGCGGATGTGCTGGCGCAGGGCATCGAGGCTGTCGACTGTGTAAGGGCTCATGGACGGCATGATACCGCGGCAGGCGACAGCCTTACGACACCGTTGTCGAGTGGCCGACGTCCCTGGCGGGGCGGGGTGCGCGCAACTCCTTGTTTATCAAGGTGCCGAAGCGTTTGCGGTTTGGTCCGCGGCTTGCTTGCTGTCTTTGGCGATGAAACGGATTTTTAATTCGCTCTGGCATAATGCCAGCGGATTAACAGCCTATAAGGGAGGGTGGAAATGTTTACGATCGACAAGCGCATTGCACGCGTCGGTGTGGTGCTGGCCATGACCGCCATGGCGGGCTGTTCCAGCACGCCGACCTATCCGCCCGCCCCCGCGCAGACGGGCAGCTACGACTGGAACTATCTGGTCGGGCCGGGCGACTCGGTACAGGTGTTCGTCTGGCGCAATCCCGAGGTATCCGGCAGCTTCCCGGTGCGTCCCGACGGCAAGATGACCATGAATCTGGTCGAGGATATCCAGGCCTCCGGCAAGACCCCCAGCCAGCTGGCGCGCGACATCGAGAAGGCACTCGCCAAATACATCCAGGAACCCATCGTCACCGTCATCGTCGCCGGCGGTATCGGGCCGTTCGACCAGCAACTCCGCGTGGTCGGCGAAGCGGCCAAGCCGCAGGCACTGAACTACCGTGAAAAAATGAGCCTGATCGACCTGATGATTTCGGTCGGCGGCCTCACCGATTTCGCCGCAGGCAACAAGGCCTACATTCTGCGTACCGTGGACGGCAAACAGGAGCGCCTCGGCGTGCGCCTGGACGACCTGCTGAAAGGCGGCGACATTTCGGCCAACGTCGATATGCGTCCAGGCGATGTGCTGGTGGTGCCCGAAAGCCTGTTCTAGGTTTGTCTGCGCCGCCCCGGGCGGCGCTTGTGCCCAAGCCTCAGGCTGGCGGGTACTTTATTGATGGTGGGACGTCCGCATGGATCAAATGCTGCAACAAATTCTGGGTTATGCCAAAGCCGCCTGGCAGCGACGCTGGTGGGGCGTGGCGATGGCCTGGTTGGTGTGCATTGTCGGCTGGACCTGGGTGATGATGATTCCCGACCGCTATCAGGCGTCGGCGCGCGTCTATGTGGATACGCAAACGCTGTTGAAGCCGTTGTTGTCGGGGCTGGCGGCCGAACCCAATGTCGAGCAGCAGATCAAGCTGATGACGCGACAGCTGGTCAGCCGCCCGACGCTGGAACGGGTCGCGCGCATGACCGACCTCGACGTGAAGGCGAAAACGCCCGAACAGACCGAAGCAATGCTGAACGGCCTGGCGAGCAAGATTTCCATCGCCGACGCCGGACGCGAAAACCTCTACACCATCAGTTATCAGGATGCCAACGGCGATCTCGCCAAGAAAGTGGTGCAGTCGCTGCTGACCATTTTCGTGGAAACCAGCCTGGGCAAGACCCGCCAGGACATCTCCAGCTCGCAGCGCTTCATCGAAGAGCAGCTGCAGCAATACCAGCAAAAGCTGACCGACGCCGAAAACGCGCTCAAGGAATTCAAGCAGAAGCACATCGGCATGATGCCGGGGCAGGGCGGCGATTACTATGCCAAGCTGGCGGAAGCGAGCGGCCAGTTGCGGCAGGCGCAGCTCGACCAGCAGGAAGCCGTCAACCGCCGGAATCAGCTCAAGCAACAGCTGGCCGACGAAGAGCCGGAACTCACCGCGGCCGCCGCCGCGGTATCGACCAACAGCGAGATCGACGGTCGCATCCAGGCGCTGCAAAAGCAGATGGACCAGCTGCGTCTGCAATACACCGACCTGCATCCCGACATCCAGGCGACCAAGCGTCTGATCGACAAGCTGGAGGCGCAGAAGAAAATCGATCTGGCCGAGCGCAAGACCGACCCGGCAGGCGCCAGGATCCAGAACCCGGTCTATCAACAGCTCACCATTGCCATCGCCGAGGCCGACGCAACGGTCTCCTCGCTGGGCGCGCGGGTGGCCGAATATCAGCGCCGCTACGGTGAACTGCGCAATGCGTCCAACATGATTCCGCAGGTGGAGCAGGAATACACCCAGTTGATGCGCGACTACGACGTGTATCGCCAGAACTACGATGCGCTGCTGAAGCGCCGCGAGTCCGTCACCATGTCCGGCGAAGTCGAGAGCAAGACCGATACGGTCGATTTCCGGGTGATCGATCCACCCTTCGTGCCGAGCCAGCCGGCGTGGCCCAACCGCCCGCTGCTGCTGTCGCTGGTGACCCTGGGCGGTCTCGGTGCGGGCGTGGCGGTGGCTTTCCTGCTGAGCCAGCTGCGCCGCACCGTGGCCGACCGCCGCGCGCTGCGCGAACTGACCGGCCTGCCGCTGCTGGGCGCGGTGTCGCGGGTTGAAACCGATGAAACCCGCCGCCGCAAACGCAAGGGCCTGCTGACCTATCTGGCGGCGCTGGGCAGCCTGATCGCGGCATACGGCGCGGTGATGATCCTGCAGCTGGTCGTATCGCGTGCGGGCTAGGAGAAACCATGAGCATTATTGAAAAAGCAGCGGGCAAGATCGGAGCGGGGTCACTTGAACCGGCATCACGGGATGCCGGCAGCCTCGCCGGCCAGGACAGTCTGATCGAAAGCGCGCTCAACAAGCAGCGCAGCAGCCATGCCACGCCCTTCGTCGCCACTCCGGTCGAACCCATATTCAGCGCGCCGGATGGCGATGCGGTGCCGGAAGGCAACAGCCAGGTGCAGTCGATCAATCTGGCGCGTCTGCACCGCATGGGCGTGGTGGCGCCGGATGCCGAAAAAAGCCAGATCGCCGAAGAGTTCCGCATCATCAAGCGCCCGCTGATTGCCAATGCCTTCGGCCAGGGCGCCGCGCGGGTCAAGAACGGCAACCTCATCATGGTCACCAGTTCGCTGCCGGGCGAGGGAAAGAGCTTCTGCGCGATCAACCTCGCCATCTCGATGGCGATGGAAATGGACCGCACCGTGCTGCTGATCGACGCCGACGTCGCCAAGCCGCGCGTGCCCGAATATCTCGGCATCCATGCCGACAAGGGTTTGCTGGATGTGCTGCAGGACAAGGATCTCAAGCTGTCCGACGTGCTGATCAAGACCGACATCTCGAAGCTGACGGTGCTGCCGGCCGGCCGCACCTACAAGCGCGCAACCGAACTGCTGGCGAGCGCCGCCATGACCCGCCTGGTCGAGGACATCGGGAATCGTTATCCCGACCGTATAATCCTGTTCGACTCGCCGCCGCTGCTGGCGACCAGCGAATCGAGCGTGCTGGCCACCCATATGGGGCAGATCGTCATGGTGGTGGAAGCCGAAAAAACCTCGCAGGAGGCGGTGCGCGAGGCGCTGAGGCATATCCAGTCATGCGAGGTGGTGGGCATGCTGCTGAACAAGACCACCCCGACCCCGGGCGCAGATTACTACTATGGCTACTATGGCAGTTCCGGAAAATAAGCTCCGCTCGGGCAGCGCCAGCCCGGCGCCGCACCGGCAAGCTCTCCGCGCAGGCGCTGTTTCTGTTTTCACCGCGTTGGCATTCGCACCTGCCGCAGCCGCCGCCGATTGGCGCTTCGAGCCGACCCTGAATGCGTCCGCCATTTACACCGACAACGTCAACCAAAGCGCGACCAAGCCCGAAGACGCGATGATCCTGAGCGCAACCCCAGGCTTCACGCTGCGTTCCAGGGGCTTGCGCCGGGCGCAGGCCACGCTGCAATATGGCCTGACCGGCGTGGCGCGCTTCGGCGGCGACACCAGCGACGACCTCTACCACAACCTCAATGCCGCCGGCAAAGCCGAACTGGTCGAGGATTTCCTGTTCGTCGACGGCAGCGCGCGCGTCTCGCAGGAACTCATCTCCTTGCTGGGCTCGCCCGCCGACGCCGAAATCAACAACCGCAACCGCGCCACCGTCGGCACCTACTCGATCAGCCCCTACATCCGGAAGCGCCTCGGTACCTTCGCCAACGCGCAGGCGCGCTACACCGCCAGCGGCGCGATTTTCGAGAACGACGTCGCCGCCAATTCCAACGCGAATTCGTTCAGCGCGGGGTTGAACAGCGGCACCCGCTTCGACGATCTCAGCTGGGGGCTCAATTACTCCATCCGCAAGGCGCAAAACCGCAGTGCCGTGGATACCACCTTCGAACGCGCCAGCGCCACCGCAGGCTATGCGCTGACCCGCAAATTCCGCGTGTTCGGCACGCTGGGCCAGGACTGGAACGATTACCTCAGCACCAGCGGAACCAGCGGCTCGTCCTACAGCGCCGGCTTCGGCTGGTCGCCCACGCGCCGCACCAGCGTCGAAGCCTCGGTGGGCGAGCGCTATTTCGGCCGCACCTTTAGCCTTGCCGGCAGCCACCGCACGCGCTCGTCAAACTGGAACCTGCGTTATTCCGAGGATGTTGGCGACATCACGCAGCAGTTGCTGGAAGAAAGCAGCAAGTTGTTTTTTGTGTGCGAAACATTTCCTTTTCTGCGGCCTGCCGCCGACCTCGCAGAACCGTCTCCGGCGAGTTGTTGGGGGCCCTATACGGCAGGGCAGATAATAAGCAGAAGCAATTTGCCGGACCCGGTTCTGGTCGCCCTTGGCCTGAAGAACATCGGCATTACCAAGGGCGTTTACATCATCAAGAGCCTGACGGCCGGGGTGTCGTGGAATCTTGGCCGATTCGATTTCGGGCTGTCGGTATACGATACCAAGCGTCTCTATCAGGCGCTGCGCGACGCGCAGGACCATGTTCAGGGCGTGATCGGCTCCGTCAGCTATCGCTTGTCTCCCCAGACCACGGCCAACAGCAGCCTGTCGCTCAGCCGCAATAGCCTGGACAGCGCAGTGACGGGCGGCGCGGCCCGGGAGGACGGCATTCTCAGCTTCAGTCTTGGCCTCAACCACAGCTTCACCGACCAGCTCAACGGCGCGCTGGTTTTCCGCCATACTCAACGGGATTCAAACGCCGCGAATTCAGACTACGACGAAAACCGGCTCACGGCTACGGTCGGCATGCGCTTCTGACCGCCATTCCGGAATGGCACAGCCGTTGCATCGCATTCCGCGCGCGCACGGGCTGTGCCCCACTCAGACAACGGAACGTCCATGTACGAAGACTATTACCGCTTTAGCGCCAAGCCTTTCCAGCTCAATCCCGATCCGCGTTTTTTCTACGGCTCCAAGGGACACAGGCGGGCGATGGCGTACCTGGATTACGGCTTGTCGCTGGGCGAGGGCTTCATCGTCATCACCGGCGAGGTCGGCGCAGGCAAGACAACGCTGGTGCGCAATCTGTTCCGCCAGCTCGATGCCCACAGTCTGGTGGCCGCGCAGCTGGTGTCGACCCAGCTCGATGCCGAAGACACGCTGCGCAGCGTGGCCGCTTCGTTCGGGCTGGAGCACGAGGGGCCGACCAAATCCGCGCTGCTGAAAAACCTGGAGGATTTTCTGGGCGCCGCCAGCCGCCAGGGCAAACGCGCGCTGCTGGTGGTGGACGAGGCGCAGAACCTGACACCGCGCGCAGTGGAGGAACTGCGCATGTTGTCCAATTTCCAGAATAACGAGCGCTCGCTGATCCAGACCTTCCTGCTGGGGCAGCCCGAGTTTCGCGGCATCCTGCAGAGCCCCGACATGCAGCAGCTGCGCCAGCGCGTGGTCGCCTCGTACCACCTGGGACCGCTCGATGCCGACGAGACGCGCGGCTATATCGAGCATCGCCTGCGCACCGTCGGCTGGCAGGGTAATCCGGGGTTCGATGACGCGGCGTTTGCTGCGCTGCACCGCTTTACCGGCGGCATTCCGCGTCGCCTCAACACCACCTGCGACCGCTTGCTGCTGTTCGGCTTCCTCGAAGAGAAGGGCCATTTCGGCGAGGCCGAGGTCAACGAGGTGATCTCCGACCTGAAAAACGAGGTGGCGCACCAGGATTTCCATGGCACCACCGGCGTCAACAACCACCTGTCCGCGAGCAGCGCGCCGCACAGCGAAGACCCGGCGCTGCTGACCTTGCGCGTCGAGCAGATGGAGCGTTCGATCAACCGCATCCTGCCCATCGTGCGCAAGATTCTCTACACCGTGAGTGAGCGCCCCGCGGCGGATGATGATGCATCGTCCGGGCACTCCGACACCGCGCATTAGGATCGGCCATGACCCAGGTTTTATGCGTCGCAGGTGCGCGTCCCAATTTCATGAAGATCGCTCCGGTGATGGCGGCGCTGGCCGAAACCGGCATTGCCGCGCAACTGCTGCACACCGGCCAGCATTACGACGCGGCGATGAGCGACAGCTTTTTTGCCGATCTCGGCATTCCGCGCCCGGATCACCATCTGGAAGTCGGCTCCGGCAGCCACGCGGTGCAGACTGCCGAAGTGATGAGACGCTTCGAGCCGGTGCTCGGAAGCGTGCAGCCGCAGGCGGTACTGGTGGTGGGCGACGTCAACTCCACCCTCGCCTGCGCGCTGGTGGCGGCCAAGCGCGGCGTGCGCGTGATCCATGTCGAGGCCGGCCTGCGCAGCTACGACCGCAGCATGCCGGAAGAAATCAACCGCGTGCTGACCGACCAGATTTCCGATTTGCTGTTCACCACGGAGAAGAGCGCGCTCGCCAACCTGCAGCGCGAAGGCATCGATCCCGCACGCGTCGAGTTCGTCGGCAACGTGATGATCGATACCCTGCACCGCAATCTCGCGCGTGCGGTGCCGGGCAGCCTGACCCTCGGCACGGCGCTGCCGCAGTATGCGGTGCTGACGCTGCACCGCCCGTCCAACGTCGACGATCCGGCCACGCTCGCCGCGCTGCTGGATGCGGTCGGCGAAATCAATCGCAGCCTGCCGGTCGTCATGCCCCTGCATCCGCGCACGCGCAGCAACATCGAGAAATTCGGCCTCACCGCCAGGCTCGATGGCCTGCATGTCCTGCCGCCGGTGGGGTATCTGGAGATGCTCGGGCTGATGCGCGACGCCAAGCTGGTGCTGACCGACTCCGGCGGCATCCAGGAAGAGACCACGGCGCTCGGCGTGCCTTGCTTCACCTTGCGTGAAAATACCGAACGCCCAATCACGATTGCCGAGGGCACCAATACCCTGGTCGGGCCCGATCCCGCTGCGATCCGGGCTGCGTTCGGCGAGATGATGGCGGACGGCGGCAAGAGCGGGCGCATCCCCGAATACTGGGATGGCCGCGCGGCGATGCGCATTGCCCACACGCTGAAGGGCTGGCTGCCGATGCAGAAAGGAATCCGGGCCGTCTGAATGAAGAATGCCATGTCGATCGACGTCGAGGATTATTTCCAGGTGTCGGCGTTCGCGCCGCACATCCGGCGCGAAGACTGGGACACGCTGCCGTGCCGGGTCGAACGCAACGTGGATGCCATTCTCGGCCTGCTCGACGAGGCCGATGCCAAGGCCACCTTCTTCACCCTCGGCTGGATCGCCGAACGCTATCCGCAACTGGTGCGCCGCATCGTCGACAACGGCCATGAGCTGGCCAGCCACGGCTACGGCCATCAGCGCGCGTCCGATCTCACGCCGGCCGAATTCCGCGCCGACATCGTCCGTGCCAAGCGTATCCTCGAAGACCTCGGCGGCGTCGCCGTGCGCGGTTACCGCGCGCCGAGTTTTTCCATCAATCAAGCGAACTGGTGGGCGGTCGAAGAGCTGGAAAACGCCGGCTATGTATACAGTTCCAGCATTTACCCGGTGCGCCACGATCACTACGGCATGCCCGACGCGCCGCGCTTTCCGCACCGCCCGAATGGCGCGGACGGCATCCTCGAACTGCCGCCGACCACCCTGCCGCTGCTGGGACGCAATCTGCCCGCGGCGGGCGGCGGCTGGTTCCGCCTGCTGCCCTACGCGATGTCGCGCTGGATGCTGCGCCGCGTCAACCGGCAGGATCGGGCGCCGTGCATGTTTTATTTCCATCCGTGGGAGCTCGATCCCGGACAGCCGCGCCAGGCGGGGCTGTCGGCCAGGACGCGCTTCCGCCACTACGTCAACTTGCAGCGCATGCCGGACAGGCTGCGCCGGCTGCTGAACGATTTTGAATGGGACCGCGTCGACCGCGTGTTCCTGCCTACCCATTGAATACACTCGCCGAATCCCTTGCCATGCCCGCTGCCGCCGCGGCCGAAGTCACGGTGCGGACGCTGCAGGCGAACGACGCCGCGCGCTGGGATGCTTATGTCCAGGCGCACCCCGACGCGAGCTTTTTTCACCGCGCCGGCTGGAAGCGCGTCATCGAGGATGCGTTCGGCCACCGCAGCCACTTCCTGCTGGCCGAGTGCGGCGGCGAACTGGCAGGCGTGCTGCCGCTGGCCGAAATCGACAGCCGCCTGTTCGGCCATAGCCTGGGATCGCTGCCGTTCTGCGCCTACGGCGGCATCCTGGCCGACCACGACGCGGCCTGGCGTGCGCTCGACGAGGCCGCGCAGGCTCTGGCCAAACAGCTCGGGGTCGGCGCGCTCGAATACCGCAACCAGAGCGCGCAGCATGTCCACTGGCCGACCAAGGATCTGTACGTCACGTTCAAGAAGGCCATCGAACCCGAAATCGAGGCCAACATGACGGCCATTCCGCGCAAGCAGCGCGCGATGGTGAGGAAAGGCATCAAGGCCGGCCTGGTCAGCGAGATCGACGCCGATACCACCCGCTTCTTCAAGGCCTACTCGGCGAGCGTGCACCGCCTGGGTACGCCGGTGTTTTCGCGCAAGTTTTTCCGCTTGCTGAAAAGCGAGTTCGGCGACGATTGCGAGGTGCTCACCGTCACGCTCGACGGCCGGGTGATCTCCAGCGTCATGTCATTCTACTTCCGCGACGAAGTGCTGCCGTATTACGGCGGCGGGGTGGAGGCGGCGCGGGCGGTGGCGGGCAACGACTTCATGTACTGGGAAGTGATGCGGCGCGCCTGCGAGCGCGGGCTGCGCGTATTCGATTTCGGCCGCAGCAAGCGCGGCACCGGCTCGTTCGATTTCAAGAAAAACTGGGGCTTCGAACCGACGCCGCTGTATTACGAGTATTTTCTGGTGGGCGACAAGACCGTCCCCGAAATCAATCCGCTCAACCCCAAGTACCGCCTTTTCATCCAGGCCTGGAAAAAAATGCCGCTGGCACTCGCCAACGTCATCGGGCCGCATATCGTGAAGAACCTGGGGTAGGGCATGAAAGAAGGGCTGCTGTTTCTTGCTCACCGCATCCCGTTTCCGCCCAACAAGGGCGACAAGATCCGCTCGTTCCACCTGCTGCGGCATTTGAGCGCACGCTATGAAATCCATCTCGGCGCCTTCGTCGACGACCCCGCCGACTGGCAGTACCGGGACGCCCTGCAGCCCTATTGCGCATCGCTCAGGCTGGTGTCGCTGCATGCGCGCCGCGCCAGACTGGCGAGTCTGACTGGGCTGTTGAGCGGCGAGGCGCTGACGCTGCCGTACTACCGCAGCCGCGAACTCAAACGCTGGGCGGCCGGACTGGCCGCTTCCGGGGCAGTGACCCGCGGGCTGGCGTTTTCCTCGGCGATGGCGCAGTTCATGCCGGAAAATCTCGCGCGCCGCGTGCTCGACATGGTCGACGTCGATTCCGATAAATGGACGCAATATGCACCGACCCAGCGCTGGCCGCTGTCGTGGGTGTATGCGCGCGAAGGCCGCAGGCTGGCCGAATGGGAGGCGCGGGCGGCGCGCGATTTCGACGCCACGCTGCTGGTGTCGCGCGACGAGGCGGCCCTGCTGCAACAGCGCGTGCCGCTTGCGCGCCATAAGATCGGCGCGTTCGAGAACGGCGTCGATGCCGACTATTTTTCGCCGCTGCGCGACTATCCGGATCCGTATCCGCCCGGCGTGCAGGGCGTGGTCTTCACCGGCGCCATGGACTACTGGCCGAATGTCGACGCCGTGACCTGGTTTGCCGAGCGGATTTTCCCGGCCATACGCGACGCGGTCCCGGGTGCGCAGTTCACCATCGTCGGCAGCCGCCCCGGCGAGGCGGTGCGGGCGCTGGCCCGCACGCCGGCGCTGGTGGACCTGGTCGAGCAGTTCATCGGCCCCGGCGTGTCGGTCTACTTCAGCCAGATCTTCTTCAAGCCGCCCGAAGGCGGCGGCCCCAAGCCGGCGCACCAGGACAACTTCTACTTCGGCCCCAACGACACCGAAGGCGTGGTCACGGCCTGGGTCGCGCTGGACGACGCGACGCTGGAGAACGGCTGCCTGTACTTCGGCGACGGCAGCAACCGCGGCCCGGTCTATGCGCATGTCGCGCCGCCCGACGAGCCCTACAACCTGCAGCTGCCGCCGGAGATCCTGGCGCGCCAGCCGATGTCGCCGGCACCGGTGATGCGCGGCGGTGTGTCCTTCCACCACGGCAACACCTTCCACCAGTCGGCCCCCAACCTGTCCACGCGCTGGCGCCGGGCCTGCGCGCTGCACTACGTCAACGCGCACACCTTCTTCGAGCACCCGGCGCTGCCCTACGACGACACGCTGAAGCTGCGCATCAGCTGATGCCCGGCGGCCGCCCTTCCCCACGCACAAGAGACGAGCGAACGACATGAGTGAACGCAGCGAGCGTCTGGGCATCGTGATGCACGGCGTCACCGGCCGCATGGGCACCAACCAGCACCTGGTGCGCTCGATCGTCGCGATCCGCCAGCAGGGCGGCGTGGCGCTGGCCGACGGCCGCCGCGTGATGCCCGACCCCATCCTGATCGGCCGCAACGCCGACAAGGTGG
>ERZ761609.1849-NODE-1849-length-17208-cov-8.556346_pt1 | contig 17208 bp, 16 predicted proteins | sample MGYA00511163_ERZ761609 | MGnify/ENA primary metagenome ERZ761609 (study PRJEB28899, sample SAMN02445070) | bioreactor sludge metagenome | biome: EBPR sludge | place: Australia: Brisbane, Thorneside Wastewater Treatment Plant | collected 2011-12-16 ... | reverse complement strand
AGACGGAAAGGTGATCCTGCAGCTCTAGCATCGAATATGCGCCATTTCCGCTTTTGGCCCTAATGCTGAAGTCACTGCTCGATAGACAAACGTCCGCTTCCGAACCTGTAAAAGACGTATGGACATCCCATGGCTGGTCATGGGTGGGAAGCGGCCACGCCTCGGAATCTAGGCGAAGGCAACTTTTGACCCCGAGCCGACTCTGTGCGTGCGTTCAACACTCGTGTAGCAAATTTGCAGGACGGTTCGGCCAACATCATGTGCAGCGCGAAATGATGGGTCCACAGCGCATTCGTAGCCGATGGCAGCTTACAGCCCGGGACAGCTTATGTTCTCAAATTCGAGACGGGCCAGGTGCTGCCGTTGTCGATTAGTCTTTTGGTAGAAATACTCTGTGCTATATCGGAATATTACTTGTATCATAGTGCACTCGATAACTCGGCTCTGCATCTGTGACGCGACTGAGGAACGTTTTCAGTCATTTTTCTTATTCGGAGAGAATTCTAGATGCCTGTCTCTTTTGTTACCGCCAACCTCATCGGCGCCGGACCACCTTGCTCACAGCCGACGAGGGCCTCTGTCTCACCCCCCCCCCCGCATGCACCAAAGCTCCAAAAGCAAGGATTTGTCACCATGACAGGCCCCGTTATCGACACCAACACCACTGTCGTGGGTAACGCCTCCTGTCCTTCCGCTGGCGACGATTCCGATCTGATGGCGTTGCAGAGCAGCACGTTGATGCCATCGCCCGTCAACGGTGCCGTCGTAAGGTTTGCTAAGGCCGATATGCAGATCGAAGGCTTACGGACTTCAGTCAACCGGACCATCGATCCATATGTAGACGGCACACATTTCTTCGTCGTCACAACCAGCTCCGTCATATCACTCCAGTCATGGTTAGGTGAGACTGCAATTGCGTTGCTCGGTGCTCACGGCAGCCTGACGAACCGATATTACATGAATGGCTTGAAACAATTGTGAGTTGCCTCTTCGGTCTGGCATTTGTGACCGACAGCCGGATTCCCGCAACAAACCCATAAAGGTATATCGACCATGGCACTGCAGCTCATCACCGCGGATCGGATCGGGGCGGGAAACCAGATCACCGCTCTCGCCGCAGGCGACGATATCATCATCCTCGAAGGCGTAACGGTCGCCTCGACGGACACCTCCGTCTTCGGAACAGTGGTGGTCGACAACATCAACGTCACAGTGAACGGCGCCCTGATATCGGGTGTCTCGGATTCCTTCATCGGTGCTAACGCCACTTTCACCATCGGCTCCACGGGCAGCTATGAAAGCTACCAAAGTTCTCAGCCCAATAGCGCGCTCTTTCTTGATGGCACGTCGGCCCAGTTCGTGAACTATGGCAGCCTGAACGCCAGCAACACCATTGGCGTGCTTTTTCGCGGAAGCGGGGGGGTGGGGGTAAACCATGGCCAGTTGCTGGCAGCGTCGCCGGTATTCATCTTCAACGACACTGGCATCCAATTCGTGAACGGCGGAACTGTGACAGCCGGTATCGGGCAGTTCTCTGCAGGTATTGGAGCGGATCGGTACAACAATGGTGTAATCGTATCGGGGAGCAGGGATAGCATCGTCGACAACCTTGCCAGCGGGGTGATCACGGCGACCGCCAACGATCGCGCGGGTGTCGCTTTTGATGGAATTGTCGACAATGGCCGGCTGTCGAACAGCGGCGTGATCCAGTCACAACAGGGCTGGGGCGTTGATCTGAACCTGATAAGCGCCCTGAGTGGCGGGCTCGTAAGCGTCACCAACCGCGGCACCATCGAGGGGCAGGATGGCGCCTTTCGCGGTAGCGTCCTTGCCGACAGCCTGACGAATCGCGGCAGCATGGTTGGTGACATCGACATGGGCACCGGCAACGACAAGTTGGACAACCGCGGCGGCACTGTCACGGGCAGCATCGACCTCGGCGACGGCGACGACGCGATGTTTCTCGGCGCTACGGTCGAGGTGGCCAATGGCGGCGCCGGCCTCAAGGACGCGATCGACATTTCCACCGGCGCCGGTGGCGTCATCGACCTGACGGACGAAGGCCGCGGCACCGGCCTCGCCCTCGGCGACATACTGACGGGCTTCGAGCGTGTCTACGGCTCGAAGTCCGGCGTCGACACCGTCTACGGCAACACCGCGTCCAACCTCATCTACACTTACGGCGGCAACGACGTGATCTTCGCCGATCTCGGCGCCGACGCCATCTACGCCGGCCGCGGTGCTGACACCATCACAGGCGGCACCGGCAATGACACCTTCGGCTACCAGTTCATCAACGAGTTCGGCGACACCATAACCGACTTCTCATCGACAGGTTCTGGCAACGACGACCGCTTTACCTTCCGCGCTGCCAACATCGGCGGCGGTCTCGTCGCCGGCCCGCTCGATCCGACACAATTCCAGGCCCGCGCCGACAACGTCGCCGACGCAAACGACCGCTTCATCTTCCGCACCACCGACACGACACTCTGGTTCGACGTCGATGGCGCAGGAGGCGTTGGCCCCGTCATGGTCGCAGACCTCCAGGCCGGTGCAACGGTGACAGCCGCGGACATCATCCTCGTATGACCGGCGCACGGGCACCGACGCCATACCGGCGCCGCTCAATTTCGTTCTTCACGACGGTACTGAGCGCAATTCAAATAGGGCCACACCCTGTCACTGAGGGAAGGATGGGTCTCAGATCACACAGGACGACCCCTCGGATTCGAAAGTCAACTTTGCCTTAATATAGCAGCACTGCAGCTTTTCGCTCATGAGCGGTCCTTAAGTGTCAAGCTGTCCGGTAAGGCTTCGCAAGCGGCCGTTCGCTTGATGCGCGCCGGCTTCAGCTTCGAGTCAGAACTCACGTTCGGCCGTTCGCGTGCCGACCGACGCTGTAGGGTCGAAAGCGGTCGCCAGACGCCGGACTCCGCCTCCTTGGTGATGCACTGCAACGATTTTCGAGGCGACGACTACCGGCTCATTGTGCGTGGAAAGCACGCGTGGTCAGATCATCCGTGTCGCCGACCGGTAGGTATTGGCCCATCGCGACTGGGACCTGACGGCCGGTCTCAAACTATTGCGTCGGTTCTGGTATTCACGATCTTTGCAATGTCGCATGGCTCACGATCGCTGGTCTTTCGCAGTCGGGGGTAGCGTGACCACGGCCAATGCGCGTCCGTGCGTTGACTAATGAGCCGTCGCCACGTCTGAAACTTCCGCCAACCGGTCGAATTGGCACCAGACTTTTCAGGTTCGGGCCAACTGTTCGATCGAGTGCCTATTTCCTTTCGGCAGGATGTCTCAGTCCTACCTTCACAAGCCGGACCAATGCCAACGCCTGTTGTCTTTCAGTCCGCGCTTGCATGGTTTCCTGCCCATGCCGCCAAGCCCCGTTCCTTCGACCGGACGGGGCGCCGGCTCTAGCGCCGTGCATTCGGCAAACGCTCTTTCCTTTCACGGCTGGCGCTCGGCAGCGGCATCCCGACCGCTTGCTGGTGGCTGAGCAGCGTGGCGCTTGATGCATTAGACGGACTTGCCACTGTAGCCTCTCCAAGTGCATGGGATTGGTTCGCGCTTTCATTGTTCCCCCCTCCCCCCTGGGTGATGCCAACAACGGCTTGCTGAGCGCTTACGTTCACATGCTGGACTGTAACCCGCTGCTCGCCATTCGAGCGATGCGCCTTCAGAGCCTCCAGTTGCATTGCGAAGGTTCTGGCGAGCTTGTTGAACATGTTGCCCGCAGAGTTCTGCTGATCGATCGTCTCCACTTGCTGCAGGCGCCGCGCCGCGCGCATCGTCGCATCATGAACGGCTGTCATTTGTGCCGCCAACAGGGCTTCTGTCGCATCACGCGGGGCGATTGCTCGCATGGTTGCCATCGCAAGATTGATCTCACGCTGCGTTACTTGGTCCCCACGCTGTCCAGCCGCCGCAAGTTGCAACAGCAGCCCTTCGGCAAGTTGTGCATTTGCGGTCCCCATAGCGTCCATCAGCAAGGCACAGCCGACATCTTCGCTCGGATGATCTGGCAGTATTGAAAGCTTTCCGTCGCCGACATCAGAAGGCTTCAGCTTGAACTTCGGCGATGGCACCTCGCTTCTCGCTCGGCTGACTGTTCGATCCAACGCGGCCCGCTCGGCTGGGCTCGGCCTATACGTCTTGCTGTCGTCGTGGTTGCTTGTTGGGCTTTGGTCAGTCTGCTTCGGCATCAGATGCCTCCCGAAGATGCCCGAAGGTGCCCTCTCTCAATGTTGGGGCATCTTCGGCAATGCGAGGGCACCTTCGGGGCAATTCCCAGATCCAGCCCTCTTTCATGCCATCCTTTTTGGATTTCACGCCCAGCGCTTCGCGAGCCTTCCTTAGGGTCGTTTTCGTTATCCCGGTCGCGATCGCGCCCTCGGCGACCGTCTTGGCTGGTATGGGACCGTCTTCGAGGCACTCCTTCAGGTACTGCTTGGCTTCTTCGACGGCTCCAGATCTGTCCGCATTGTTTTGCTCAGCTTGGTCCATCAGCGTTCGCGCATCGCCAGCGATGGAGCCGCGCCATTCAACAAATGAGGCGGAAAGATCGCTCCGGCCTTCAAGTATTTTTTCCTGCAGGCAGTATTGAAACCCGCCATGATCGGACCCGATGTTCGACTTCGCGCGAACAAGTATGCCCGGCGCCGGCTCACCATCGGCCAATTCCTTGGGTTTCGCTGCCACAAGCACGATTCTGGCAAGCGCGCCAAAGGCAAGGCTGCCTGTGATCCGCTCTATCGGTTCCCTGCCAGTTGTGCCTTTCGACAGATGCGTAATGCCCAACAGACCACAGCTCGCCAGCCTCGCTGCTTCAACAAGCGGCTGGAGTGAGCGCCGGACCTCTGCGTTCTTGTGGCTATCACCTGAGACTGCGGAGACAATCGGGTCCACAATGAGCAGTCGAAAATCCGGAACTTGCAGTAGGCGGGCGGTGAGTGCCGCCATGTCTTTCGCAGGATCGAACGCCCGAATTTCACCATCTGCGCGGACACCGCCGATGAAGTGAACCCAAGAGAGGTTCGCGCCTGCAGCTATCAGCCTCGGTACTAGTGTGTCTTTCGGGTCGTCTTCGCCGCTCCAAAAGACGACACCGCCTTTCTCTGATTTCGTGCCGTCAGGCCACTCGCCTCCCGTACTGATCGTCGCGGCGATCTTAAGTGCCAGCATTGTCTTGCCGGTCCCCGGCGCACCACCAAGGATCGTCATTTTTCCGGCAGCCAGATGATTGCGCCAGATCCAATCAATCGGCTCCGGTCTAATGCTATCGGCGGCAATCAAGTCAACTTCGGGACCGCACTCATACGGAGGCTTCCAGGGCATCATTGGAGCGCCTCCGCTAGCAGCCGCTCCAGCTCCGTTGCGGGTATTACGCGGCGACCGGCTACCCGCGCTGTACGTAGCTTTTTTTCAGCTATCAGCGCGTAAAGCGAGGTTCGTCCGATACCCAGCGCTCGGCAGGCTTCGTCGACACGATAAGCCAGCTTTGGTTCGGTATTGATCTTTGGTCGTCTGTTCGAAAGTTCTTCGATCATGTGATCACCTACGTCTGCCAATGTCCGTAGGTACTCACGAATGCTCCATCGTGTCGTTAGACAGTTCGTGACATGTCACGAATTGTCCGAACTATATGTCATGAACGTTGCCATGTGACGGTAGAATGTTCGGATGCACGGCGCCTTGCGCTCGTATTCTGCCTCAATCCACACAGACAGTATCCCATGCACTTCCTTAGCCAGCAGCCCCCTTTTCACCCCCGCCGGATAGCAGGCCTTAAACGCAACACGCAGCATTTCTCCGTAGCCTCGATTGGTCGTGCTCCTCTTACGCCGTATCTTCGAGACCTTTTTGGTGCGGCTTTTAGTTTTACCTGGCTGTATGCGGTTTCTTGGTCCGGCAATTTCCGAAAGCAGAATTCTGGCGTGATCGGCGGACAGCCGGATGTCGGACCACCTGAATAGTGCACCAGATTTTTCACGTTCTATGCGCTCAAAAATTCCGTCGAGTGATCTGGCGGCCGGATTGAAGCGGTCGACCTCAAGAACATTTTCGAAAATGCAGTGAATGAGCGGCAACTCATAAAACTCAACTTGGATCGCTCGATGTGGAGCGTCGTTGCTTTTGTTGGGTTCCGATTTTTCGGCTACGGCGTTTGTCGGAATCCCCCTCAGGACCACTTTACCGTCATATGCCATTGCGCTGAGCATGTCGAAAAACGACTGTGCTGCCTCGTTGAACTTCGCTTCAGCCAATTCGATGCGACTGGCTTCCGCTCTTGCATACGCTATAGCTTCGGCGTCGGACATCGCTGCGAGCCTAATGACCTTCTCTGCCAATTCAGCCGGAAGCGCATATGCGAACGCAAGCTTTCTGCTCCACTTTAGCCAGATCTCCAGTGCAGTCCGTTGCCCAAGAGCAATAGATCGATCTTCCTCCGAAATTGCCACAGGATCTTGCGGAGCCGTATCGCGCGCGGCTGCGTCAAGAACGCCTACGATCCAGCCTGGGCCGTTAGAGCAGCGCCAAAGCGTCCGACCTTCCAACAGGAGCGGTTCATATGCTTTCCGGAGCGTGTCTATTCCTTTGCCCGGCTTCAAGGGCAGGCCGTAGACGGCGGCAGTGACAACCTCTGTCAGAGTGACACTTGACACTGCCGGCATGGGCTTGGACGGCATCTTTATGGCCGGTAAATATCCAACTTCCCTGCTAGTGATCAATCGATCCTCCGTGCCTATGGACTACACGTCCGGGTCTGCCTACCGCTCTCGAATAGATTGCCTTGCAATCATCGTAAGAACGTTGTCGGTCGACGATGCACAACAGTAAGTCGACCATGCCTCCATCATCGGACGCCTGCGCTCCAAGGCATCGTCGCGACGATAGGCTTGCTCGGCTTTGTCACCGATAGCGTGTGAAAGGGCATGCTCAGCCAGCTCACGCGGGAAGCTTGTCATATTCCCTGCCCAATCGCGAAAGCACGACCTGAAACCGTGAACCGTCGCATTGGTCACCTTCATGCGTCTCAGCACCATCTCCAAGGCCATTGGCGACAGTGGCTTTCCGCGACTTTGTCCTGGGAAAACGAAGCCATCGGTTCCGAGCGCCTCTACATCTGCAAGGATCTCCAACGCTCTTTTGCTCAATGGAACTCGATGCTCACGGCCTGCCTTCATCCGAGCAGCGGGGATGATCCAAACACGTTGCGAGCGATCGATTTCCGCCCAGCTGGCGCCCAGCGCCTCCCCCGACCTAGTTGCCGTAAGGATGGCAAACTCCAGACACCGCGCGGCCAGAGCGTCACGTTTGCGCAATTGCGACATGAATGCCGGAACGTCGTCAATCGGCATGCGCGCAAAATGGCCCCGGCTCAGAACGGGACGCCTTGGCAGAAGTAGCGCTAAGTGCCCACGCCACGCTGCTGGGTTTTCGCCGGATCTATGACCTTCCACTTTGGCCGCATCGAGTACGCGCTCAATCCGTCCTCTGACCCGCCCGGCCGTTTCCGGCTTTTCGAGCCAGATCGGCCGCAACACTGCCAACACATCCGGAGTGTCGATCTCGTTGACGGGTTTGGAACGTAGAGGTTTCGCATACTCGCGCATGGTCATCTGCCATTGCGCGCGGTGCTTCTCGTTTCGCCAGCCTTCCTGCAGGCTCTCAATGAGCCGATCCGCAACCTCGCCGAAGGTCGGCACAGGCAATGCGGCCCGCCGTGCCTGCAGCGGGTCAATACCATCGTCCAACTGCGATCGCGCTTCCGCTGCCTTCTTCCGGGCCTTTGCCAGCGGCACGGTGCCAAGACCGCCTAGCCCCAGTTCGCAGCGCTTACCATCGGATGGTCGCTTGTAGAGAAAGACCCAGCGCCGGCCGCCTTTTGCGCCACCCGTGACACGAAGATAGAGCCCACCGCCGTCCGCGTGCATTCCCGGAGCGAGGCTCCGTGAGACCTTGATCGCACTCAGCCGGTGAAGTTCTCTCGCCATGTTTTTCCGCCCTAATTTCCGCCCTAATTTGTAGCGCGGATTGCGGCGGATTTTTGTGACCATCGACGAACAACTCAGATATTTTTTCGTTTATTTTTCAATGCTTATAACTACAGCCACGCACTCTTGTGGACGCAAGTTCGGCGGACTCCGTCTCCGCCATACTGGCATTGAAATCGTTGAGTTAAATCGAGCGAGGAGGCTACGGGCGGCGTTGGGGCACGCCTGAGCGGACCCACTCATCGTCGTCAAACTGGACGCCGCGTTCCGGGTCTTGACTATTCTTCATCTGTCCGACGCGACACCTGAGCCGGCGCTGGCTGCGGCTGTCGCCTGTCAACGGTAGAGCCCGCCAAGGCCCGGGATCCGTGCTAGCGAAGACGTTTGCCTACCAGCAGTTACGCCTCAGTCCTCGACCGGGTCGAGAGTATAGCCGGCGCCACGGATCGTCCGGACAGGATCAGATTCCGTTCCACGTACCAGCGCCTTTCTCAACCTGCCGATATGGACGTCGATCGTCCTCTCGTCGATGACGGTGGCGGTACCCCACACGCGGTCGATGATCTGTGACCGGGACAGCACGCGGCCACGGTTCTCCATCAGCGTTTCAAGCAGGCGATATTCTGTCGGACCGAGGTCGACAATACGATCGCGACGCGTGACCCGATGGGCGAGGCGATCGAGGCGGATCGTACCTGTCACGAGCACGTCCGCGATGCGCTCCGGCGCCGATCGTCTCAGCAGTGCGGCGACACGGGCCAGAACTTCAGGGATCGAGAATGGCTTGACGACGTAGTCATCTGCGCCCGTTGCCAGCCCGCGAACACGATCGGTTTCCTCACCACGCGCCGTCAGCATCAGGATCGGCAAATCCGGCCGTCGTCCTCGACGCAGGCGAGCACACAGCTCGAGCCCGGATGCCTCCGGCAGCATCCAATCGAGAACCAGGAGATCGAAATCCTCTTCATCGAGTGCCAGTTCGGCATCTTCAGCACTCGCCACTGTCTGCACAGCGTAGCCGGCAGACTTGAGATTGTAATCGAGCAGGGTGGTGATCGCAGGATCGTCCTCGACCACCAGTATCCGGGCCGTCATCGCATCACTCTGTTTTGGGCCGACCGATCAGGATCGAACTTGTGTCATCACTCTTCGGACGCTCCGGACCGGGGAGAACACCCCTGATGAGATAGTGGAGGTTCTCGGCGATGTTCGTCGCATGGTCGCCTATGCGCTCGATGTTCTTGGCGGCGAACAGAAGATGCGTGCAAAGGCTTATGTTGCGCGGATCTTCCATCATGTAAGTGAGGAGCTCCCGGAATACAGAGTTGTAGAGCTCGTCGAGCCGTGCGTCCTTGCGCCAGACCTGCATCGCCGCTTCGACGTCGCGGCGCGCGAACGCGTCCTGAACTTCCTTGAGCTGCAACAGCGCTTCCTGCCCCATGTGGCGGAGGCCATTCATCAGGGTCCTCGGAAACGACTCCTCGGCGATGGCGCCGGCGCGCTTCGCAATATTCTTAGCCAGGTCACCGACGCGCTCGATGTCGCTCGCGATTTTCAAAACCGTCATGATGTGGCGAAGGTCATCCGCCATCGGCTGACGCTTCGCGATCATGGTGATGGCGCGTTCCTGGATCTGACGCTCCAAAACGTCGATCGCGCTGTCACTCGCGGCGGCTGTCGTGGCGAGCCTCGGGTCACGCCGATCCAGCACTTCGATCGCATCGCTCAGAAGACGCTCTGCCAGCCCGCCCATCTCGGCGACCAGGTCATCGAGCGCGGACAACTCGGCGTCGTACGACCGGACAATGTGTGCGCACATGGCTCTCTCCTGTCAGCCGATACGGCCTGTGATGTAATCCTGCGTGCGCTGATCGCGCGGCCGGGAGAAGATCTGCTCCGTCGGCCCTTCCTCCACGAGACTTCCGAGGTGGAAGAAGGCAGTCCGCTGAGAAACACGGGCCGCCTGGGCGAACGAATGCGTCACGATGATGATGGCGAAGTTCTCACGCAACTCCTCGATCAGCTCTTCGATGCGGGCGGTCGCGATCGGGTCGAGCGCGGAGCAGGGCTCGTCCATCAGGATCACGTCCGGACCGACGGCGATGGCGCGCGCAATGCATAGCCGCTGCTGCTGGCCGCCGGACAGAGAGGTTCCGCTGTCACGCAGGCGGTCCTTGACCTCGTTCCAGAGGCCGGCGCGGACGAGGCTGCTTTCGACGATCGCGTCGAGTTCGGCCTTGTTCGCCGCAAGCCCGTGAATGCGCGGACCATATGCGATGTTGTCGTAGATGGACTTGGGGAACGGGTTCGGCTTCTGGAAGACCATTCCGACGCGCGCGCGCAGCTCGACGACATCGAGGGCGGGATCGTAGATGTCGGCCCCGTCGATGGTGATCTTTCCGGTCACGCGGCAGCCCGGGATCGTGTCGTTCATCCGGTTGATACAGCGCAGGAATGTCGACTTGCCGCAGCCAGACGGTCCGATGAACGCGGTCACGCACCGGTCTGCGATCGCAACATTTACATCCTTCAGAGCATGCTTCTCGCCGTAGAAAACGTTACAGCCCACAGCGCCAATCTTGATGCCGGCCGGCGTCGGCTCCGGTGCTGGGTGGAGGCGGTTGTCGGCCGCGACTGGCATGATGGTCGTCTCGTTGTCGGTTTGGGGCATCGAGCCTGCTGCTCCGGAAGATATCTGCATGACTTACCACCGCCGTTCAAATCGTTTGCGCAGCCAGATCGCCAATCCGTTCATCACGAACAGGACAAGCAGCAACACTATGATTGCCCCGGCCGTCCTGGCCTTGAACGCCTGCTCGGGTAGGTCGGACCAGAGATAGATCTGGACGGGAAGAACCGTGGCAGCGTCGGTCAGCGCCTTCGGCACGTCGACGATGAACGCCACCATCCCTATCATGAGGAGGGGGGCTGTTTCACCCAGGGCGTGGGCCATGCCGATGATCGTTCCGGTCATGATGCCGGGCATCGCCAAAGGCAGCACATGATGAAACACCGCCTGCTGATGCGACGCTCCGACGCCGAGCGCCGCCTCTTTGATGGAGGGGGGAACCGCGCGGATGGCGGCGCGTGACGCGATGATGATCGTCGGCAGCACCAGCAGCGCGAGGACGAGACCGCCGACGAGCGGGGCCGACCGCGGCAGGCCGAAGACGTTCAGGAACATAGCGAGACCGAGCAGGCCGAACACGATGGACGGGACGGCCGCCAGGTTGTTGATATTGATCTCGACGATGTCCGTGAAACGGTTCTTCGGCGCGAACTCCTCCAGATAGATCGCCGCGAGCACGCCGATCGGCAGGCAAAGGACCAGTGTGACGAGCAGCGTCAGCGCGGTGCCGACCAGTGCTCCACGGATGCCGGCCAGTTCAGGTTCGCGGCTATCGCCGGCCTGGAAGAAGCGCCAGTTGAAGCGCTTTTCGATCATGCCCTTTTCGCGAAGCTGATCGAGAAAGATCGCCTGCTGCTCGCCGACTTCGCCTTTAGGCATAAGCCCCTTGAGGTAGAGGTCGGCCTTGGCCGACAGCAGGATCGCTTCGCGATTGACCGCCGTCAGTGATCCTGGGTCCGCAAGAATTCGCCGAGCGATCTCGTCGCCGGCGCCAGTGCTCGCCAGTCTCGAGAGCGCGCGCTCCTGCGCCCGCCCCTCGACGCCGGGCAGCACCTTTTTCAGCGCTTCCGTAATGGTCCCATTGAAGTCGGCGGCGCGTACCGCAGCTGCGTCGACCTTTCCGCCCGGAGCCAGGGTCTCTCGATCGAACGCCAGATCGGCGACTACATAATGATGCGTGAAGGCGGGAAGTCCTCGCATCAGGATATCGCCCAGAAGAACGATGACGAAGGTCGTCGTCAGAAGAAGTGCACCGAGGCCGATCGCCCGAAAGCGTCGTTCGGACCTATAGCGCTTTGCAATGCGCGCCTTGGCTGCCGCGGACGTAACATCGACGCGCCGCAAAGGCGCGGCAGACGTCGCAGCTGGATTGCTGTCAGTCATATTGTTCCCGGAACCGGCGCGAGACGAACTGCGCGATGAGATTGAGCATGAGGGTCACGAAGAAGAGGACGAGGCCGAGTGCGAAGGCAGCCAAAGTCTTGGCGCTGTCGAATTCCTGATCGCCGACGAGGATGGTCTTGATCTGGACCGTGATCGTGGTGACTGCGTCGAGCGGATTGACGGTCAGATTGGCGGCAAGACCTGCAGCCATGACGACGATCATGGTTTCGCCGATCGCGCGACTGATGGCGAGCATGAAGGCGGAGACGATGCCGGGCAAAGCCGCTGGCAGAACAACCTGTCGGATCGTTTCAGATTTGGTTGCTCCGAGTGCCGCAGCACCATCGCGCAGCGATTGCGGCACAGCGTTGATCACGTCATCGGCCAGGGACGAGATGAAGGGCACGATCATCATGCCCATGACGAGGCCGGCAGCGAGGGCGCTTTCGGAGGCGACGTCGAGGCCGAAGTATTCGCCACTGCCACGGATCATGGGAGCAACGGTCAAGGCCGCAAAGAAGCCGAGAACGACCGTCGGAATGCCTGCAAGAATTTCGAGAACCGGCTTGGCCCAGGCGCGAACGCCGGGACCTGCATATTCCGACAGATAAATGGCGGACAGAAGACCAAGCGGCCCAGCGACAAGAATGGCGATGACCGTAATGAGGAGCGTGCCAACGAGCAGTGGCACGAAACCAAAAGCGGTCTGAATGTCGCCCTGGTCGGCGCGGATTGCGGCCTGCGGGTTCCACTCCGTTCCAAAGAGGAACTGGGAAACGGTGGGGCGCCCCTTCAGCGAGGAATCGAAGAAGAAGCGATAGCTTTCGAACAGCACCGACAGGACGATACCGATCGTCGTCAGAACAGCTACCAGCGCGCAGAGGGCCAGAACAATTCCAACCAGACGCTCGAACCAACTGCGGGCGCGGAATTTCGGACTTATGGCGCGCATTGCCAAGAACGCACCGGCGAGCGCGAGAGCAATGCCCAAGGCCGCCGCGATCCAGCGGCCGGTCGAGCGACTGGCCGCGAGGATGTCGGCCGCATTCTGGACGAGTGGGGCGACTTCGCCGGCATGACGCCCAGCAGCGACGTTCTGGATATCGCGGACGAGGGCCGAGGCACGGAACGTGTCCGCGATCAGGTCCGCGGGGAACACGGCGAGCGCGCGGGAAAGCGCCCAGCGCTCGATAAAGCCCGACCCCACGAAGAACACGAGCAGCAGCGGAATTGCCGCCACGGAAGCAGCAAGAAGGGCGTGGTAGACCGGGCGCGAATGGAGATCGCGGACGCGCCCGCCTGCGACCGCGACCGCCCGCCTGTGCGCGAGAAAGTACGCCGTCGTTACGAGCAGAAGCGCTACGCCAAGGTAAAGTGTCGGCATTTCCCGGCTTTCTCGTCCGCTTCGCACACTGGGCGGCTCACAACACAATGTCCGGCAGGGACCCGACGGGCCCCTGCCAGACTCTGCTTTTCGTTACATCACGTCCTGAGCGGTCATCGGCTTCAGTTCCCGGGCGGTCGCCGCAACCTTGTCCGCTTCCGCCTTGGGAAGGGCGACGAGACCCTTGCGGGCGAGGTAGCCGTCTTTGGACATGGCCTTCTGCGACACATATTCCGCAACGAACTTGTCGATGCCGGGAATGACGCCGACGTGCTGCTTCTTCACGTAGACGAAGAGCGGGCGCGAGCCCTTGTATTTGCCGGCGGCGATCTCGTCATAGGTCGGCTCGACGCCGTCGATCTTGGCGCCGCGGAGCCTCGTCAGGTTCTCCTCGAGGAACGAGAACCCGAAGATGCCAACCGCGTCCTTGTTGGCTTCGAGCTTCTGGACGATGACGTTGTCGTTCTCACCGGCTTCGACGAAGGCGCCGTCCTTGCGGATCGACTTCCAGAGTTTCTCGAATGCCTTGGCGTCAGACTTCTGAAGATCCTTGAGAGCGGCGACCTTCTTGGCACCGGCTTCCATGAAAAGTTCATGGAAGCTGTCGCGCGTACCGGAGGTCGGCGGCGGGCCGAGCACTTCGATCTTCACGTTCGGCAGCGATTTGTCGATGTCCGACCAGGTCTTGTAAGGATTGGCGACGAGCTTGCCGTCAGCGCCGGGAACCTGCTCGGCGAGAGCGAGGAACACCTGCTCCATCGTCAGATTGAGCGAGGTGCCAGCTTTGGACTGCGCGAGCGTCAGACCGTCGATGCCGACCTTGATTTCGACGATGTCCTTCACGCCGTTCTTCTGGCAATCCTCGAACTCGCCCTTCTTGATGGCGCGCGAAGCGTTCGTCACATCGGGATGCGTTACACCGACACCGGCGCAGAAGAGCTTCATGCCACCGCCCGTACCGGTCGACTCGACGATCGGTGTCTTGCCGGCGCCGGACTTGCCGAACTGCTCGGCAACGGCCGTGGTGAAAGGATACACCGTCGACGAGCCGACGATGCGGATCTGGTCGCGGGCTTCAGCTGTGGCGGGGACGGCGGCGATCGCCACCAGCAGGGCAAGGGCCGACACGGACTTGGAAATCATGGTTTGCTCCATCGTTGACGCGAGGCCGTAACCCGTTCCGACGGGCCACGCTGCTTCGTCGTGGGGAGCTTCTAGGCGCGTTCTGCAAACCTTTTATGACAAGACAACCATTTGTTATATCTTGTTTTTTCTAAGCGTCACCACAAACCGCGATCCTTTGCCGAGTTCAGACTCGACTTCGAGGGAACCGCCGTGGCGGCGCAGGATGTGCTTGACGATCGCAAGCCCCAGTCCCGTGCCGCCCCGTGCCCGACTGTCCTTGGCGCTGACACGGAAAAAGCGCTCGGTCAGGCGGGGGATATGCTCCCGTGCAATGCCAATGCCGTCGTCCTCGACGGCAAAGCGCGCATTGCGGTCGTCGTCGCTTACGGTAATCGTCACGCGCCCACCGGACTTGCCGTATTTCAAGCCGTTCTGGACAAGGTTGTAGGCGACCTGAGCCAACTCGTCTCGATCACCGGGGACCACGACCTCACCCGACGGAACGTCGAGGACAATGGTCTGGCCGTTCCGCGACGCAAGCGGCTCGAGCGCGTGGCGGGTCGACATGGCGACCTCGACGAGGTCGACCTGTCCGCGCGGCGTCAGATGCTCGCTCATTTCGATCCGGCTGAGCGACAGGAGATCGTCGATGAGGCGCGTCATGCGCTGCGCCTCGTCGCTCATGATCGACAGGAACTTTTCGCGCGCGACAGGATCGGAACGAGCCGCCCCCTGCAGCGTTTCCACAAAGCCACGCAACGAGGCCAGTGGCGTTCGCAGCTCATGACTTGCATTTGCCACGAAGTCGGCGCGCATCTCGGCGAGGCGGCGCGCCTCTGTTTCATCAGCGGCCACGACGAGAAGATGGTCCGGGCTCCCATTCGCCGAACCGATGACCGGCGTCACCGTCACTCGAAGGTGCCGCTCGATCGGCACGGCGATGTGGACTTCTGTTTCGGCTGCCGCTGAGGTCTGGCGCGCCGTTTCGAGGGCCTTCAGGAACGCCGGCGAACGCAAGATCGACGAAAGAGAGACGCCCGTCACTGCGCCGAAGTACTCTTTTGCGCGCGAATTGTGGGCCAGGATGCGGCCCAGATGATCGGTCAGGATGGCGGCGTCCGGGATGGCCGACAGGACGGACGCGGTCGGCAACAGTGGCGTAGACGCTGTTGCCGCCGAAATCATCGGACCGCTATTGCCTCGGCCGGACATGACGGCTCCCGAAGTATCACACCTTAAGTACGATCTTGCCGATGTGAGCGCTGGTCTCCATGCGGCGATGTGCACTCGCGGCGTCAGACAGTGGATACGTGCTGTCGAGGACGACCCGAACCTTGCCCGCCTCGATGAGCGGCCAGATGGTCTTCTCGATGGCACGAGCGAAGCCAGCCTTCACCTCGCGCGTTCGCGGACGCAGGGTGGAGCCTGTCAGTGTCAGCCGTTTGACCATGAGGCGGCCGATATTGAGCTTCACGTCCGCACCGCCGAGCGTCGCGATCTGGACGATACGGCCATCCTCGGCCGCGGCGATCAGGTTGCGCTCGGTGTAGTCGCCGGCGACCATATCGAGGATCACGTTCGCGCCCTTGCCGCCAGTGGCGTCCTTGACGATTTCGACGAAGTCCTCGGTCCGGTAGTTGATCGCGCGATCGGCGCCGAGTTCGACGCATGCGCGGCATTTGTCGTCGGAGCCGGCAGTCACGATCACCTTCGAGCCGAGCGCCTTCGCGATCTGGATCGCCGTGGTTCCGATGCCGCTCGAGCCGCCGTGAATGAGCAGCCACTCCCCGGGCTTCAGGGCTGCGCGATCGAAGACATTGTTCCAGACCGTGAAGATGGTCTCGGGTAGGGCCGCTGCGTGCACCATGTCGAAGCCGGCGGGAATCGGCAGCGCGACCGCATCCTCGGCGATACAGTAGGCGGCATATCCGCCGCCATTCACGAGCGAACAAACGGCGTCACCGACGCGCCAGCGCGTAACGCCATCGCCGACGGCGGCCACGCGACCGGCGATCTCGAGGCCGGGCAGCTTCGAATGGCCCGGTGGGGGCGGATATGCACCCATCCGCTGCTGTACGTCCGGGCGGTTGACGCCTGCAGCCTCGACAGCGACAAGAATCTGTCCGGGTCCTGGGCGCGGTGTCGGCACCGCGCTGGACGGCACGAGCACGTCTGGCCCACCCTTGCCGACGATCTCCACCGCCGTCATTGTATCCGGGATCTGGCTCATGTTGTCCTCCGATGGCGCTTGTCGTTCATGTGGCCGAACAATTGCCCGAGCCGTCCGTGAGATACAAGGGAGCGTCGGCGGGGACAGGTCACCGCACGGCGGATAGTTGCAGCACAGGAGATCGACATGTGGGACGAGGAGAAGCCCAAAACGCCCCCTAAACATTCCGTCGGAGACGATCTCTCGGCCTTGTCGATCGGGGAACTCGAGGCGCGAATTGCAGCTCTCAGGTCGGAAATAACGCGGACGGAAGCGGAGATCGCGCGCAAGGCCGAGCAAACGAGACTGGCCCAAGACCTTTTCAAATCGTGACGAGCGGCAGACAACCTTTCCGAACCCGCACGGGCGTTAACCAGACATAAACCAACTGCAATTACTTTTGTGGCATCCAGTTTTCTGGATCCGGAGTGGCCTCCCTGCCGCTCTGCTTTGACGCCTCCCTTAACTTTTC
>ERZ761609.1846-NODE-1846-length-17227-cov-9.433263_pt1 | contig 17227 bp, 13 predicted proteins | sample MGYA00511163_ERZ761609 | MGnify/ENA primary metagenome ERZ761609 (study PRJEB28899, sample SAMN02445070) | bioreactor sludge metagenome | biome: EBPR sludge | place: Australia: Brisbane, Thorneside Wastewater Treatment Plant | collected 2011-12-16 ... | reverse complement strand
GTCAGTGACTGGAGTTCAGACGTGTGCTCTTCCGATCTCCGGACGCACAGGGGGCGCCCGATATGCCGCCCGAAGTGCGTGACGATTTGCAACTGCCGAGCATGCCGCAGCCGGAAGCCCCCTAAAGCGCGCCCTTGCGCGAGGCTTGCCATGGGCGGCGGCTTGCTGGTATCATTTTTTGAAAACAACCCCTAAAGGGCGTGTCCCCCATAAAAAGGTGAGCAAAATGAAAAAATGGATTCAGGTTCTGGCTTTGGCAGCTATCCTTGTGGCGCCGCTTTCCGCTTGCAACACGATGGAAGGCCTCGGCCGCGATACCAAAGCTGCGGGTGACGCGCTCACCGGCGCGGCGCAGGATAACAAAGGCTACTAATATCTTTTGCGTACAAAAAACGCCCGCAGTTGATGCGGGCGTTTTTTTATTCCTGCGCGTTTAGATTTACCGGGAATATTTGCTCTTCCAGCGGCTTGGCATGGCGCTGCTTGCCTGGGTGGCGCTTCTCGGTTCACGCGCATGCGGATAGCTGATTTTTTCGTCGGTATTGACGGGCGCACGCGCAATGCTGAAATCCTTGTCAATCGCCGTGGTGCGGCGTACGTCCTTACGCTCGCCCATCGCCTGCGCGAGCAGGTAATTGGGGGCGTCGTGACCTAGCGACGGTTTGGCGACGACGTCAAAGGATTGCGACAGGGTGATGGTTCGGGCAAGGTCGCGCACCCAGGGCATTTTCTGGGTTTCTTTCATGGCCTCGGCGCGGCCTTCTTTTTCAAGGCGGTCGAACAGCTCGCGCTTCAGCGCAGCGTCGAGGTTCACATGGTATTTATCCTGATCCGTGTGCACATCGATGTGGTCTTTTGCTTTGTTGTACGCAAGCAAGGTCGCGCGCGTCAGGTTCATGACATCGGCGGGGACTTCTTCGGTTGCTGATGTGCGCGAATTTTGCACATAGTTGACGCCCACCGTTTCAAAGCCTTTTTCTGTGGAAAGCTTTTTCAGCGCGGCATAGGCTTCTTCGGGTTTTGCTTTCGTGCTGAGGACGTCCTGTCCGCTTACAATGAAAAACAGGCCGTTTTCGGCATCGAAATAGGCGTCTTCAATAGAATTTTTATGGGCGATAAGTTTGCCCACGGTAATGACGTCGGGTGCGCTCTGCAAACCGTTGAAAAGGGCGGCGGCAAAATCCGCATCTTCGGTCGGGACAAAGCCTGCTTTACGCGTCGGGCCGTATTTGTGGCAGGCAAAACCCGGCTCGCCGTCGCTGGCGTCCTGATATTGCAAATAGCGCAGGGCGCGCAGGTTCAGCGCCAGCGTATCGGCGCCGCCAACGGGGGTGGCAAAGGCGCTGTCTTTTTCTACAGCTGCGGCGATGGCTTCGGCGGCTTTTTTATCGGGCAGCGCGACGCTGTACATATATTTTGCTTCCGGCGCATCTGCGGCGTCATCTTCCGCAGTCATTTCGAGGAAGTCGTCGAAGTCCTTGCTCTCCGCGCGGAACTCCAGCGATTTACCATCGCTCGAGAGCGAGAGAATGGACGCTGCCTGCGGGTTAAACCAGACACCGCCGAGGTCAAGCAGCGGCGGCTGCGCTTCAAGGCGGATATTCCCCTCCAGCACATGGGCGCTGCCATAGCGGTCCACCAGCAGGTGGGTGCCATCGTCCAGCGGCTGCAAAAGCAAGACAGCTTTCTGGTTGATGCTGAAACGCGCGCCGGTTTTCGGGTCGTCTTCATGCAGGAAATCAGCGCGGTGGTGCAGGGCCGCGGCCTGCGCGTCGGTGCCGTTGAAATCGGCAGTATGGCGGTGCCAGCCAAGCTTGGTGCCGCTTTGCGTGGTCGAAGCGCGGTCCACGTTCTCCGGCTTCAGCAGGCCGTCGTATTCTGCGTCAAATCCCCCCTTGCGCTGCAAAAGCGCGAGGGTCTCGTCGGCCATGTGCTGGGTGACGTTTTCCTGCAAAAGCTGGCCGATACCGCTTGCGGTGAAACGCAGGTTTTTGTGTTCCGGGTGATACCAGATATTGGCGATACGGCCGAGGTTGGTCAGCAGGCGGTCGTTATCGAGGCGCACGTTATCGCCAGTAAAGGCCGCTTCAAGGCCGGAGAGTATGCGCGCGGCCTGTTTGCTTTGCGCGTGGTCTGCGGCGGTGTGCAGGGTATTGGCACGCACGATGTTGTTTTCAAAAGGCTCGAGCAGCGCGGCGACCCAGGCCAGCTTTTCTTTATCGGTCAGGTTTTGTGACGAAACCGCTTGTTCCAGCCAGCCGCCGGGGGCGGTCAGCTGCTTGCGCAGTACATCAAGGCCGCCGTTCAAAAAGCCGTTCGCAAGAATGTGGCGCGCGGCGGCGACATCGAATTTTTCTTCCTGTGCCAGCGTGGGCAGGACATGGGCGTTCAAAAAGCCGATAACCGCGCCATATTCGCCGCCGCTGCGGTTGGCGGCCTTCACGGCGTTGCCCGCAGGGTGCCATTCGTCATGCACGCCCGCTTCGATGGCGGCGGTCGTCAGCAGCGACAGCATTTGCGGCGCAGCACCGCTGGCCGGCAGCTTTTCCATGATGGATTGCTGCGGATAGGTCAGCGCCCAGAGCGCCATGAAAGCATGGCCTTTGTCGCCCGCGCTGACGCTGCGCAGGGTGTTGAGCATGGTTTGTGCATCCTGCTTATCCGCGGCATCGGCAAAGGTGCCCACTTGCGCGGCAAGTTGCCAGTCTTTCTGCCCAAGGCCGGACAGCAGCTTGCCACTGACGGCGGCAATATGCGTGTGGTCGTCCTTGAAACGCTGGGCGATGCGGTAAAACGGCGTTTGCTTGGTCGCCGCGAGGGGCAGCAGGCTGAAGCCGTCTTCACGGCCGCGCAGTTTTTGAAGAGCGATGTGGAGCGCTGCCGGGTCGAGAGGTTCGGGTTTCAAAACTTCGCCCAGAACGCGTTCGAAAACTTGCGCGCCCGATTGCAGGCCTGCGATTTTAAAGCTGGGCTCGTAGCTGAGCGCGGCGGAGAGAAGCGCGATGCGGTCTGCGTCTTTTTTGACATGGGTCAGCGCGAGCTCGGCAAAGCTGGCGACGCCAAAATCGGTCAGCAGCAGCTCTTTGCTACGCTTGCTCTGCGGCGTCTCTTCGCGCGGGAAAAGCGTGGGCATCAGGGCGATGAAACCCTGAATGTCCTGCGTATCCAGTTTTTGTGCGAGTTTGGAGTATTCAAGCGCCTGCAGGTTCAAACGGCGGGTACGCTCCGTATTTACTTCATCGTAATCGCGCTGGGCGAGGTTGATGACGTATTGCGGGCTTTCGTATTGCTGCATCAGCGGGGCGGTGGGAGCCTCGGGCTCTTCCGGTTCCAGATTCTCGCCGACCCAGTCCATGAAACTGTCGATGTAGTAATGGCGGTCGCTTTGCAGGCTGATAATCTCGCCGCGCAGCTGGCGCCAGTGGCGCTTGACGGCTTCTTCCTTGCGGCGGGCTTCTTCTTCGGGGTCGGGGCCTTTGAACATACCGCCGATGGACGACCAGAAACCTTTTTTCTCCCCGTCGTCGGGCAGGGGCGGAATATCGATGCGGGTTTGCAGGCCGATGGCCTCCACCGTATCGCTTGCCTTGGGCACGCGCACCGCGGGCAGCTCTTCCAGAATATCGGATGGCACACCGCGCGGGACGGCGGCGATAGCTTTTTCAAGCGCGCCATCGGCGCCAAAGCGCGCACGCGCCAGTGCGGCGAAATCTTGCAGGTTCAGGATAAATCCGGCGGTATCGCCCAGTTCTTGCAGGATTTTAACGGCCTTTTTTTCGTCGCCGTCGCGTTCAATCGCGCGCACAAGGCGGTGGTGGCCAACAATAATGTTATTTTGCTGTTCTTCCAGCCAGTCGCGGATGGAATCCGTATTGCGCTCCAGCGTCGAGAGGTAGTCGCCCAGCTGGTCGCGCAAATGCGCGAGCACATGCACGTCATCCGGCAGTTTGAACGGTGTCGTCGATGGGGTGGGGTCAGCCATCGGTGAATCCTTGGGTATATATATTTAATGTGAACCGGAGGGCACTATAGCACCCGTATTTTCTTTATGCAAATTTTTTTCCGGAAAATGAAGCCTGTAAAAACTTTCAACTATTTCATGGTTTTAGCTTTACTTTTCGCGGGCAGCCTCTAGCATGCGCGCACAACCGTTCCGGCCGCGCCGCCCGCAGATTCGGCGGGCTTTCCGGCCGCATTTTTCTAGACCACAAGGAGACCACGAGTATGATTCAGGAATTCAAAAAGTTTATTATGCGCGGTAACGTGCTCGACCTCGCCGTCGGTGTGATTATCGGCGCCGCTTTCGGCAAAATCGTATCTTCGCTGGTCGATGATATTATTATGCCGCCCCTCGGCCTTATCGTGGGCAAGGTCGATTTCAGCAACTTTTTCATCCCGCTGTCGCTGACCGAAGAAAGCTTCAAAACCATTGCCGACGCCAAGGCCGCGGGCGTTGTAACCTGGAACGTGGGCATGTTCGCCAATGCGCTGTTCAACTTCCTTCTGGTCGCCTTTGCGATTTTCTTTTTTATTGTAAAGCCGATTAACAACTTGAAAAAGAAAGAAGAAGAGAAAACGGCAGCGGAGCCGCCGCCGCCGCCCCGCAACGAGCAGCTGCTGGAAGAAATCCGCGATTTGCTGAAAAACAAGTAATTTCAGAATTGCGCGTGTAAAAGAGGCCGCCGGTTGACTCGCACCGGCGGCCTCTTTATATCTGGGATATTATCCGTAAACAGGTCAGACATGACGCGTATTTCGCAAGACGCACTCGACAGGGCTTTGCTGAAAGCCGCCGGCCAGGGCCGCGCGGACATGGTGTCCATTTTGCTGCGGCAGGGCGCGCGCGCCGATGCGGGTGCGGGTGAAATACCGGCTATTTTTTCCGCCGCCCTTGGCAACCATATCGAATGTATGCGCCGCTTGCTGGAAGCGGGGGCTGATATCAACGCCCGCAACAGCAAAGGCTCAACGCCCCTGATGGCCGCGGCGTTTCACGGGCATCTGCAGGCCACAGAATTTCTGGTCGATGCGGGGGCAGACCGCTTTCTGCGCAACAAAGAGGGCACAGATGCGCTTGGCTTTGCAAAATTGCGCGGCTTTGCCGAAATTATCGCGGCGCTGTCCAGCGACCCGAACCAGATTACGCATGTCAGCCGCATAGGCGACCGACTTTTGGAAGAGGTTTTCAATTTCCGCACGCTGGAGCGGATTTCATTCGTGCGTAAAGATGCGGGGCAGCCGGTCGAAGCGCTCTACCGCGAAAGTTTCGCGCGGATAGAAAACCTCTCCGCCCTGCGCAAGGCGTTTGAACAGCACCGCGCCCGCGGCGGCACGCGCAGCGAGCAGGATGTTTTCCCCAATGTCTTGAGCAAAAAACCCGCACTCCGCCGCAGCCCCAAGTAAGGCCCGCACACGCAGGGTTTCTCAATAATTTTCTTTTGCGCTAAAAAACTTAAGCGGCGACCCGTGTACCTTCAAGGTCATATTCGTCGGACGCCGTGATTTTAACTTTCACGATATCCCCCGCGTTCATGCCTGTGCCGGTGACGCGCACCACGCCGTCGATTTCGGGTGCATCGGCGCTGGAGCGGCCTGTCGCGCCGCCATTGCCGGTTTCATCAATGATAACGTCGATGGTTTTGCCGACTTTCTTGGCAAGGCGCTCTGCACTGATGCCCTGTTGAAGCGCCATGAAACGGTGCCAGCGCTCTTCCTGTACTTCGGGCGGTACGGCGCCTTCCAGCTCGTTCGCTTTCGCGCCGGATACGGGCTCGTATTTAAAGCAGCCGACGCGGTCCAGCTGCGCTTCCTGCATCCACTCCAGCAGGAATTCGAAATCAGCGTCGGTTTCGCCGGGGAAGCCGACGATGAAGGTCGAGCGGATAGCAAGCTCGGGGCACATTTTGCGCCAGCTGTGGATGCGGTCGAGCGTTTTTTCCTGATGCGCGGGGCGGCGCATGTTTTTAAGAACCGCCGGCGATGCATGCTGGAACGGAATATCTATATAGGGCAAGACTTTGCCTTCGTTCATCAGCGGGAAAACTTCATCCACATGCGGATAGGGATAGACGTAGTGCAAACGCGTCCAGACGCCCATGTCCCCCAGCTCGCGGCAAAGGTCGATGAACTTGGTGCGCACGGTGCGGTTTTTATACGGGTATGCCTGGTAGCGGTTATCGATGCCATAGGCCGACGTATCCTGCGAAATAACCAGCAATTCCTTGACGCCTGCTTTGACAAGTCGTTCCGCCTCCGCCAGTACCTGAATAATCGGGCGCGAAACAAGGTCACCGCGCAGCGACGGGATAATGCAGAAAGAACAGCGGTTGTTGCAGCCTTCCGAAATTTTCAAATACGCATAATGGCGCGGCGTCAGCTTGATGCCCTGCGGCGGGACAAGGTCCACAAACGGGTCATGCGGCGCGGGCGCGACTTTATGCACGGCGCTGACGACTTCTTCGTATTGCTGCGGGCCCGTAACGGCCAGCACTTTGGGGTATTTTTTGGTAATCTGCTCAGGCTCCGCGCCCATGCAGCCGGTGACGATGACTTTGCCGTTGGCGTCCATCGCCTCGCCAATCGCTTCCAGCGACTCTTCCTTCGCGCTGTCGAGAAAGCCGCAGGTGTTTACAATCACCACATTCGCGTCTTCGTAATTCGGCGACAGTTGATAGCCTTCGCTGCGCAGCTGGGTCAGAATCCGCTCCGTATCCACCAGCGCCTTGGGGCAGCCGAGGCTGACGACGCCGACGGTCGGGGCTTCCTCGTCCTTGGTGTTTTTCTTTTTGGCGGTTTTGGCGGCGGGTTTGTTTTGGGCGGCGGTCATGAATTTCCTCGGTTTTTTGCGCCAGCTTGTATATCAAACCGATTAAGTTATGTAAAGATTTTGTTGAAAGTCTTTGAAAAAACTTCGCATATTCTATACATAATGCCGGATAAGGAGCTATCATGCAGGCCAAGAAACGGCAAAAAGCCGACATCAGCAATCCAACCAACGACCCCGCCATCGCGGCGGTCATGGAACGCTATGCCGTATCGGTGACAGACCATGTGCTCTCGGCCATGCAAACGCATGACACGGCCACAGACCCCGTCGCGCGCCAATACCTGCCGGCTGCGGATGAGCTGGTGAATACGCCTGAAGAGCTCGATGACCCCATCGGCGATGATGCGCATAGCCCCGTAAAGGGCATCGTGCACCGCTACCCCGACCGCGTGCTTTTGAAGCCTGTACATGTCTGCGCGGTTTATTGCCGTTTTTGTTTCCGCCGCGAAAAAGTCGGCCCGGGCAGCGAAGCCCTGAGCGCGGATGAACTTGCCGCCGCCATCGATTACATCAAAAACGCACCGCAAGTCTGGGAAGTGATTTTGACGGGCGGCGACCCCTTCGTGCTGTCCGCGCGGCGCCTGCGCGATATCATGACGGCATTGAATGCCATTCCGCATGTGCAGGTTATCCGCTTTCACACCCGCGTGCCCGTGGCCGACCCCGTGCGCATCACCGATGATGTGATAGCGGCGCTGGAAAGCGAAAAAGCCGTTTATGTGGTGCTACACGCCAATCACGCGCAGGAACTCACGGGCGTCGTGAAGGCTTGCGTGCGTAAATTTCTTTCAGCAGGCATACCGCTTTTGTCGCAATCGGCGCTGCTGCGCGGCGTGAATGACAAGCCGGAGGTGCTTGAAAACCTTTTCCGCACCCTGACCGCGATGAAGGTGAAGCCCTATTACCTGCACCACCCCGACCTTGCCCCGGGCACGTCGCATTTCCGCCTGACGATTGCGGAGGGGCAAGATATCATGCGCCGTTTGCAAGGCCGCGTATCGGGCGTCGCCCTGCCGCGCTATGTGCTGGATATTCCGGGTGGTCATGGCAAAGTGCCGGTAGAGCCGCGCTGGATAGAGCCTGCGCAAAACGGCGATGGCTATACCGTGCAGGATTACCGCGGCAATGCTCACCCGTATGAAATAAACCGCAAAGGCGGCGGCTAGACGGTTTTAATTGTCATTCGCCGGGCAGGGGTTGCGCGGCATGTTCAGCGGGTAGGCCGTGACAACTTCGCTCTTGTCATCATTCAGCACGATGCGCATGCGTAAATCATCCGCCATAATGTCGGCGACATAGTATCCGTTGTTTTGCTGTTTCCACGGCAGGTTGTCGTTGGCGGCGGCGCGCTCCACCGTTGTGATGATTTTATCGGCATTCCAGCCCGCCGGAAATTCGGATTTACAAGGTTTGCCCTGTCCGTGCAAATGCCCGCCGCCGCTGCGGTCGCCGTACAAAATATGTGCGCGGCGCACACCTGTGACAACGGGGGCTTGTTTTTCTTCGGCCTTGTTCTCTGCCGTGGGCTTTTCGGGCGGCACAATCAGTGCCTGCACGCCCAGCGGGTCTTGCGGGTCAACTTTCGATAGTCCCCCCATCAACATCGGTATCACGATGACAATGGCCGTGACGAAAGCGAATATCTTTTTGAAAAAACCGCGCTGCGACATACGGGTGCCTCCCTGCTATGTGCTGATTTTACACGGCATCCGGCAGCGGCGGCAAGTGCCCATGCAGGGCTTTGCGGGCAGCGTCGATGGTGGGGGCTTTCAGGCGTAGGCTGCCGTTTGTACCGCCGTTTTCATCAAGGGATAAAACAATATCGTATTTCTCCGCCGCCGCGGCTGCCGCAAGCCAGTCGGGCGCGCGGCCGAAGCGGGCTTGTGACATATTCTGGATTTCCCGCAACGTGGTTGCCGAAAAAATAACGCGGTTCGCTTGCCGCGCGAGTGCGTCCATGGAGGCTTTTTGTCCGCGCGCGATGGTGTGGATATCCTGCGCCGTTAAATCTGCCGCAGACCAGCCGGCAATATTGCGCGCAAGGTCTGCGCAGAAAGTCGCGGCATAATCAGCGATGTGGCAGGTGTCATAGGCCGCTGCCAGCGCGGCGGCAAGCCCTTCGCGTGTTTGCGCATCGCCGCCCGTGATGGCCACGCGCTTCAGGAAATAAGGCCGGATAACAGGATGCAAATGCGCCCAGTAACGCCACGGGTCGCTGCGCATGGCGGTGCCCGAAATCTGCACCGCACCGCGCGCGGTATCGACGGGAATAAAACGTACGCCCAGCGCCCATGCGACCTGATAGCCGTAGCTTTCTGACGCAAACAGCGCATCGAAATCATCCTGCGGGCAATGTTTGCGCAGGGTGTCGCGCCATGCGTGGTAAAACGGGATGTCGTGCGGGTTTTGCGGTTCCTGCGGCATGTCGTGGTCGTGATGTACCACGGTGCAGTCCGGATATAATTCGCGTATCCATTCATAGCGCAAATGGCCGGGAATAGGCTCCCCCGCCAATGTCAAAACCACAATCGTCAAACGGCGGCAGGAACGGCGGGCGAAATCCAGCAAATACAAATGCCCGTTTGTGGGGGGCATGAACTTGCCGAAAACAAGCCCGTGTTCTGCCAGCGGCGCGTCGATTGCGCGCGTGATGTCCGGTGTGATGTCGATATGGTTCATGCGGCTTGGCGTTCCTGAGCGGCGGTTTGAATGGCATCCACGGCGCGGCAGGCGGCATCAAACTTTTGCGCCCAGCTGCCGGAGATTTTTTGATAACGGCGACCGTGCTGCTGCAAAACCGCTTCGCAGCGCGACAGAAAATCCGCGCGGTTATCGGGCAGATAGCGGTGCACGTCATCAACCCAGACGGTATCAATATCCATCAGCAGATAAAGGTCGTAATCGCTGGCGGCGGCCATCGTCTCCACCCATGCGGGGCAATCGTTGAAAAGCCAGTGGCTCCATACCGTGGTCGTCAGCGCATCCGTATCGCAAACCAGAAGGCCGCTTTCGGCTTCATCTTGCGCTGCACGCTCCGCCCGCCGCTGTCCGGCGGCAATCGCGCCCATGTCGTTGATACCGAGGGCGCGGCCATGTTCTTCGATATACCCCTTGGCGTATTCGGCGCAAAGCGGTGCGGCGTAATGCGCCGCCAGTTTTTCCGCCAGCGTCGATTTTCCCGTCGATTCGGGGCCGAAAAGGCATATTTTCAAAGGTTTTTTATACCCGCGGAAAACCTGCGACATATAAAGGTCCAGCAGCGCGTCCGTCGTCTCCGGCCAGATAATTCCTGCGGGCAGCAGATAGGTATCGGCTTTGCGCGTGTCGAACGTGACATCCGTTGCCTGAAACAAATCCATGATACGGTGGCGTGCATAATCATCGGGCGGCAAAGCGCGGCAAAGGCCGAGGGCGGCGGCGCTTTCGGCCGTATTCATTTCGCGGGTTCGCAGCATCTCCTGCCAATCCGCAGGCGCAAGGCGGCCGGCGGTATAACCCGCGCGTTTTATCGCCGCGACCAGACGGCCAAGGGGCAGCGGCGTTTTTCCGGCGATGTGATAAATATCCGCGGGCGCATTCTGCGACAGATGTGCCATGGCGCGCGCGGCGTAATCGACGGGGGTGATATCGACGTGCAATTTCTCGTCAAGTCCATCAGGCATCACGCCCAGCGCCGCAAGACCTTGGCCGAACAAGGCCAGAAAATCCCGCTCCGGCGCCGCGCCGCTTTGGGTATCGCCTGTCAAAAGTCCGAAACGGTAATGCCAGATGCGGCAGGCGTCTTCGGGCACGTTCAAAAGCAGACATTCCGCTGCGAATTTCGTTTGCGCATAACCACCATAAACACGGCGTACGTTTTCAAGCTTGTCATCTTCGCGCAGCGGGCCTTTGTTTTGGTCCGTGCTGACAAAAACGGACAGTGTCGATGCAGCGTGAATATCCTTGCGGCGACCCATCAGGGCAAAATTTAAAACTTCGCGCACTGCATCCAGATTGGCGGGGGCGAGGGCTTCGAAATCGGCCAGCATATTGACCGTGGCGGCGCAGTGATAAACGGCGCCCACGCTTTGTGCCAGTGTATCATATTGGTTTTTATCCATGCCAAGCCAGGGCAGCGAAGCGTCGCCAGCAATTGCATGCAAACGTGCAGCATGCGCGGGCGGCAGGGGCAGGCCATATTTTACAAAAGTTTTTTCAATTCTTATGCGCGCCGCCTTGTCGTCTTCGGCGCGGACAAGGCAATAAATATCGCCCCCGTCCGATGCCAGCAGCGCCGCCAGAACGCGAGAGCCGAGGCAGCCTGTCGCCCCTGTCAGAAAAATCGGCGCTTGTGCGGCATCCATCTGCGGTCTTTGCGCGGCGGTGGTGATGCGGCCTTGCATGTCGGCATCAAAAGAAACGCGCGCGCGCAAATCGTCAGCAGACATGGCAAAGGGTTCGGCATTTATACCGCGCGCGGCGATTTCGCGGATGCTCATGCCCTCTGCCGTTTGCGCGGGGGCGGCATCTATCTTTGCGCGTGCTGCATCCAGTGTCAGGCGAATGATGCCAAGGGAATCGCCGCCCGCGCTGTAAAAACTCTGGTCTATACCAAATCGTCCATGGCCGATAACCCCGCGCCACAAATCCCACAGCGCCTTTTCGGCGGGGCTTTCGGGCGGGGCGCTGTCGTTGTTTGTGGGTAGCGGCAGCGCGGCAAGCGCCGCGTAATCGGTCTTGCCCGTCGCGGTCAGGGGGAAGCTGCTGATGCATAAAATGCGCGACGGCACCATCCATGCAGGCAATTTCGCGGCCAGCTGCGCGCGCAGGGCAGCTTCGTCAATTTTTGCCGTGGTCGTGACATAAGCGATGATTTGCGCAGGGGCGGGCGTTTTGATGACAGCCGCCTTGCGGATGCCCGCGCAGGCGGCAAGCTGCGTTTCAATCTCGTCCGGCTCCACCAATTGACCGCGCAGTTTGAACTGGCGGTCGATGCGGCCATGGAATTCGATGTCGCCATTTTTCAGCAGCGATACGCGGTCACCCGTGCGGTAAAACCGTGCGCCGTCCAGCGTCACGAATTTGCGCGCGTTCAATGCGGGCAGGTTCAGGTATCCGCGCGCCAGCTGCACGCCGCCGATGTAAAGCTCGCCGTCTATAATGCGGTATTCAACGCCGTCCATCGCGGCGCCCAGCAGCGGTTTTTGCCATGTTTCCGCATTGCAGGGACACAGGCTGGTGCAAATGGTCGCCTCGGTCGGGCCGTAAACGTTGATGACGTTCAGGCGTTTTGCCCATGCGCGTACGGCATCGGGCGGGCAGGCCTCGCCGCCAATGATAATCGTCTCAAGGCTGTCTGGCGCGTCCTCCGGCGCAATCAGCCGCAGCAACGAAGGGGGCAGGTCGCTGTGGGTGATGCGGCGGCTTTGCATGAATTTCAAAAGCTTCGCGCCATCGCGCAGGGTTTCATCATCCGCAATCACCAGCGCCGCACCCGACAAAAGCGCCGTGCCGATATCCGACAGCGACGCATCGAAGCTGATAGAGAGGTAAAACAAACTGCGGCTTTGCGGCGTCAGGCCAAAGGCGGCGATTTGCTGTTCAAGCACGCTAATGATACCGCGGTGTTCGACCGCAACGCCCTTGGGCGTACCGGTGGAGCCGGAAGTGTGCATAACATAAGCCAGACGCGCGGCATCGTAAGGCGCGGGCGTTATGGCTGTGCCTGCAGGCAGGGGGGCGGGCAGACTGACGACGTCTAGAAATACGCGGATATCGGCATCGGCCACAATAAAATCGCGCCGCGCCGCGGGCAGCGACGGGGGCAGCGGCGCAAAGGCAAGCCCTGCGTACCAAACGCCCAGCATCGCCGCGATGTAATCTGCCGATTTTTCAATGCTGATGCCGATAACGCTCTCGGCAGGCAGGTTTTTGTTTTGCAGCATCCGGCCGATGGCGGCGGCGCGGCGCAGCAGCAGGTCGTATGTCGTCATGCCGGTTTTATCTTCGATAGCGACCTGATGCCCATAGCGGGCGGCAATATCGGCGAAGGCGTCCATGAAACCTTTTTGCATGTGCGTCCCCCTATGCGCTCAAACCGAAAGACTGGCCGAGGACATGCGCGGTCAGCAGGGTCATCAAGACAGGCTCCTGCGCGGCGCGTTCGCGTGCATCCATTTCTTCAAGGCGTGCGGGCAGCGCGCGCGCGGCGGCGGTATCGAAAAACGGCAGGGCGGCGAAACTGGCGGACGAAAAAGAATCGCCCAGCATTTCGCGCAAACGGCCGGAGGCAAAAAGACTGACAGGCGGCGCCATAAACGGGTGTTTCTGGCGGTTATAGACCGTTTCGCTCAGATAAGGCTTCAGGGCGCGGCGCAGGATATATTTTTCGCAGCCATTTTTGATTTTCATCGAAACAGGCAGGCGGCGCACAGTGTCAAACAAGTGGTGGTCAAGGAAGGGCAGGCGCCCCTCCACGCTATGCGCCATGTCCATGCCATCGCCCAGTGTGCGCAGGATGTAGCCGGCAAGCGCGGTCTTGCTCCAGACCCAGGCGGAGCGGTTGACGGCATGCCAGCCGCGCGTTACCTCGCCCGCGCGGGTATCGGCCATCAGCGCGGCATAGGCATCGCTTTGTGCGTGCTGCATGCGGAAAGCTGCGCCCAGCACGCCATGCAGGCGCAGGCCGAGCGTCGCCTTGGCCGCCAGAAAAGCGGGGACATAGCCCATGGCGGTTTCTACGGCGCGGGTATCAAGCCCGTCGCCGAGTGCGATTTGCACACCGGCCGATGCGCCGTTGGTGGCGTAAAGGCGGGCTTGCTGCGCGGTGGCATCTGCCCCTTCCTGCGCCCAGAGGTCCTGGCGCAGATGCGGATAGCCTGCGAAAATTTCATCCGAGCCTTCGCCCGACAGCGCGACCTTGAACCCTGCGGCGCGTATGGCGCGGTTCAGCAAATATTTTCCGGCCAGATGGCCGTTGATGGCCAGCCCCTCGCCTGCGCGCACGGCGTCCGGCAAATGCGTGACCAAATCATCCTGCGATACATCGACGGTATGCAGGCGTGCGCCGTGCAGCGCAGCGGTTTCTGCCGCAATATCATACTCGTCGTATCCATCGTGATGAAAACGTACGGTGAAGGCATCCTGCGCGCGGCCTGTTATATGCGTGGCCAAGCCGAGAAGTCCGCTGGAATCAAGCCCGCCGCTCAAATGAAAGCAAACCGGTACATCAGCCGCAAGACGCGTTTGCAGCGCGTCTTTCAGCGCGGCTTCTACGGCGTCCGTGGCGGCGGTTTCGTCTTTTTCGGTTTCGGATTCGGGCAAAAAATCCATTTCCCAATAGCTGCGGGTTTGCACATCCGCGCCGCGCGCCAGCAGCATCTCGCCGGGTTTCAGCTGCGAAATGCCGCGAAACAGCGTGCGGCCGGGCAGGGTATATTGCATGCTGGCGGCGCTGTAAAACGAATCCATATCCCAGCGTGCAGGCGCACCCAGCGCGAACAGCGCCTTGGCTTCGGAGGCCAGCAGCAGGCTGCCGTCCTGCGGGCGTGTATAAAAAAGCGGCTTGATGCCAAAACGGTCGCGGGCGGCGAAGGTCAGTCCGCGCTTTTCATCGCGCAGGATGAAGGCGAATTCGCCGCGCAGATGGGCGATGCAATCAACGCCGTATTCTTCGTAAAGATGTATCAATATCTCGCTGTCCGAGCGGGTGGCGAAAACATGGCCGCGCGCGGCAAGCGTGCTGCGGATAGATTCATGGCCGTAAAATTCGCCGTTGACGACGGCGATGATGTCGTCGGTTTCGTTTTTCAGCGGCTGGCCGCCCGTGGCAAGGTCGATAATCGACAGGCGGCGGTGGGCGAGGGCGTGGCGCTTTTCAGCGTCGATATAATATCCCGCACCATCGGGCCCGCGGTGGTAAAGGCTGTCAGCGGCGCGCGCCAGCAGGGCGCTGTCAATCGCCTGCCTGCTTTGGTGAATGCCGATGATGCCGCACATGTGACGTTTCCTGTCTTGTATTATTTACGCGGGTCGAAAAAGGTTTTGCGCGTTTCGTGGGTTTTGGAGCGTTCGAACACGTCCGCGAAATCTTCGAGCGCATGCTCTTCGCCCAGCAGGTCATCGACGATAATCTTGCCCGACGCCATCAAATCGATGGATTCGCGGAAATCGCCATAATTGACGGCGGAGAGCGTCATTTCGCGGCGCACGGCCTCGGCCAGTACCAGCTCGATGGGTTCGTGCTTGCGGCTTTTAAGAACGATGCGCCCCTGTACGCGTACCATGCGCATCAGGCTGCGCAGCATGCCGCTGGTCGCCAGCGTTTCGACGGCGAAGTCGTAAGCACCGTCTTCTACGCTCTCCGCATCTTTTGCATCGACAATCGTGATGTCGTGAAATCCGTAGGCGCGCAGGATGCGGTCAATCAGCTGGCCGAAACGGTTGTTGCCGTAGATAACGCCTTTTTCTTCGGGGCGGATGCCGGATTTTAAAACAGACAGCGCGGCGGCGACGGGCTCGCTATAGGCCGCATGGCGGAAAGAAAGCGTATCGGGAATGGTGTAAACCGCGCTTTGCGGTACGCGGATTTTTTCACCGAAGGCGCCGTCATGCTCGATGCCCAGCATGCTGGTATGCTGGCAGCTGATGGCGCGGCCGCCGCGGCAAAGCGCGCAGATGCCGCAGGGCAGAATGGGCATGACGGTGACGCGGGCACCATTCTTGATGCGCGCGGCGGCGGCGTCCCCCATGGCCGAAACCGTGCCTGCGAATTCATGCCCCAGTACCAGCTGCGGCGTTTTGGCGGGAATGCGCCCCTCGGCCACGAAAACATCGGTGCGGCACAAACCGGCCAGCGCAATGTCGATGATGACGTCGTCGTCACGCGTGACGGCGGGGGCGGGAATGGTATCGACGCAGATACCGGTCTGGTTTTTCAAAAGGGCGCGCATGTGTGTCCTCGGCTTCGCGGCTGACCGCTTATCTTCTTTATGAGCAAAAATATACTCTGTAAGAAGATATTTATACTCTAAAAGAGTATAAAGCAAGGGGGAATCTTCAAAAAAAGCACAGCGCAGAGGCTGCGGCGGGCGAAAAACTTATCTAATTCATTGATAAAAAAGAAAAACACCCGATGTTGCCATCGGGTGTTTTTGCAGAAGCGGAAGAAATTCTTCCGGCCACTGATTATTCAGCAGGGGCTTCTTCAGTCGCGCCGTCTTGTGCCGGAGCTTCTTCGCCCGTGGTGGCTTCATCAGCCGGAGCGGCAGCTTCTTCGGTGGTTGCTTCAGCGGCGGGAGCAGCAGCTTCTTCAGCCATTGCCAGAACCGGCGTACCGGCCAGCAGCATAAGAACAGAGGCAGCGCTCAGCAGTTCACGTTTAGTCATTTTAGACTCCTGTTTGTTTGCGTATGAATGTGAAAACCGTTCGATAACTGGGCTTCGTCGTAACCTACGTTTCACACCCTCACCCAGTTCCTATGATTTTATCATTCAGTGTGAAATTTTTCGTTAAGCCCCCTGCAGGACGTACGCGTCGGGCGCATACCTGTGTATGTTATTGAAAATATTAAGAATTTTATGATACAATCTTTAGTTGTAAGGTTGTTCGAGTGATTTCCGGGGGGATGTCATGCAGAAGATTCTCAAAAAACTTTTACTCGCGGCGGTTTTGCTGCTGCCGCTTTGCGCATCTGCGCTGCCTTTGCAAGCAGCACAAGTGGGCACGGTGACGGTGAACGGTGCCGTGCCGCTCGCCTGCGATATAGCCGTGACGGCAGAAGCAGGGGCGAGCAATATTGCCGATATTTCCGCAGGTGACAGCGACCGCCTTATCGCGACAGTGACCGAAGGCTGCAACGACCCCGACGGCTATACCGTCAGCGTGGCGGGTACAAACTCGGGCGACCACACGGGGCTGTTTATCGATTCGGTCAGCAGCGACAGCCACCCCTTCAGCATCGCCTACAATGGCGTGCCGGTGGGGGCGGGCGGATTGGTAACAGATTCAAACGCCCCGCAAAACAATCTCAGCCGTGATGTACGCATCACCTATGGCGCAGAGCCGCTGCTGACCCCGACGGCGGGCTTTACCTATGCCGAAACGCTGACCTTTACCATTGCGGCGAAATAAGGGGCGGGGATGCGCACGGCTTTTTTCTTTCCTGTTGTCTTTGCGGCGCTGCTGCTGGGGAGTGCGCCTGCCGCCGCGCTGAAACTGTTGCCGTTCAAGGCAGCGATTATCGCAGTGCCCGAGGCGGCCGCGCAGGGCGGCGCTGTGCAGGTCTTCCGGCTTGAAAACAACACAAACGGCGCCGTCGCGGTCGAGGTTTATGCCGAAACCTGGGATGTTGATGAAAACGGGCAGGAAACCAACCAGAGCGCCCGCGCGGAATTCAGCATTTTCCCCGCCCAGCTGGTGCT
>ERZ761609.1845-NODE-1845-length-17230-cov-9.047802_pt1 | contig 17230 bp, 19 predicted proteins | sample MGYA00511163_ERZ761609 | MGnify/ENA primary metagenome ERZ761609 (study PRJEB28899, sample SAMN02445070) | bioreactor sludge metagenome | biome: EBPR sludge | place: Australia: Brisbane, Thorneside Wastewater Treatment Plant | collected 2011-12-16 ... | reverse complement strand
TGCCGCTCGCGCAGCGGTATTTCCTGTTCTAATGCAGCGGCGTGCTGACAATGCGGCGGATCGGCCAGCCCGGACGCAACGGCGCACTGGGCTTTTCCTCCATCCCCGCCTCCAGCGTCAGGGCGGCTTCGCGGGCTTGCAGGCGGCGCAGCAGGGCACGCAGGGCGATCAATTCTTCGGTGGGTGTTTGCTTGGGCATGGCAGTTCCCTTTCTGTTCGATCTCCTGCGACCCTGCCAACAGAAGGTTAACGAATCATGCAACTGACCTCGCATCGGATTTTGCGCAGTGGTAACTGGTTAAAGGCGGATAGCCGTATTGTGCTGGACTACGACGGCCGGTTTCTGCGTCGCAAGCGCTTGCAGGCTGAGGATGGCACCAGCTTTCTGGTCGACCTGCCAGAGACAACCAACCTGGACCAGGGTGACGCATTCCAGCTTTCGGATGGGCGGCTGGTTGTGGTCATCGCGGCAGCGGAGCCGGTGTTGCGGATCACAGGGGACTTACCGCGCCTGGCCTGGCACATCGGCAACCGCCATACGCCCTGCCAGATCGCGCCTGACCATCTGATGATCCGCCGCGATCATGTGCTGGAAAAGATGTTGGCCGGGCTGGGGGCGCAGGTGCAATTGACCGAAGCGCCCTTCCGGCCCGAAGGCGGGGCCTACGGGCATGGCCGCACCATGGGGCATGATCATGGCCCGGATTTTGGTTTTCATCATCATGGCGACGGGGTTCTGCATCGCCATGGATGATCGTCTGCGCCTTGTGCAGATGCTGTCGCCAGCCTTTCCGATTGGCGGCTTTGCCTATAGCCAAGGGCTTGAGCAAGTGATGGCAACGGGGCAGGTGACGGCTGATAATCTGGAAGATTGGGTTTGCGATGTGCTGGAATTTGGCACGCCACAGGTGGATGCGGTGATCGTTGCACAGACGCGCGCAGGCGGTGACCCGGACCAGCTTTCCGACCTGATCCGCGCCCTGGCGAGCTGCGCCGAGCGCGAGATCGAACTGATGGAGCAGGGGCGGGCTTTTGGCGCTTTGGTGGCGGGAATGACTGGTGACACCATCTCTGTCCGGCCTTATCCTGTGGCCATTGGCCTTGCGACGTGTGGCCTCGCCGTGCCGACGGAGGAGGTTGTGGCGCTGTTTCTACAGGCATCCGCGGCGCAGATGATCTCGGCGGCGACACGGTTTTTGCCGATGGGCCAGACGCCTGCGCAGGCCATGCTGGCGCGCGTGTCATCGCGGATCGGCACCCTTGCCAACCGCGCCGTCAGAACGCCACTGGAGGAGATTGGGAGTTTTACTCCCGGTGCCGATATGGCGGCGATGCAACATGAAACCTTGGAAGTCAGGATATTCCGCACATGACCAGCCCGAATGGCCCTTTGCGCGTAGGAATTGGCGGCCCGGTGGGCGCAGGCAAGACTACGCTGACCGAGAAACTTTGCGCTGCACTCGCGAACCGCTGCTCGATGGCCGTGATCACCAACGACATCTATACGCGCGAGGATGCCGATTATCTGACCCGCGCGCAGGTTCTGCCCTCCAACCGTATTCGGGGTGTGGAAACTGGCGGCTGCCCGCATACGGCGATCCGTGAGGATGCCAGCATCAACCTTGCCGCCGTGGCCGATCTTCGGGGCGCATTCCCGGATCTGGACCTGATCCTGATCGAATCCGGCGGCGACAATCTGGCGGCAACCTTCAGCCCTGAATTGGCCGATCTGACGATCTATGTGATCGACACCGCAGCCGGACAGGATATTCCGCGCAAGCGGGGGCCGGGCTTGGCGCGGTCAGACCTTCTGGTGGTGAACAAGACGGATCTGGCCCCGCATGTCGGCGTCGATCTCGTGCAGTTGGAGGCCGATACCAAGGCGGCCCGGGGCCCGCGCCCTTATGTCATGGCACGGATACGACAGGGGCAAGGTGTGGCGCAGATTGTGCAATTTTTGCAGGAAGAAGGCGGATTGATACTCGCCTGAAGTGCGAAAGTGATACGACTTTCTATTTATTCCCCGAAACTAGGCCTTGCGCATAGAAGGGGGCCTGTCATGCTTTTCTGCGGAAACGCGAATGGATGAATGTATGTTTGTCACCCCGAAACAAGTGGCAGAGCTTTCGGTTCAGACTGGCATCATGATGGCAGAGGCGCAGATGGTGATTGCCATGCGTCTGTGGGGAATGGCGGGCTTCTGGAATACGAAGCCTGAGGAAAACCTGCGCATGGTGCAGGAAAAAGCCGAGGCCGTAATGCAATCGGCTACCCGGGCAGGGGCGGCGATGATGGCTGGGCAAGGCACGGCCGCTGTGGCAATGGCCGCGCTGAAACCGGTGCGCAGCCGCACTCGGGCCAATCTCAGGCGGTTGCGGAAAAGCGGCCCCAATCTGCCGCTGTAAGGCTTGCAGCCTCAAGCTGTGCCGCCTAGCGTGGCACAAAAAGGGGGCTGCATGACCGATCACGTTTCCACCCATCAGGCTGAGGAGGACGCGCGCAACGCCTCGCTTCTGTTCTGGCTGAATGGCCGCATCGTGCCGCGGGCCGAGGCTGTCGTGTCGATCTATGACAGTGGCTTCATGCTGGGCGATGGGGTCTGGGAGGGGGTGCGCCTCTATGATGGCCGCTGGACATTCCTTGATGAGCATATGGAGCGGCTGTTCGAGGCCGCGAAGGCGATTGATCTTGAGATCGGCCTGACGCCCGCGCAGGTGAAACAGGCGATCTTTGATTTGCAGGCCGCGAATGGCATGACCACCGATGCCCATGCCCGGTTGATGGTGACGCGTGGGGTCAAGACGCGCCCTTTCCAGCATCCGAAACTGAGCGAGCAGGGGCCGACCATCGCCATCATCATGGAGCACTCACGGCCCAGGATCCCCCGCCCGATCACGCTGGCCACGGTGCCGCACCTGCGCGGACTGCCGATGACGCAAGACCCCAAGCTGAACTCACACAGCAAGCTGAACTGCATTCTGGCCTGTATCGCCGCGCAAAAAGCTGGGGCGGATGAGGCGCTGATGCTCGATCTGCATGGTTTTGTGAATACCACCAACGCCTGCAACTTCTTCATTGTGAAGAAGGGCGAAGTTTGGACCAGCACGGGCGATTACTGCATGAACGGCATCACACGGCGCAAGGTGATCGAGCTGTGTCGCGCCAATGGCATTCCGGTGTTCGAGCGCAATTTCAGCCTTGTAGACACTTATTCTGCGGATGAGGCCTTCCTCACTGGCACCTTTGGCGCACAAACCCCGGTGGGTGTGATCGACGGCCGGCAGATCGGCACTGGACAGATGGGGCCAATGACCGAGCGTCTGCGCAGCCTTTATAAAGCGCTGGTGATGGCATGAAGATCGCGATGTGGAGCGGGCCGCGCAACCTGTCGACGGCCATGATGTACAGCTTTGCCGCGCGGGGCGATTGCGCGGTGACGGATGAGCCCTTCTATGCGGCCTATCTGAACGCAACAGGCGTGCAGCACCCAATGCGGGCCGAGATCATCACGGCGGGGCAAACGGATGCCCGGCAGGTGGCAGAATATTGTTTGGGCCAGAACCCGGAAGGGCAGGCGCTTTGGTATCAAAAGCACATGACCCTGCACATGATCCCCGGCTTTGATCGCAGCTTTTTGCGCGGCGTGACCAATGTGTTCCTGATCCGCCATCCGGCGCGGGTGGTGGCCAGCTATTCCAAGAAGCGCGAAAGCCCGAACCTGGCCGATATTGGCTTCGTGCAACAGGCAGAGCTGTTCGACCAAGTGGCGCAAATGACCGGCAGCGCGCCTCCGGTGGTCGATAGTGCCGACATCCGCGCCACCCCGCGCGAAACCTTGACCCGTCTTTGCGCGGCCTTGGGCATTTCGTTCACTGAAAACATGCTGCACTGGCCTGCCGGAGCCAAGCCCTATGACGGCGTCTGGGCTCCGCATTGGTATAATGCGGTCCATGCCTCTACCGGTTTTGATGAGCCGGAAAGCCCGCTTCCCGATCTGCCGCCAGAGTATCAGGCGCTGGTCGAACAGGCGCTGCCGTTCTATGACCGGCTGCGCGCATTGGCGCTTTAGCCCAGCAGCTTCGCCAGCCCCATGGCCACCGTGGGGTTACCTGATAGTTTCAGCTTGCCTGTGGCCATGGCCATCATCGGGTTCAGCTTGCCTTTGAGCAGGCTGACCAGATTGTCGCGGCTCAGGCGTAGGGTGCAATCGGTGTCACGGTCGGCGGTGGAGGCGGTGCCATCGGCCAGCACGATCACGCCCTCCTCGCCACAGTCGAATTTCAGGCTGCCCGAAAACGCTTTGGTTTCCAACGCCTTGCGAATATCTGCCGCGATCTGTTCCATGATGCTCTCCCCGCTTTGATGTAGCTAAAGGCCCGGGGGGCAAAGGCGCAACAAGGCCGTTGCGTCACAAAAAAGGCCGCATCCCGAAAGATGCGGCCCTTTGATCCTGTCTCTGTAACAGGCTTACTTTTTCGCAACCCGTGCATTGCGCGTGGCAATCAGCTTCAGCCGCAGCGCGTTCAGGCGGATGAAACCGGCGGCGTCTTTCTGATCATAGGCGCCGGCGTCTTCCTCGAAGGTCACATGCTTTTCGCTATACAGCGAATGCTCCGACCAACGACCCACGCAGGTCGCCGCGCCCTTGTAGAGCTTCAACCGCACAGTGCCGGTGACATGCTCCTGGCTCTTGTCGATCAGGGCTTGCAGCATTTCACGCTCGGGCGAGAACCAGAAGCCGTTATAGATCAGCTCGGCATAGCGCGGCATGATCGAATCTTTCAGGTGACCTGCGCCTGCATCCAGCGTGATCTGTTCGATGCCGCGATGCGCCTCCAGCAGCACGGTGCCGCCGGGGGTTTCGTAGATGCCGCGAGACTTCATGCCGACAAAGCGGTTTTCCACGAAATCCAGCCGCCCGATACCATGCGCCCCTCCCAGCTCGTTCAGCTTGGTCAGGATGGTGGCGGGCGACATGGCCTCGCCATTGATCGCCACGGCATCGCCCTTTTCAAAGGTGATTTCGATATATTCCGGGGTGTTCGGTGCCTCTTCCGGCGAAACGGTGCGCTGATACACATAGTCGGGCGCTTCCTCAGCCGGGTTTTCCAGCGCCTTGCCCTCGCTGCTGGTGTGCAGCAGGTTGGCATCCACGCTGAACGGGGCCTCACCGCGCTTGTCCTTGGCGATCGGAATCTGGTTCGCCTCGGCAAATTCGATCAATTTGGTGCGCGAGGTCAGATCCCATTCCCGCCACGGCGCGATCACCTTGATCGACGGGTCCAACGCATAGGCACTCAGTTCAAAGCGCACCTGATCGTTGCCCTTGCCGGTCGCGCCATGGGCCACGGCATCGGCGCCATGCTTATGCGCGATCTCGACCAGATGTTTGGAGATCAGCGGCCGGGCAATCGAGGTGCCCAGAAGGTAAAGCCCCTCATAGACCGCATTGGCGCGGAACATCGGGAAGACGAAATCGCGCACGAATTCCTCGCGCACGTCAACGATATGGATATTCTCGGGCTTGATCCCCAGCAGTTCCGCCTTGGCGCGCGCGGGTTCCAGTTCTTCTCCCTGGCCCAGATCGGCGGTGAAGGTAACCACTTCGCAGCCATATTCGGTCTGAAGCCATTTGAGGATGATGGAGGTATCAAGGCCGCCCGAATAGGCAAGCACGACTTTCTTGGGCTTCGACATGGGGATGCTCCAAACGGGTTTTGCCTGCGATTAAAGGGAAATGCCTGTGGTGGCAAGCCGGGCCACAGGTTGACAGTGCCGGGCGGCTCTGCCTTTTGTGGCGCAGGCGGCGCAAGGAGAGACAGATGAAGGCCTGGGCGATTTTCGTTCACTCCATCCGGCAGGTGTTTGGCAACCTGCCACAGGCTTTGCATGTGTCGGGGCTGCTGTATCTGGCACAGATGGCGGTTTCTGTCGCGATCGGCGTCACCCCGGCCACGCTGCAACCCGGTGCACAGATGCCCCCTGGCGAGGCTTTTGGCGCGTTGATCGCGGTGATTGTCATGCTGGTTTCGACCTTGTGGATTGCAGTGGCCTGGCACCGCTTCGTGCTGCTGGATGAGCGCCCGCTTGGCTATGTTCCGGCATTTTCTGGAGGCCGTTTGGGGCGTTACGCCGGGCGCTCGATCCTGATCGGGCTTGTTGCGGTGGCCATTGCGCTTGTGATCGGGCTGGCCTCTGCCATCGTTCTGTTTGCCCTGTTGGGGCAAGGCGCGCTGGCCAGCATGTTGGCGGTGTTGGCGATGATCGTTCCGGCCTTTGCAGTATTTTATCGGCTCAGTGCCTCTTTGCCCGGCCTTGCACTGGATCGGCAGACCGCTTTTGCCGATGGCTGGGTGGCCACAACTGGCGAGACCGAGACCATCCTGATTCTGGCGTTTTTCACCGGCCTGATCGGGATCGTTCTGGGGGCACCGCTGTCGCTGATGCCGACGGGCTCGGTCGTTGCGCTGCTGTGGGAGCTGGTGGCGGGCTGGGTGCAGTTGATGGTGTCGGCATCCATCCTGACCACGCTCTATGGCCATTACATCGAAAAGCGCCCGCTGCTTTGAAAACCAGATCGGCTCTGGCTTGCCATTCGTGCGAGGCTGGGTCTAATCGGCGGTATGAGTGATTTTGCCACAACCGCCCGCCTCACCACGGCAGCCCTGCGCGACCTGTTCGACGCCACTCCTTTGCAGCGCAACGATCACTTGTCGGCGCGCTACGGGGCAGAGATTTACCTCAAGCGTGAGGATCTGACGCCGGTGCGCAGCTACAAGCTGCGCGGGGCGTTCAATGCCATGCGCAAGGTGCGGGTGGCGCGGCCCGAGCAGGGGCGTTTCGTTTGCGCCAGTGCGGGCAATCATGCGCAGGGCATGGCCTATGCCTGTCGGTATTTCGGGGTGAAGGGCACCATCTTCATGCCGGTTACCACGCCACAGCAAAAGATCGACAAGACCCGCACTTTTGGCGGTGCTGCGGTCGAAATTGTGCTGACGGGCGATTATTTCGATCAGACGCTGGCTGCAAGCCAAGCCTATTGCCGCGAACAAGGCGCGCATTTCCTCTCGCCCTTCGATGACCCTGATGTGATTGAGGGGCAAGCCTCGGTCGCGGTGGAGTTGCTGGAGCAATTGGGCGCTGCGCCCGATCTGGTGGTGTTGCCGGTGGGTGGCGGTGGTTTGGCCTCTGGCGTGACCCGCTATTTGCGGGAGGTTGCGCCGCAGGTCGCATTCCGCTTTGTGGAACCTGCGGGTGGTGCCAGCCTGCTGGCTGCCCTGCAAGCTGGCGCGCCGGTCTCGCTGCCGCGCATCAACAGCTTTGTCGATGGGGCGGCGGTGGCCCGTCTTGGCACCCATACTTATGAGGCGTTGAAATGGGCTGATCCGACCCAAGTGCTGTTGGCCCCTGAGGATCGCATTTGCATCACCATGCTGGAGATGCTGAATGTCGAAGGTATCGTGCTGGAGCCCGCAGGGGCGCTTTCCGTCGATGTGCTGCCGGTGCTGGCGGAAGATATTCGTGGGAAGACAGTCGTTTGCGTCACCTCTGGTGGCAATTTCGATTTCGAGCGTCTGCCCGAAGTGAAGGAGCGCGCGCAGCGCTATTCTGGTCTGAAGAAATATTTCATCCTGCGCATGCCGCAACGCCCCGGCGCGCTGCGCGAGTTTCTCAATATGCTGGGTCCGGATGATGACATTGCGCGCTTTGAATATCTCAAGAAATCGGCACGCAATTTCGGCTCTGTCCTGATCGGGATTGAAACCAAACAGGCACAGCAATTCGAGGCTCTCGCGGCGCGGATGGAGTCAGCCGGCTTTGCCTATCGCGACATTACCGGAGACGAGGCGCTGGCCGAATTTCTGATCTGAAAGTCCTCTCATGCGGCCCGCCGCGCGATTTCATCCCGAAATGCGGCTTTGGCCTTGTGATAAGCGGTGATCAGGGTCGCCCGATCGACCTTGGATGCTTGCCCGGCAGCACACAGCCGCTCGCCATCCTGGCACATCTTTGCCAGTTCCCGCAGCCCAAGATTCAAGGCGCTGCCCTTGAGAAAATGCATGTCACGCCCAAGATCGGCATCGTCTACTTCCGTAAGCCGGGCGATCACTTCGTCGGTTTCTTCCAGAAACAGATCGACAACTTCGTCGAACCCGTCGTCTCCGACCTCTGCGCGCAGTTCATCTACCCTCATCCAGTCAATCATCAGAGCCCCCATCGGCCACAACACCACAAACCCGAGCCTGCGACCAAGCCCTTAACATCTGGTTATTTCGACTTTGGCAGGCGTTTAGAATTTTAGACTTCATCCTCTTTTAATCTGGGGGGGCGAATCTCTGCCGAGAAGAAGCGGGGAGTTCGCTGTGCCGTATCCAGGTCGTCACGTTTCAATGCCCGAGCCGGAGGTCGAAGGGCCTCGGCGCGTCCTTGTCGTGGATGACAGCAAGGCGCAACGCCGTATCCTGTGTCTTTCGCTGGAGCGTTGGGGGTATCATGTTACCGAGGCCGCATCGGCAGAGGAGGCCTTGCGCCATTGTGCGCAGACGGCCTACGATATCGTGCTTTCGGATTGGGTCATGCCCGGTATGTCGGGCCTGGAATTCTGCAAGGCTTTCAGGGCCTTGCCCAGTGACAGATACGGCTATTTCGTTCTGCTGACCTCAAAGTCGGAAAAAGGCGAAATTGCCGATGGCCTGGATGGTGGCGCGGATGATTTTCTCACCAAACCTGTGAACTCTGACGAGTTGCACGCCCGGTTGCGCGCGGGGGAGCGCATCATCGGCATGCAGCGGGAATTGGTCGCCAAGAACCGGCTGATCGGGGCCACGCTGGATGAATTGCAAAAACTGTATGATTCGCTCGACCGGGATCTGATCGAGGCGCGCAAGCTGCAACAGACTCTCGTGCGTGAACGCCATCGCGTGTTCAGCCATGGTTCGGCCTCCATTCTCTTGCGGCCCTCTGGGCATGTGGGCGGCGATCTGGCGGGTTTTTTTGACATCAGCGCGCGTCGCATCGCGCTCTATTCAGTTGATGTTTCCGGCCATGGCGTCGCCTCGGCGATGATGACTGCCCGCCTGGCGGGCATGTTGTCGGGGGCAGCCCCCGATCAGAATATTGCGCTGACAGGCGGCGTTGACGGCAATCGTGGGGCCTGGCCGCCCGAGATGGTGGCGTGGCGGCTCAACCGTATGATGCTGGACGATATTCAGGTCGAGCAGTATTTCACCATGGCCTATGCTGAAATCGACATGATGACCGGCAAGGTCATGCTGGTGCAGGCCGGGCACCCCCATCCCTTGCTGATCCGCGCCTCGGGGCAAATCGAGCAATTGGGGCAGGGGGGCATGCCGATCGGTCTTTTGCCCAATGTCGGCTTCGATCGAATCGAAACAACGCTTCTGCCCGGCGACCGTCTATTTCTCGTCTCGGATGGCGTGACCGAGTGCCCTGATCCTGATGGTAACGAAATGGGGGCCGAAGGTCTGATCAGTTTTCTGCGCGATAATAGGGAGTTGGAGCCTCCCGATCTTTTCGAGGCGCTGGTCTGGCAATTGAGCCGCTTTGCTGGCGGGCGTGATTTTCCCGATGATGTCTCGGGCGTTCTGTTTCATTACGATGGTGTGCCAACGACCTGAGCCAGAAAGGCGCGATCACCTGCATTACCCAAAAGTTGCAAGGCATCTTGCACGGGTAACCAAACAGCGTGGTGGCCTGCTTCGGTCGGTTGGCAGATCGGTCGTATCGGGCGTGCCAGATAGATCGTGCACAGCTTTTCCGCCCATAGGTCGTAATCGGGCATGTAGCAAAAGCGCCGAAAAGCGCCCACGCGCCGATCAACCTCTATGCGCCAGCCGGTTTCCTCCATCACCTCACGATGCAGCGCTGCAAGCGGTTGCTCGCCCGGGTCGATGCCGCCACCGGGCAATTGGTACTCCGGAAAAGGTTTTTGCTGAAAAGTGGTCAGGATATGGCCTCCCTGCAAAAGCAGGGCATAAACCCCCGGACGCCGCCGGTATTTCTGCCCCGCACGCACCGTTTCACCAAATCGACGTATCATCCCTTGGGCCCCGAACTTGCCGCGCCTATATGATCGCGGTATGCCAAGACTGGCACGTTCAGGAAACCCCTCATGACCATCGGTTCGCAAATCGCTTGGGACGATACCGTCCTGCCATTTCAACTTGACGCCGCGGATATTCGCGGGCGCATTGCACGGCTGGATGGCGTGCTGGATCAAGTGCTGAAACAGCACGCTTATCCACCGCAGATCGAGGCGCTGGTGTGTGAAGCGGCTTTGCTGACGGCCTTGATTGGTCAGACCATCAAGCTGCGCTGGCGGTTGTCGTTGCAAATCCGCGGCACCGGTGCCGTGAAAATGGTGGCGACCGATTATTATGGGCCAACCGAAGATGGACAGGCCGCTCGCATCCGCGCCTATGCGCATTACGAGCCAGACCAACTTGAAAGTGCCGAAAACCCCTATGATCTTCTGGGTCAAGGCTATTTTGTCATCGTGATTGACCAGGGGCAGGGGATGACGCCCTATCAGGGCATCACCCCTCTTTCCGGCAACTCGCTGGCCGATTGTGCGCAAACCTATTTCGCGCAATCCGAGCAGTTGCCGACCCGCTTTGCGCTGACCTATGGCCGCAGCCAGGCTCCCGGTGGTCAGCCGCATTGGCGCGCGGGCGGAGTGATGATTCAGCACATGCCCAAGGCTTCGCCTTTCGTTGCAGAAGGTGGCGGCTCGGGCGAGGGTGGTTTGCTGGAATCGGCCGATATCCTGCAAGGCACAGAGAGTGAAAACTGGAACCGGGTGAATTTCCTGCTGGAAACGGTCGAGGAAATGGAGCTGATCGGCCCTTCCGTGGCCCCCACCGATCTGCTGGTGCGACTGTTTCATGAGGAGCAACCGCGGGTCTATGACGCACAGCCGGTGCGCTTTGGCTGTTCCTGCTCGGCAGAGAAGGTTCGTTCGTCAATGTCGATCTATTCGCAGAAAGATCTGCGGCACATGACGACGCCAGAGGGGATTGTGACCGCCGATTGTCAGTTCTGCGGGGCGCATTACGAATTCGACCCGCTGACCCTCGGCTTTGATGCGCCAAAATCGCATGACGAGGCCTGAAGCTCTGATCCGCGCTCTGTCCGGGCATGGCCCGGACAGTTCCGATTACGATCTGAACCCTGAAATCTCGTTGCCTTCTGGCAGATTGCTGCGCCCTGCGGCGGTGCTGATCGCCGTTTGTGAGCGCACAGATGGGCCTTCGGTCCTGCTCACCAAGCGCGCCTCGGGTCTGAAACATCACCCCGGACAGATCGCCTTTCCGGGGGGCAAGATCGACCCAACCGACCCTAGCCCCGAAGCGGCCGCGTTGCGCGAGGCGCAGGAGGAGGTCGGGCTGAACCCGGCTTCGGTGCGGGTTCTGGGGCGGCTGCCGGCCCATGAAACGGTCACCGGCTATACTGTTTTGCCGATTCTTTCCTATGTCTCCACCCCCTTTACACCGCAAGCCGAGATAGGCGAGGTGGAGGAGGTCTTTCACGTTCCATTGGCGCATCTGGCCGATCTGCGGAACTTCCGGGTCGAGCGGCGCATGTGGCGCGGACAATGGCGGCGCTATTATGCTGTGCCCTATGGGCCCTATTATATCTGGGGGGCGACAGCGCGCATGTTGCGGGCCCTGGCGGAGCGTATGGGATGAAGATTTCAGGGGGCTGGCTGGCCAATCCGGCGACGCAAAGGCTTTGCGCAACGCTTTCGGCGCAGGGGTATAGGGCATTGTTTGTGGGGGGATGTGTCCGCAATGCCTTGCTGGATGCACCGGTTGCAGATGTGGATATTTCCACGGATGCCTTGCCCCAAACTGTCTCTGTGATTGCTGAAAATGCCGGTTTCAAGGTGATCCCCACCGGTATTGAACATGGCACGGTGACAGTGGTTGTGGAGGGTGTCCCGCATGAGGTCACGACCTTCCGTCGCGATGTTGAAACCGATGGCCGCCGCGCCGTTGTCGCTTTCTCGACTCAGATTGAGGAAGACGCGATGCGGCGCGATTTCACGATGAACGCACTTTATGCGGAGGCCGATGGCACGGTGATCGACCCGCTGGGCGGCCTGCCAGACCTGTTGGCGCGCCGCCTGCGTTTTGTGGGCGACGCCGAGGCGCGCATCCGGGAGGATTACCTGCGTATCCTGCGCTTCTTTCGATTTCATGCTTGGTATGGCCATGCTGAGGAGGGAATAGATCCCGAGGGCTTGGCCGCCTGTGCCGCGCTTTCTGCCGGTATAGAGACACTTTCATCCGAGCGTATCGGGGCTGAAATGCGCAAGCTTCTGGCGGCACCAGACCCTGGCCCCAGCTTGGCGGCCATGGCGCAGGCCGGAATATTGGCTCGCGTTCTGCCGGGCGCTGATGCCCGCGCGATACCGGTTTTGGTGCATCTTGAGGCCGGAAGACCCCCCCATTGGCTGCGCCGCCTGGCGGTGCTGGGTGGCGAAGACCCCACCGACCTGTGGCGCCTGTCGCGGGCAGAAAGCCGTGATTTTGGCCATATCAGAGACGCTTTACACGAAGAACACAGCGCTGCTGTGCTGGGCTGGAAGCTCAAGGAATTGGCGCAGCACGCCATACTTGCGCGTGCGGCACTCATTGGCGTGCCTCCGCCCGAAGGGTGGGAAACGGAGGTGGCGCGAGGGCAAGCGGCTGTTTTTCCCGTCAAGCCAGCCGACTTGATGCCCGCCTTGCAAGGCGCGGCGTTGGGCGCACGGCTCAAGGCGCTGGAAGGCGCATGGCTGCACTCAAACCTGTGCGCAACGCGAGAGAACCTGCTGGGCTGAACTTTTCCTTCCGGTCAAAAGGCTCTATATCTGATGCCTGTTTGATCAGAGGCCTTCCCATGTTCCGGTTTTTTGAAGGGCTGGTTGACCCTTATCAGCCCTATGCGCGCAGCGATACGCCACCCCGCCAGCTTTGGCCGTTTCTGAAAGAGTATATCCGGCCGTTTCGCAAGGTCTTTGCGGCGACTGGTGTGCTTTCGGTTGTGGCCGCCTCGCTGGATGTGGCGATGATCTGGTATGTGGGGCGATTGGTCGATCTGCTGGCGCAGGGCACACCGGCGCAAGTCTGGGCGGATTACGGCACCGAGATCATCGCGGTGGCGCTGTTCGTGCTGATCGTCCGGCCCTTGCTGATCGTCTCTAACGTCGCACTTTTGCATAATACGATCCTGCCGAATTTCGGCACGATGATCCGGTTTCGCGCGCATGACCATGTGCTGCGCCAGCCGGTCGGCTGGTTTGAAAGCGATTTCGCCGGGCGGATTGCCAACCGGGTGATGCAGACCCCGCCCGCCGCCGGGGATGCGGTGTTCCAGACTTTTGACGCCATGGCTTTTGCCAGTGTCACAGTGGTCGGCGCGAGTATCATGCTGGCCGAAGCCGACCCGCGGCTGTTGCTGCCGATGCTGGTCTGGCTGGCGCTTTATGCGGCGCTGGTGCGTTGGACGCTGCGGCGGGCCGGGCCAGCGGCCAAGGCCAGTTCGGATGCGCGCTCGGCCGTAACCGGGCGGGTGGTGGATGCCTATTCCAATATCCATTCGGTGAAGCTGTTCGCCCATCACGATCTGGAAATGCGCCATGCCACCGAGGCGATCGAACATGCCCGCGCGACCTTCCAGAAGGAAATGCGCATCATCACCAAGATGGATCTGGCGCTGACCCTGTTGAACGGCTTCCTGATCGTGGCGGTGACGGGTTGGGCTGTGCTGCTGTGGTATCAGGGTGCGGCCACCGTCGGCACGGTGGCTGCGGCCACGGCGTTGGTGCTGCGGTTGAACAACATGACCTATTGGATCATGTGGGCGACGACCGGCCTGGTGCAGGCATTGGGCGTGGTGCAGGAGGGGATGGAGACCATTACCCAGCCCATTGGTCTGGTGGATGCGGCGCAGGCTGCGCCGCTGCGGCTGACCGCAGGTGAACTGCGCTTTGAGGGCGTCTCGCATCACTATGGCCGCGGCTCTGGCGGTTTGCGGGACATCACGCTGACCCTGCGCCCCGGCGAGCGGTTGGGCGTGGTGGGGCGCTCGGGGGCTGGCAAATCGACCCTCGTGAAGCTGCTGCTGCGCTTCTATGATTGCGAGGCCGGGCGCATCCTGATTGACGGGCAGGACATTGCGCAGGTGACGCAGGACAGCCTGCGCCGCGAGATCGGCATGGTGCAGCAGGATTCAAGCCTACTGCACCGCTCGGTGCGTGAAAACATTCTCTATGGCCGCCCAAATGCCACTGAGGAGGAGATGATGGCCGCGGCCAAGCGGGCCGAGGCGCATGAGTTCATCCTGACGCTGGAAGACCCGGAAGGCCGCAAGGGCTATGACGCGCATGTGGGCGAGCGCGGCGTGAAACTTTCGGGCGGGCAGCGGCAGCGCGTGGGTATTGCGCGCGTGATCCTGAAAGATGCGCCGATTCTGATCCTCGATGAGGCCACCAGTGCGCTGGACAGCGAGGTGGAGGCGGCAATTCAGGATGCGCTTTATGGCGTGATGCAGGGCAAAACGGTGATCGCCATTGCCCACAGGCTTTCCACTCTGGCGGCGATGGACCGGATCGTGGTGCTGGAGGATGGCGCGATTGCCGAAGATGGCACGCATGAGGAATTGATCGCGAGATCAGGGCTTTATGCGCGGTTCTGGGCGCGGCAATCGGGTGGTTTCATCGGCACCGAGGAGGAGGCATGAGCCTGACACAGAGGCTTGGCGGGCTGATTGACGCCTTCCGCCCCGCCGAGGGGCAGCCGCCACAGCAGTTGGGGGCATTTTTCCGGTGGTGCCTGCGCGGAGCCTGGGGGCCGCTGATCGTGGCGGGCGTCATTTCTGCGCTGGCGGGCACGACGGAGGTGGTGTCTTCGGTCATCCTCGGTTGGGTGATCGACGCGGCAGTGCAGGATGGGCCAGCGGGCTTCTTTGCGCAAAATACGTCTCTGTTACTGCTGTTTCTGGTGTTCTATCTGCTGCTTCGCCCCTTGGCATTTGCGGCTTCGGCGGCGTCGAACTCCATCATCGTGGGACCGAATGTGATGCCGCTGGTCCTGAGCCGGTTGCATCGCTGGACGCTGGGGCAGGCGGTCACGTTTTTCGACAATGATTTCGCGGGCCGGATTGCCCAAAAGCAGATGCAGGCGGCGCGGGCGGTGACGGATACCGCGACCGAGGTCATCAACACGGTCTGTTTCGCGCTGGCCTCGGTGATCGGCTCGGCGGGGTTTCTGATTGCGATTGATGCCCGCATTGCCTTGGCCATGATGGTCTGGCTGCTGGCCTATCTGGCGCTGATCCGGTTCTTTTTGCCCAAGGTGAAAGCCAATTCCTCCGCTCGGGCGGCAGCGCGGGCGATGGTTTCAGGGCAGGTGGTCGATACAATCACCAATATCAAGACGGTAAAACTGTTTGCCCATGCGGCCTTTGAAGACCGCGTGGCCCTGCAAAGCATGCAGGTTTTCCGCGAGCGTAGTCTCGAATTCGGGGCGATTTCGACCTGGTTCCGCTATTCGTTGATGACGCTGGCGGGGGTGCTGCCTGTGCTGCTGATCGGCAGCACGGTTTGGCTGTGGCAGCAGGGGCAGGCGACGCCCGGTGACATTGCGGCGGCCGGCGCGGTGGCGATGCGGATCGCCCAGATGACTGGCTGGGTGAGCTTTACTCTGATGAGTGTCTATACCAGCATCGGCGAGGTGGAGGACGGTATGCGCACGCTGGCGCAGCCGCATGTTCTGGCCGATGCCGAGGGCGCGATCACCCTGCCCCGCGTTGCGGGCGCGATTGCCTATGAGGGCGCGGGCTTTGCCTATGGGCGGCGCAAGGGCGGCATTCAGGATCTGACGCTGCGCATTGCGGCGGGTGAAAAGATCGGGATTGTCGGGGCCTCTGGCGCGGGGAAATCGACCCTCGTGAGCCTGCTTTTGCGGCTCTATGACTGCGAAAAAGGCTCTGTTTCGGTCGATGGCCACGATGTGCGCAGCGTGACGCAGGAGAGCCTGCGCCGCCAGATCGGCATGGTCACGCAGGAAACCGCGATGTTCAATCGCTCGGCTCGTGACAATATCGCCTATGGCCGCCCTGACGCGAGCGAGGCCGAGATCATCGCTGCGGCCACCGCGGCCGAGGCGCATGAGTTCATCAGGGCGATGGAGGATCACGCGGGCCGCAAGGGCTATGACGCCTATCTGGGCGAACGCGGTGTGAAATTGTCTGGCGGGCAGCGGCAGCGCATCGCCTTGGCGCGGGCCTTCCTCAAGGATGCGCCGATCCTCGTGCTGGATGAGGCCACAAGCGCGCTGGACAGCGAGGTGGAAGCCAGCATCCAAAGCGCGCTGGACAAGGTGATGCAGGGCAAAACCGTGCTGGCCATCGCGCACCGCCTGTCAACCATCGCGGCGATGGATCGGATCATCGTTCTGGATCAGGGCCGGATCGTCGAGGAAGGCAGCCATGAGGCGCTTCTGACGAAAGGGGGGCTTTACGCGCGCTACTGGAACAGGCAATCGGGGGGCTTCATCGTCACCGAAGAGGCAGCGGAATGAAACTGACCATCGCCCGGCTGGGCCATCATGGCGACGGCATTGCCGAAGGGCCGGAAGGCTCGATCTATGTGCCGGGCACGTTGCCGGGCGAGGAGGTCGAGGGCGAGTTGCGCAAGGACGTTCTGGAGGGGGTGAAGATCGTCACGCCCTCAGGCGATCGGGTGAAGCCGCCTTGCAGTCATGCCAAGACCTGCGGCGGGTGTCTGATGCAACATGCGCGCGACTCGGTGGTGGCCGACTGGAAGCTGGGTATCGTGAAGGGCGCTCTGGCAGGGCAGGGGCTGGAGGCCGCGTTGCGGCCTATCGTGACCTCACCGCCCCGGTCGCGGCGGCGGGCCACGCTGGCGGCACGGCGCACCAAGGGCGGCACGCTGATCGGCTTTCACGCGCGCGGGTCGGAAACCATCATTCCGGTGCCGAATTGCCAGTTGCTGCACGCCGACCTGATGGCGGCGATGCCTGCACTGGAGGCGCTGGTGCTTGCGGGCGGCTCGCGCACGGCAGAGCTGGGCTTGACCGTCACGCGCACGCTGGCCGGGCCAGAGGTGGTGGTGACCGGTGGCAAGCCGCTGGATGGGGAGCTGCGCCTCACCCTCGCGCGGGTGGCCCCCGACCGCGTGACCCGGGTGGCGATCTACGGCGGG
>ERZ761609.1843-NODE-1843-length-17254-cov-10.368975_pt1 | contig 17254 bp, 14 predicted proteins | sample MGYA00511163_ERZ761609 | MGnify/ENA primary metagenome ERZ761609 (study PRJEB28899, sample SAMN02445070) | bioreactor sludge metagenome | biome: EBPR sludge | place: Australia: Brisbane, Thorneside Wastewater Treatment Plant | collected 2011-12-16 ... | reverse complement strand
AAATGCCACTATTGGCCAGTATTTTTATGACGGAGATGGCCGTAGGGTGAAGAAGTACGTTCCCTCGACCGGCGAGGTGACGGTGTTTGTCTATGACGCTGGCGGAAAACTTGTGGCGGAATATTCGACCATCGTCGCCTCAACCAACGACGCCACGGTCGCCTACCTAACCAACGACCACCTCAGCAGCCCAAGGATCACGACCGACCAATTCGGCCAGATCGCCTCCCGCCGCGACTTCATGCCCTACGGCGAAGAAATCGCCCGCACCGGCTACGGCTCCGACAACGTCCGCCAGAAATTCACCACCTACGAACGCGATGGTGAAACTGATCTGGATTATGCAAAGAACCGTCAAACCGATTTCAGCCTAGGCAGATTTACCTCTCCTGATCCCTACAAAATCGTTGCTGAAGTGAAGGTCGAACGGAACAAAGAAAAAGCCGATGAAATGCTTAGAGCATATATTTCTCATCCTCAAAAATGGAACCAATACCCCTATACAATAAATAATCCGTTGAGATACACAGATCCAACGGGTGAGGAAATTTGGTTACGAGGAACGAAGGAAGAGATAGCGGAAGCACTCAAGCTATTGAAGGAAATACTAGGCAATGAGAGATTTGAATATGTTAACCAACTGGACCATAACGGCGACGATGGGTACGCCTTGGTTCTAAATATCGACCCCAAAAATGTCGAGGCCTTTTCGAAGATAGGCGACGACATACACAATAGGACGCTCAGCGAAGGAATGGCTGAGATTCTATCAAGTTCGAGTGTCTTGGAGGTAAGGATGGATGGTAACTTTGTCGATAAGGAGGGTAACCTTGTTGATGTTGACGCTCCCGAAAGAACCAATTTAGATTCCGGATATGTCAATTACTCTTGGAGCATCATTAGGCGTGGGCAAGCTGTAGTTGGCCCCGGCGCCGTAGAGAAGGCGAACTCAGAAAGAACCCTCGGTGAAAGAACGCGGTTGTCTACAGATGGCCGACCTTTGCAATTCACGAAAGCAATGATCTTAGCTCATGAAATCGGCCACCACTGGAGGAAACGCGGAGGTGGCGATGGTGCGGTCGCCTTCGAAAACGCGGTTAGGTCGAGGAATAGTCAGAGACTAAGGTTGGCTGAACAATAGAATGAAAAAAACAATGATTTTCTTTCTTTTCGTATTGCTCGGAGTGTTGTTGAGCGGCTGCAATCTTGCATCCCCCAACCATAGGACTGAGTTCGAGGGAACCTGGAAGCTGCTGTCGAAGACGAGCGACAGGCCACCCCCAATTGTACCACTTGAAACGGACTTATTTTTCTTTAATGAGAATGAAGGGTTCACAACAAACGGTCTTCGGATTGATCGCACAGCCGACGGCGGAAAGGAATGGACAGTTGTTTGGCAATACGAAAATACTGGCGACCCCGAGTTCCATTCCTTTGCTTTTGACGAGACTAAGAATGTTTGGGGCGTCGGATCGAGAGATCGTGATGGTATACGCTCGACGGATCCCGATGAGAAACCTCGTTCTGCCACAGTAACGCGTTCAAAGGATAAAGCGAAAACGTGGTCTCAGTTGGAAATTGACTTCGGCGATGAAAGGGAATTTCTCACCGAGTCCGTAACTTTCTGGGACATTTGTTTTACATCGTCCGACAGCGCTTGGATTGCCAGCAATATCGGACTGGTGCAAGCTACTGTCCGTGAAGAATCCGTCAAGGTCGAAAATGTCGTTCGTACAGAGGAAGAGCTAAGGAGAGTGTCTTGCTGGAGTACGGGGCGAGTTGTAATTGCCATCGGAAATTCGGCCGTGTATCGATACGACGGTCGAGGACTATCCCGACTGAGTACGCCTTCAGAGTTTACATTTTCGAAAGTCAAGCAACTCGACGGCCATATCTGGATGCTGGGACATAAAATGCTTTATCCGAACAGCAACTCGGTCGCTACGGGTTTAACCGGCATCGTCCTCGCTAGTCCAGATGGAGGAGCAACGTGGGAGAACAGAACTCCCAAAGAAATTCGCTTTTTCAGTGATATTGATTTCCGAAAGGGAAAGGGTTGGCTGACAGGAAGTGATGGAAGTCTTTTCTACTCAAATGACAATGGGAAATCGTGGCACCATGTACCGGTTCCCACTACGCATGATCTCTACAGCATCTTTTATCTCAATGAGCAGAATATTTGGATAAGCGGTCTCAACAGCACGATCCTAAAATATGGTGTTGACTAAAAGCGCTTGATTAAGTCGCGGAACTATTGCTTGGCTCAACGACACAAGAACAATGGGGTCAGGCCTACGATATTGCGATTCTTGCGTTGTAGCTCCGCTCATGAACTTGCGTGATCAGTTCTTGCATTTCCTTATCGGCCCTTGTTCGCCTAACAGCCGAGTCGTAAGGGCGGCTGACGGCTGAGAGCGATCTGGTCTTTGATCAGAAGTATGGTTATGACATGCTGAACCGCATCACATCGGCGGAGGAGAAGACCGAGACGACGGTGAACTGGAACCAGACTTATACGTTTGACCGATACGGCAACCGGAACTTTAACGAGAACCTGACGACGACGTTGCCCAAGGGTTGTGTGGATGGCAGCACGGCGGTCGTTTGCGAGGCGGACAAGAAGATGCTCAACCCCGACCTAAACGCCTCGGACAACCGGATGGCCGCGGGCCAAGGCTGGAGCTACGACGCGGCCGGAAATGTGACCGCCGACGCCGAGGGCCGGACGTTCATCTACGACGCGGAGAACAAACAGGTCGAGGTCTCGCGTTAATTCAGCGGTTTGCCGAGCGCTGAAGAATGTGAAGCTTTGCGATCATAAGAGAGCACCGTCGATCGTCGTCTCATCGATGCTGAGAGAACTGATCGGGATCTACAGCCTCAACGCGAATTTCCGGTCAATTCGGCATAATCGGCGATCGCCGCGTTTATCACGTTATAGCTTTCTTCACGGCCGTAAGAATAGGCGATCTCGCAAACGTTCGGTGCATCGGGGAGCGATTTGTAGGTGAGAAAGTAATGTTCGAACCGCTCGAGTATGCCCTTTGGCAGCTGAGCGATCTCGGTGTACTGCTCAAAGACCTTGTCGCCCTTTAGGACGGCGATCAACTTGTCGTCGGCCTCATTATCATCAACAAGACAAAACCCGCCGATCGGCCTCGCGACCAGGATGATATCGCCGCGTGGTATGTGGTGCTCGCTAAGGACGAGAATGTCAAGCGGGTCGCCGTCGCCGCCGCTGATCGCGATATCGGTCTTTGAGCGGGCAAGAGCGGCAATGCCTTCGCCGCAATACGTCTGCGGAATGAAGCCGTAGTTTGCCGGTACGACATTCGAGTATTGCTGCGGCCGGTCGATCTTCAGATAACCCGTCTCCTTGTCGACCTCATACTTTACGGTGTCGCGCGGAACGATCTCGATGAAAACGGATACCTCGCCAGGCGCGTTCTCACCGATCGGGATACCGTGCCAGGGATGAGCTTTGTCGGTTCGGAACATGAGCCTATTATCAGACCATGTCGGGGCAATGTCTATCGCACGAGCCCGTGGATCATGCGGCTGCACCGGTCCCCGCCTCAGGGTCGAGATCGAGCGAGAGCCGTTCCCATTCGGCTGTGTGTTTGTCGATCTCCGATTCGGTTTCAGCGATCAGGCGGGCGAGTTCTTCAACGCGGTCTGCATCCTTGGCGACCTCGGGGTCGGACATAGCGGCCGAATAGCGGGCAAGTGCATCCTCTTTTTCGGCGATCGACGCTTCAAGTTTTGCGACGCGTTCCTGCATCTGCCGGATCTGGTTCTTGCTGAAACGCGATACCTGAATCGGATCGTTCGATGATGCCGATCCTCCGGGTCCGCTCGCCGCCGATCCGGAACCTGAGACCCCGGAGCTCGCCGCCCGGTTCAGCTTCCAGTCGTGATATTCGGTATAGTTTCCGGCAAAGGTCTCGACCGCTCCGTCGGGTTCGAACGCGAGGATCTGGGTGGCGATCTTGTCGAGGAAAAATCGGTCGTGGCTGACGGTGACGATCGTTCCATCGTATTCGGCGAGAGCGTCTTCCAAAGCTTCACGCGCGGGAATGTCCAGATGGTTGGTCGGCTCGTCGAGGATGAGGACGTTCTTACGCGAATAGATCAATTTCGCAAGGGCAAGCCTTCCCTTTTCACCGCCCGACAGGTCACGGACGTTCTTGAATACATCCTCGCCCAGGAACAAGAATCGGGCAAGGAACGATCGGAGCTCGCCATTGTCGGCCAGCGGTGCCACACGGCGAAGCTCCTGAATGACCTCATTGGCCGGATGCAGCTCGTCAAGGTTCTGAGCATAGTAGCCGATGTTGGTCTTTGCACCCCAACGGATCTCGCCGCCGAGCTCGCGGATCTCGCCAAGCAGGGTTTTCAAAAGCGTGGTCTTCCCGGTTCCGTTAGCACCTATAACGCCGAGCACCTCGCCGCGAAGGAGCGAAAAATTGATGCCGTCTGCAAGCCGCTTGTCGCCGTAGCCGACCGCAAGGTCTTCGGCCGTGATGACGTTATTGCCTGTACGCTCGACCTTTTTCAGACCGAAACTGCCGCCGTGTTTTTCGGCCGCAACAGCTTCGACCCGTTCCATGCGTTCGAGCATGTTTCGGCGCGATTTCGCTTGCTTGGTCTTTTGCCCCTCGAGATTTCGGCGAATGAACTCCTGCGTTTTGTTTATCAGCGATTGCTGATTCTCGTATTCACGCATCTGCTGTTCACGCCGCAGTTCGCGTTCGACGATGTACTTCGAGTAGTTTCCTTTGTAGTTGACGGCCCTTCCATTCTCGATCTCGATGATGCGGTCGGTCGTCCTATCGAGAAAATAGCGGTCATGACTGATCACGACGTAAGAACGATCGTACGTCTGCAGAAATTCTTCGAGCCACTCGACGGCGTTGACATCGAGATGATTCGTCGGCTCATCGAGCAGCAGAACGTCAGAACCGGAAAGCAGCAGTCTCGCCATCCCGAGCCGGTTCTTTTGTCCGCCTGAGAGTATTCCGGTATCAAGCGACCACTGCTCTTTTGTAAACCCGAGACCGAGCAGGATCGCCTCGGCACGCGCCGAATAGGTAAAGCCGTCGGCACGCTCGAAGGCGATCTGAAGATCGGCGTAACGATTGAGCACCTCGTCGGAATGATCGGTCTCCATTCGCTTTTCAAGGCTACGCATTTCGGCCTCGATATCATGGATCTCCTTGAAAGCTGCCAACGCCGCCGTATGGACCGTATCGCCGGAGGCAAAATCGACGTGTTGGTCGAGGAGTCCGAGCCGCAGCCCATTGATCTTGACGACCTCGCCGGAATCGGGCTCTTCGGCCCCGGTCACGAGACGAAACACGGTCGTTTTTCCCGCGCCGTTACGGCCGACAAGCCCGATCTTTTCGTCGGGGTTGACCTGAAAAGATACGCCGCGCAGCACCTCGGTGCCGCCGTATGATTTCGTTACGTCTGATAGTCGGAAAAGCATTTGAAAATGGACCGGCCACAGAAAGGTCCGCGGTTATGGGCCAAAATTGCGTGACCCGGAACTGCCCGTGACTTTCTGTGGCCTTGATAGTTCTCGCTAAACCCAGAAACGCAGTTTAACGGTTCGCATTGCCGCCGGAGTTCGCATTCGTATTCGAGCGAGCCGCCGTCGTGCTGGTATTTGCGGCATTCGAATTCGAATTCGAAGCCGCATTAGTATTTACAGCGGCCGTGTTCGTGTTTGCTGCGGCGGTATTCGTATTAGCCGAAGTATTAGCATTCGCCGGCGTTGCGGCCGAAGCGGGACGTGCGCCGCTCAGTTCATTCGGATTATCAACTACCTTTTTCGCCAATATGTTCTCGACCTTAGCTTCATTGATCGCCAAGGCGATGTACGACTGCCAGAGAAGATTCTTGCGGGCGTTGATAAGCAATTCGGTGATCCGAGGCCGAACCTGCGGGCTCTCGAGCGTCAGGTCCTCGTCACGCTCCTGCTTACGCTGAAGTTTGACGATCAGGATCTTGCCGTCAAGTGTTAATGCCTGCGGGACGATCTGGCCATTTTGCATTTTGTTCATCACAAAATCGGCGACACCGGCACCGAACGCCTGCTTAAGTTCGTCTTCCGTGAAATAACGCCAATCTCCGCCGCGTGAGCGCGTCTCGAGATCTTCGCTGAACTCGCGAGCCAATGTCGCAAAGTCGCTCCCCGAAAGAGCACGCCCGCCAACCTCTTTTGCTCGAAGCTGCGCTTCGGCTTCGTTGGTCGTCGTATCGCCTTGACCGGCATTGACAGGGTCGATGACGATCGCCGCAAGCTCAGCACCACGTTTGTTCTTGAACTGTTCTCGGTTGCCGGTAAAGAACGATTCGATCTCGCTGTCTTTCGGCGATTCCACCTTTCCGGCGATCTTCTCCTGCAATTTCTGGAGAGCCATTTCCTTTTTGACGTTGAGCCGCCACGACTGTTCGCTTTCGCCGGCAGCCTTCATCTGTTTTTCGAACTCTTCGGCTGAAAGCCCGCTCGAGGTCTTTCGCTTGTTCATTTCAGCGGTGACCTCGTCCTCGGTCGGAACGGTCTGTTCTTTCTCCGCCTTCTGGAACATCACCTCGGTCTGGATCAACTGCTGAAGAACGGTGAGCCGGGCCGAGGCAAGCTCGAGTGGCGAGAAGTTGGTCTCTTCGCCCTGGCTCTGAGCCTTGATCGCTTTCTCGACCTCTTCGAGTTTGATCTCCTTGCCGTTCACACGGGCGGCGACCTCATTCGGGTCCGAACCGCCAGGGCCCGGCCCGGGTCCGCCGGAACACGCACCCAGAACGACAGAAAAAATAGCGATCAATCCGACGACGGCGGATCTCGATTTAAGATTTTGCACTATGGAATTAGCTCCTTTGAATTTGACAATATTGCTCATTACTTGACTATACCTATCGAAGTTTGTTATAAAACTTGTTTTTGAGTTTTCAATAACTCTTTGAACTTTCCCCACGCTAGATGGAGGCAATCATTTATGGCACAACGATGTGACGTCTGCGGCAAAGGGCCGCAATTTGGGAATAACGTTTCCCACGCTAACAATAAAACACGCCGGCGCTTTAATCCGAATCTTCAGCCGGTCAGGGTTCAGATGCCGACAGGCGGCAATAGTCGATTGAAGGTTTGCACCCGTTGTATCAAATCGGGGAAGATCGTAAAGGCCGCTTAGTAACGGCGCCCAATTTTTCTAAATTTTCAACAGCCAAACGCTTATCATCGATCGGCGTTTGGCTTTTCGTTTAGGCCGCGATCGCCTTGCGGGTCATAACGGACTCAGACAGTCGCTATACAATCGATCTCGACCTTTGCGTCACGTGGCAATCTGGCTGCCTGAACCGTCGCACGGGCCGGCTTGTTTGCGTCGAAATAGCGCCCGTAAACTTCGTTCATCGCCGCGAAATCATTCATATCCGCTAGGAAGACCGTCGTTTTAACGACCCTATCAAGGCCGCTTCCCGCGGCCTCAAGGACAGCGGCAAGATTTTTCAAAACCTGTTCCGTTTGTTTCGAGACATCATCAGAGACGAACTCGCCCGTCGCAATATCGATCGGGATCTGACCCGAGCAGAAGACCATACCGTTCGCTTTGACGGCCTGCGAATAGGGCCCGATCGCGCCCGGTGCTTTGTCAGTTGAAATTATCTCGTTCATCAGATGTAAACCGCGGCCTTGCTATAATTCAAGCAAAAGGCGAATTTTAGCAGAATTGGCAGTCAAATGTAAAACGGGACCAGTAAGAACGGAGTTTTGGCCAAGATCTTCAGGCGGCGTTCATTCGCTCGACGGCGATAACGCCAGGTACCTTTTCGATCGCGCTTAGGACCTTGTCGAGGTGCTTCTTATCAAAAACCTCAACGGTCACCTCGATCAAACCTTTGTCGTCGCGAGACACATTTGCCCTCGCATCTCGGATAGCTGTCTTGATCTCGGCAATTGCGTTGGTGATGCCGGCAAGCATCCCGGTGCGGTTTTCAGTCGTAACTAAAATACGAACCGATTGGATCTCTTCCTTTTCGCTCTTTGCCCATTCGACTTCAACGATCCGGTCGCGATTGACCATCAGTTGTTTGACGTTCTTGCATCGCTTGTTATGAACGACGATGCCCTTACCGAGCGAGATGTAGCCGACGATGTCTTCGCCGCGAAGCGGGTTGCAGCAACGGGCTCGGGTCGTAAGCAGATTGTCGACACCCTTTACGATGATCGCGTCTTCGCCGAGCCCGATGAACTTCTTGACGGCCTTCATACCGGTCTCGAGCCGCGTTTCCTTGCGTTTATCGGGGTCGAGTTCGGCAAACCGCTCGGCGCCAAGGTATTTCAAGAGCACGTTTCGCGGCAGAGTCTTGCCGTATCCGATCGACGCGAAGAGATCGTCGGGGCGCCCGAGGCCGTATTCGTTCGCGATCCGTTTCATTTCGACATCGTTGCTCGACAGCTTTTTCGGCGCGACACGGAATCGATCGGCCTCTTTCTCAAGGAGTTTCCGGCCTATTTCGATCGAATCGGCACGCTGTTGTTCCGAGATCCAATGTCGGATCCGATTGCGGGCCTTTGAGGTGATCACGTAATTAAGCCAGTCACGCGATGGCTTGGAATTGCTGGTCGTCAAGATCTCGACTACGTCGCCGTTCTGTAGCTCGGTCTTGATCGGCACGATACGGCCGTTGATCTTTGCTCCGGTACATGTGTCGCCGACCTCCGAGTGAATGGCATAGGCGAAATCTATCGGCGAGGCACCCCGTGGCAGCTGAATTACCCGGCCCATCGGGGTAAATGCGTAAACGTCTTTCGGAAAAAGATCAAGTTTCAGCGATTCGATAAAGTCTTCGGAATCGTCATTGGTCTGCGTGTTCTCGACCAGTGGTAAAAGGAGTTTTTCGACGGTCTTCCGAAGTTCGTCGAGGCTTTCATCGTCCTCGGCAGAACCGAGCTTGCTTTCTTTATATTTCCAGTGTGCCGCAACGCCTTCTTCGGCGATGTGGTGCATATCCTCGGTCCTGATCTGCACCTCGAATGCCTGACCGGTATCGCCTATGACCGACGTATGCAGCGACCGGTATAGATTATCGCGAGGTATCGCTATCCAGTCCTTAAAACGCTCGGGCACAGGCGTCCACGTATCGTGGATGACACTGAGAGCGAGATAGCAATATTTACGGTCGTTAGGGGTGATGACCCGGGCCGCGATCAGATCGTAGACCTGTTCGATCGTCAGCTTCTGCTTCTTGAGCTTTTTCCACAGCGAATAAAGCCTCTTTACGCGTCCCTGGATCTCGACATACGGCACATCGTTGGCCGTCAAACGCTCTCTGATGGTCGTAGTGATCCTGTCGAGCGTTGCCTCGAGTTCGGGACGACGCGCGTCAACTTCTTTAGCGAGCCGCTTGTATTCGTCAGGATAAAGGTTTTGAAATGAAAGGTCCTCTAGTTCGCTTCGGACCTTACCCATCCCGAGACGATGAGCGATCGGTGCGTAAATATCAAGCGTCTCCTGAGAGATCCGGGCACGCTTTTCGGGCTTCAGGAACTGCATCGTCCGCATATTGTGAAGCCGGTCGGCGAGCTTGATCAGCACGACGCGGACGTCGGTGATCATCGCGAGGACCATTTTACGGACATTTTCGGCCTGCTGGCGTTCTTTCGAGAGGTTGCTGATCTGCGCGATCTTGGTAAGGCCGTCAACAAGCTGAGTTATCTCGTCGCCAAAATAGGACCGGATCGTATCGAGGTCAACTAGGGTGTCTTCGACTACGTCGTGCAGCAGCCCGGTCGAGACGCTGACCTCATCGAGACGCATTTCGGCCAAAAGGTCGGCAACCTCGAGCGGATGAACCAGATATGGCTCGCCCGATGCCCTTTTTTGGCCTTTATGATGAAGAGCAGAGAAAAGATAGGCCCGCCGGATGAGATCGACATCCGGGTTCGGACGGTTTCGCTCCACTTTTTCGATCACGTCTTCAATTCGGATCATAAAAGCCTGTCTTTACTATTGTATATTCATTCGGACCGCGAATACCAGATTCATCTCACCGACGCAAGACCCGATACAAAATGAAAAGGTGATGCCCGATAACAAATACCGAACATCACCTGAGGTAGGTCGCAAAGGCGAAAACTACTGGGCCGCTGTGTTTGCCGCGTTAGCATTTGCGGCCTCTTGCTCGACCGCGATCCTTGCATCGATCTCGGCCTGGATAGCCTTGCTGGCTTCGCTTAGCTCAAGAAACTCAGCCCGGGCCTTTTCAGAGTTGGCACGGAGCTGATCGGCCTCAGGCTGCTTGCCGTCCATTTCGGCCAATCGCGAAGCTTGAATGATGAGACTCGCCCGGTAAGAACGAGCTGATTCGAAGACCTTGATCAGATCAAGCCGTTCCTTCAGTTGTCCGTCGGTGAGCGATTTGACGTCAGCAACCTTTGCATTCTTGACCAGGTCGGTCTCAAGGGCGTAAGCCTTTTCGATCAGCTGATTGCCAAGGGTGACGCATGCCCGCATTTTCTCGAGTTCTGCCGGATCTTCAGGCTTGATGTATTGGAAAACGTCTTTGCCGTCACGCTTGATCGGCTTTTTGGTCTTTTCGGTGTCGGAGATCTCGTTTGCGCAGGTGTTCTGCTTTGCCGCAAGCGACGTCAAAGCCTCGGCTCGATTTTGCGGCAGGATCGCTTCATTATTCGCCCGTTCAGTCACCCATTTCTGCCATTCATCGGTCTTCTGAAGATTTTCAAGCAGGCCGGCAACCGCTTTATATGCACTTTGCTCGTTCGGGTCCATTTTAAGCATTTTCTGATACTCGACAATGGCCGAATCGGCGAGGTCCTTTCTAGAACGGTCGCCGATGTAGCGAGAATGCAGTGTTCTCGCCAAAAACAGTTGGGCTGTTCGCCCCTCAAGAGTTGCGCCCTCGGGGTCACGCTCGGCGGCCTTGCGGAACATTTGTTCGGCCTCTTCGAACTTGCGCCCCTTGTATGCAACCGAACCGTCGACGAGGTTCTTCCTCGACATGATCCGATTATAGTACGTGCAATTCGTGGTAAATAATACCGATACGATTACAAATGCAATTACCCCTAAACGAGAAGATCTCATTTTCTGCTCCATTAACGGCCGGACGATCAGGAGGCGACCACGCCGCCGAGCGTCGCAAGGCCAAATTATTCTGCTGACAGATCGTCGATCTGTAACCCGATCGGCTGTGCTCCGGCCATTTTGGCTGCATCGATCACCTTGACCACATCACCGTAACGAACGGACGTAGGCGATTTGATAAAGACCGTTTTCTCGATCTCGTTCGTGCCTTCGCGTCGAACGTCATTATTCTCACGCTGCTTGAAGATGTCGGCCAATTTTGTCGTCAACGCCTCAGGCTCATCGACCGTACCCACCGGCTCATTATTGAGCAAGAGGCCGCGAGTAGCTCGGTTGATCGCGATCACCAGGGTCAACGGGTTCGGCTTGACCTCAAGATTCTGCTGCTCCTTGGGCTCTGCCGGCACCTTTGCTTCAAACTTGCTGGGCTTGACCGGCGTGATGATCATAAAGATGATCAGCAGCACCAGCAGCACGTCGATCAGCGGGGTAACGTTAATGTTTGGTGTGGCTTCGTCGTGCGAGCCACCGCCTGTTGACATTCCCATAATAATTACCTCATGAGGAGACAAAAGGACCGCCTTCGGCCCTCGGGCCTAATTCTCAGCGGAGTCGCCTCCCTTCTTACGGTCGGCAACCAAACCGATCTTGTCGATGTCCTGCTTGCGGATCGTGTCGATCGCCTGCACGACCGTGCCATAATCGACATCGACGCCGCTCTTGATATACACAATTCGTTTATCAGGCGCTTTGTCTTTCATCATCGACTGGATCTTTTCGCCAAGTGCCGAGATCGGAAACGGATCCTTCCCGATATAGAAATCGTTATTGTTCGGTATCGAGATAACGACTGACGTATCCTTGGTGATCTCGGCATCTTCGACCGGCGTGTTCATCTCCTTCGGAATATTCACCGTAACGCCTTGTTGGAGGAGCGGCGTAACGATCATGAAGATGATCAGCAGCACCAACATGACGTCCACCATAGGTGTTACGTTGATCTCCGAATTATATTCATCGGTTCCCCCGACTTTTGCTCCCATGGCAATATTCTCCCTTCCGTTAATACTGTCGGATATCGAACTAGCCGTTCAGTCGTTTGGTTCGCTGCCGGATGAAGTAGTCGACCAACTCGGATGCCGAGTTTTCCATTTCGACGCCGAAGCTTGTCACCTTGTTCGTAAAATAGTTGAAAAGCCAAACGGCCGGGACGGCCACGGCGATACCAAAAGCGGTTGCCACGAGAGCTTCGGCAATAGCGGCACCCACCGCGCCGATACCGGCATTTTCAGCCTGAGCGAGAGCGACGAAAGCACCGATGATGCCCACAACGGTTCCGAACAGTCCGACGAACGGAGCGGTCGAACCAACGGTCGCGAGTCCGGAGAGGCCGCGCTTGAGTTCGGCCGTCTTGACGGCGATCGCCCGATCAAGGGCACGCTTCGAAGCTTCCATTTCGTCAGCCGTTATCTCGGAATTTCCCTGATGCGCGCTGAATTCTTTGAGGCCCGAAGAAACGACCATTGCAAGGTGCGAATCTTTGTGCTTGTCGCTGATGCTGATCGCTTCATCAATGTTGCTGTTCTTCAAAGCCTGAGCAACTTTTGGTGCATACTGACGGGACTGCGCCTTGGCCTTGTTGTAGGTAAGCCAACGCTCGATACCGACAGCAATAAGGTAGACGGTCATGATCATCAGCGTGATGATAACGAGCCAACCCGGGATCGTTAAACTGGCGGCGATATCGTAGATACCGAAAGAGATCTTTTCTTGCCCACCGGCAGCGAACATAAGGAATGTGCCCTGGAATTCACTTCCGAGCAGGCTTGCGAAAAAAGTCATGATTTTTCCTCCAAAGAAATCGAAAAGTTTTAAGATTGCGTAAAAAACTTTTGTACGCAGCGGCAGGGTCGATCTGCCGCCGCGTGACATTCATCGTCCCATTAAGGAGCGACAAAATTGTATGTGATAACACCCGAGACCTTGACCGGCTGACCCGAAAGCATTGTCGGACTGAAACGGGCACTCCGGGCCGCCTGAACAGCAGCGGCTCTGAGAAGCGGATGGCCACTAACGGCACTCGCCGAGATGACGCTACCACTTTCACTGATCAGGACCTGAACCGTTACCGAACCACCAGCGCGGACAGCTCTTGCTGCGGGCGGATATGGCGGTTTGGGCAAGCTGGTCGCCCTTCCGTTAAGAACACCGCCTGAGATCTGTTTCGGGACGGGCGGCTTGGTCGGCGGCGGCGGCGGGGCATCGCGTCCGGTTTCACCATCACCGCCTCCGCCTCTGAGTGCGCTGTCGCTTCCCGTTCCGGTGGCGTTCACCGGTCCTTTGTAGTCCGGCGGCGGTGCATTGGCCGCGCTGTAGTTCCTGTCACCCAGAACCGTGTACTTGTTCGGATCCCTCGGCGGAACAGTGTTCTTAACAACACTGGTTTTGTCCGGCGGTTTCGGAGGAGTCTCCGACATGCTGGCGATGATCTCTTTACGAACGTCGACGTTCGGATCTTTCTGCTTCTCTGGTTGCTTTTCCGGCTCCGGTTCCGGTGCTTCTTCGATCACCGGAGGTGCAACGAGCGTCTGAAGCGAAAGCTCGTCGCCGCCCATATTGAAGTCCTTTGCAAAAAGACTATAGAGCCAGGCACTGAGAAAGACGGTGACCATTATGATGGCAGTTGTTAAAAGAAAACCGCCTCGCCTGGTATCTTCGCCTGCATGGCTTTTAGATTCGACTAATTGATCTAACATCTCTAATCCTCCCTGTTTTAGGGTGCCAAACTTTGGTCAGGGCCCCGATGAACCCTGCAATTCGTTCGATGACGTATCTCAGGCCCGACGTTGTAGTACATCTCATCAACAACGGGTCCGGGCTCTCGATCTGTCGGCTTCTTAACGTATGAACAATTGTTCATCGAGTGCGGGGCAAAAAGGAACTCTGCCGGCAATCCAAACAAAAGCTCTACGACCTCCATTTTGAAAGGGCCTCAAAACGGATAAAAGCAGATACGAAATATTTAATTGACCAGCAACGTAAAGAAGTCTAATTTCTAAAAACCTGAAAGTCAAGAATAATCGCAGTACTTTGAACGGATATTCTTATCTTTTTGCAAATATCATTCAGCATCGGATCGCCGCAGAACGTGATCTTCGCCGATGAACCGAATTGCCCGGTATGGTCATCGTGTTACCGGCCTGCGTGTGACCGAACGCCGCGATGCCGAAGCGAGCTTTTCTGTAGTCGGTGCGGACTGGACGTCTTTCATTTCCGCTTTGCCGATCTTGCTCTGCCACCAGATCGCGATCGGACTCGCGATGGCTATCGTCGAATAGGTGCCGGTTATAGAACCCACAAAAAGCGCCAACGAGAAACCCCGCAGCACCTCACCTCCGAAAAGCACGAGAGCGAGCACAGACAAAAAGAAGAGGCCGTTCGTCACAATGGTACGCGACATCGTTTGATTGATGGCCTTGTTCGTTAACGAGTAAAGCGAGTCGTTACGGTGCAAAGCTACGTTTTCGCGGATGCGGTCGAAAATGACGATCGAGTCGTTGACCGAAAATCCGACCAAGGTCAGTAATGCCGCAAGCACCGTAAGACTGACCTCCCATTGAAAAAGTGTAAAGAACGCGAGCGTTACCAACACGTCATGAAAAACCGCAATGACGGCTCCGGCCGCATACGTCCAGTCGTACCGAAATGCGATGAAAAGAAGCATGCCGATCATGCCAAGAAGCGTCGCGATCACAGCGGCGTCGCGAAGCTGAGATCCAGCGACCGGGCCGACCGAATCGGTTCCCACTATCTTGTACGCCGCATTGGCGTCCTGACCAAGCGCGAGAGTCGGCTCGGCTTCTTTACCAAATGTATCCAACGCTGAACGCACAAGGGCACGTCCTTTTTCGACCTGAGAAGCTCCGGTCGTTACAGCATCCGCCGCGGATCCTTCACCAGACGCGATGCCCTCGACCAGGGGAACCTTTATAAGCACCTCGTCGGTCTTGTCGGTCGAATCTTGGATTATCGGTTCACCGATGCCGACGTTGTTCAGTGCCGACCTGATCGCGTCAGGAGTCGGCTTCTCTTTGAACTTGACCGTAATGACGGTCCCTCCCTGAAAGTCAACGCCGAGATTGAACGCGTCAGTCCCGCCCGGCGTGAACTGCCGGACCATTGCCGAACCGAGCCCGGCCAGCAAGACCGCGATCGATAGAAAGACCAGAGGCTTTCGGAGGCCAAGCCAATCTACATTGAGATCTGTAAAGAATTGAAACATTGTTTTCTACAACATATCGCTGAATACATAGACCACGATCCGGCGGTCATCCAGCACAAGATCAAATACTTATCTGCTTCATCTCAGGATTTCGCTCGAGAAGCCACATGAATATCGTTCGCGATACAAATACCGAGGTAAAGAGGTTTATAAGCAAAGCAAGAATAAGAGTTACCGCAAACCCCCTGATCGGCCCTGAACCATAAAGGTAAAGTATCGTGGCCGAGATTATCGTCGTCACGTTTGCGTCGATGATAGTGACGAAGGCCCTGTCAAACCCCGTCGAGACGGCCTTTGCGACCGGCTGCCCCGCCCTAATTTCCTCACGCATTCGTTCGAAGATAAGCACGTTCGAATCGACGGCCATGCCGATACCGAGAATAAATCCCGCAATGCCCGGCAACGTCAGCGTTGAGTCCAGGATCACAACACCGGCGACCGTCAGGATCATGTTCAGCGATAAGGCGATCACAGAATTGATCCCTGACGCACGGTAGTAAAAAAGCATGAACACAACAATGAATGCGAGTCCTGCCAGCGAAGCAGTCACGCCCGAGCGTATCGAATCGGCACCGAGGCTCGGCCCGACTGTCCGCTCTTCGAGATACTCGATCTTCGCCGGCAATGCACCGGACCTCAGCGTTAATGCGAGATCGTCTGCAGTGGCTTTGGTGAAACGTCCCGAGATCTCGCCCTGATCAAAGATCTGCGAGCGAATATACGCGGCAGACTTGACCTCGTCGTTAAGGACGACCGCCATGTAATTATTGATATTTCGGCCCGTCCATTCGCCGAATTTCTGTGCGCCGGCAGGCTTGAACGAGAATGAGATCTGGTAATCGCCATCGTTGCCCGTACGCGATACGGCATTGGCGTCACGCAATTCGCTGCCGTCGACGACAGCCGGATATTCAACGATCACGAATGACTTGGGTCTTTCGGCCGGACTCTGCGTTGCGGCCGTCTCGTCGCGTTCGGCGTACGGCATTATGCGACGGGTCGGCGGAACCGCTCCGCCAAGCGACTGTCGGGCAGCTTCTTCCGACGGGAACGTCTGCACCGGAGATGGGCTTGGCGGGCTGACGATCTTCATCAACATCAAATTTGATTCCGCACCGATCAACGACTTAACGCGTTCGGGGTCATCAACGCCTGGCATTTGGAGCAATATCTGAGCTGACGATTCGGCACCATGACGCTGCAATGTCGGTTCCTTCACGCCAAACGCATTGATTCGACTCTCGATGATCTTCAGTGCCTGCTCGACCGCCTGATTCTTCATCACGGTCTGAACATTTGATGGTAACGACCAGGTGATCGAGTTTCCGCTCGCATCTTCGGTCCAATTGAAAAGATCGACCTTTTTCTTGACCTCTTCCGCTACTGCGGCAGCCTGGGCCTCGTCGGTCAATTGAAGAGTGAATGAGTAAGTTGAGCCCTGCGTGACGGTGGAATTGCCCGAGACTGGAAGCTTGGCGTCCTGAGCCGCCGTGAGAGCCGCCTGAGCGTTGTTCTCGGTCAGCGTCTTGAGATACTCGTCAGTCCTTACGCGCATCACCAGATGCGAGCCGCCTTTTAGGTCGAGCCCGAGATTGATGTTCTCTTCGAGATTTGTTTTTATCCCCTGCCAGGTAAAGTCCTGGCCCGTCGGGGTTCGACGAGGACCGAAGACAAAGTAAATGCCGATCAGCGTTATTGCTATGATCAACGCCGTCCTGATTGCCAAACTCTTGTTTTTCATTAGTGAAACATCGGCCTTTGAAACACATCGCTATCCCGGAGATGCGTCTGTGTAATGAACTCAGGCCTGAAGATCGTTATTCCGCTCTTTTTCCTACGACAGCGCTTTTGCCTATCTCAATGA
>ERZ761609.1842-NODE-1842-length-17257-cov-14.293512_pt1 | contig 17257 bp, 16 predicted proteins | sample MGYA00511163_ERZ761609 | MGnify/ENA primary metagenome ERZ761609 (study PRJEB28899, sample SAMN02445070) | bioreactor sludge metagenome | biome: EBPR sludge | place: Australia: Brisbane, Thorneside Wastewater Treatment Plant | collected 2011-12-16 ... | reverse complement strand
TCTTCGCCAACCTGGTGGTCAACCGCGACGGTGGCTTCGACCTCCTCTGGAACCGTCCCCGCAAGACCAACTCCCGCACCCGGCACTGAACCGGGAAAGGTTGGGCCGCTCGCCGAAAGGCGGGCGGTTCTTGTTGTCTGCTGACAACGTGCGGCCAGCAGGCGCAGCACCGTTAAGGATCTGTTAACCCTTATTCGCTTGCCAAATCACCGGAATCGGAGCTTTTTGTCAGACGGTAATTCGCCGTCTGACGGCATTAAAGCGTCTGGGAGAATTCATGTGAACGCAGTTGCCGCCATTGACCGAGCTAAAGGGCGCACTCTGTCACGTCTGACGCAGCAGGCTGAGACCCTGTCGGCGCAGTTGCAGTCGCTTAGTGCCTCACTTTTCCCGCCCACGTCAAAAAAACGACTGCGGTCGTTTTCGTCCGGTGAAGTTGCAAAAATAGTCGGGGTCTCCGACGGCTATCTTCGGCAGCTCTCGATAGACGGGTTCGGGCCTATGCCGGAAATTCTGCATGGTGGGCGGCGTGCATACTCTGCTGGGCAGGTGCTCGACCTACGCAAGTATCTCGCGGACACGCGCCCACGCGACGCTCTCGACTTCCTCCCGGTGCGACGTCCCGGCGACAAGCTGCAAATAGTTGCAGTGGCCAATTTCAAAGGCGGTTCTGCCAAGACCACGACGGCGCTTTATCTTTCGCAGTATCTTGCCCTGAAGGGGCAAAGAGTGCTCGCGATTGATCTCGATCCTCAGGCGTCTCTGTCCTCGATGTTCGGCTACCAGCCGGAATTCGAGATTGGCGAGAATGAAACGATTTATGGCGCTTTGCGCTACGATGCATTGCGCCGCCCGATGGCCGAGGTTGTCCGCGAGACTTATTTCGACGGCATTTCGTTGGTGCCTGGAAATCTCGAACTTATGGAATTCGAGCACAATACACCACAGGCCATGATGCAGGGTGGGCTGCGAGGAAATGACGTATTCTTTCGCCGCCTGAGCGCCTGTATTGAGCAGGTCTCAGACGAATTCGACATCGTCGTGATCGATTGCCCGCCGCAACTAGGCTACCTGACGATGGGGGCGCTCAACGCCGCCACGTCCTTGCTGGTGACGATCCATCCGCAGATGGTCGATGTGGCTTCGATGTCGCAATTCCTGCTGATGACATCGGATCTAATGGAGGTCATCGAGGCCGCCGGGGGCAGCTTGGACTATGATTTCATCCGCTACGTTGTGACACGGCACGACCCCAATGATGTGCCCGAAACGCAGATTGTCGCCTTGCTACGCAATCTCTTCGGCGATGATGTCTTGCGCGCCACTGCTTGGAAATCGACCGCTATCGCCAATGCGGGGCTGACCAAACAGTCTCTGTATGAACTGGATAAGGGCGCGGTTGGACGCGGGGCTTATGACCGGGCGCTGGAATCGTTGGATGCCGTCAACGCCGAAATTCTCGAACTCCTCAGAAAGGTATGGGGTCGATGAACAAGCGCACTGACAGGATCAGGACATTGTTTGCGCAACAGCCGCCTTCTGTGTTGTCTGCTGACAACTCTGGGAGTGACAGCCCGCGGATAGCCTCGGGATCCGTGAAGGCCGTAAAGGATAGCTTTTCGCTGGTTGAACGCGAGAACGATGCACTACGTCGACAGATGTCGGAGCATCCCGGGGTCAGGGATATCGATGTAGCGCTTATCGAACCCTCGCCTGTGGCCGACCGACTCGTTTCTAACAACGACCAGGCATTCGAGGACCTTCGCAATTCCATCAGGGAGCATGGACAAGAAATTCCTGTCCTGCTTCGGCCTCATCCCGAACGGCAGGGGCAGTATCAAATCGCCTATGGTCACCGGCGTGTGCGAGCGGCGCGTGACCTAGGTCTTCCTGTGAAGGCCGTTGTACGTGCCCTGAACGATGAGCAACTCGTGGTCGCTCAAGGGTTGGAAAATGCGGCACGCGAAGATTTGAGCTTCATCGAAAGGGCGCTGTTCGCCGAGCGTCTCGAAACTCAGGGCTTCAACCGAGCGGTCATCCAGCAGGCGTTGGTGATCGATCGTGCGGAAACTTCGAAGCTGATCGCCGTGGCGCGTGCGATTCCGGCGGAAGTGATTCATGCAATCGGCAAGGCACCGCGAGTCGGCCGTGGCCGTTGGCAGGAATTTGCTGATGCGCTCGGAAGTTCAGGCACACCCGAACGAGTGCGAACCGCCATTGAAGCCCCCGACTTTGTTCTGCTGTCTTCGGATGAGCGCTTTTCGAGGTTGCTGACAGCTGCTCGTGCCACCGAGCGAGTTGCTCAGTTGGCATCGGAGGCAATTCGTACCTCTGATGGACGTGCCATCGGCCAGATCCGCGAAACCAAACGTGGTCCGGTTCTCTCATTAGAGGGCGGCAGAAGCGGGGATTTTGGGGCATTTCTGAAAGAACGATTGCCCGCCTTGTTTGAGGAGTTCGAGGTAAGCTCCCGAATAAAATAATCCAGCAATCTAGCCTTGGATCGGCTGTGTCCGGTACGGAGGCGATAAACCAACGAAAGGTCAACCCGCAAAAGAAAAAGGCCCCCAACGTTTCCGCCGGAAGCCTTCTCCAGATTTCAGCACCTTGAGAATCCCACTTCCGCGAATCGCTGTCAAGAGTCCCTTTGGGACAACCGTCATTTTGGCGGCCGGATTTCTTTTGCCTGATTGAAGGGCAAAGAGAATGGCACACGGACTGGCAACGACGCCCTTCGGGCGGCGAACGATGTCGCTTGGGGTTTTGGCGACGCAAGCGCGGGCACGGAGGCTTGAGAGCGACGCGCCGGAAAAAACCGTCCATAAGTGGAAGGTGGTGCAGGCGCTGACCGAGGCGAAGGGCCGGCTCGGCCTTCCTGATCGGGCCATTGCGGTTCTCAATGCGCTGTTGTCGTTCCATCAGGAAACCACGATGACGGCCGGCGATGGGGTGGTGGTGTTCCCGTCTAATGCCAAACTCGCGGCGCGCGCTCATGGCGTTGCTTTGGCGACCCTGAAACGGCATCTGGCGATCCTGGTGGAGGCCGGCATCGTCATTCGCCGCGACAGCCCCAACGGCAAACGTTATGCGCGGCGCGGGGAGGGGGGCGAGATTGCGGAGGCATTCGGGTTTGACCTCACGCCGCTCGTCGCACGTGCCGAGGAATTCGAGCAGCTCGCAGCCGAGGTGCAGGCCGAGCGCAAGGCGCTGCGGCTTGCCAGAGAACGGGTGACGCTGGCGCGGCGGGACATCACCAAGCTGATCGCCCTGGGACTGGAGGAGGGCATTCCGGGCGACTGGGCAAGCCTCCACGCGGCTTATCTCGAGCTTGTGGGACGCCTCAAACGTTCGGCAACGACCGAAACGCTTCTCGCAAGCGCCGCCAATCTCGAGGAGATGGCGACCGAGATCGCCAAGCATCTGGAACTTTTCATCAAATCCTCAGATTCAAGCTGCAATGAGGCTCAATCTGATCCTCACAAACAGAATTCAAATACTGATCTCTATGATCTTGAACCTGCTTTCCAGAAAGACAGGGGTAAACCCGTCGAGTTCGCATCTGAAGGGCAGGGGAGTGCGGTCAGGGAGCCGGAAACTGGATCTGAATCCCGCCGCGATCACGGCACACCCCTCGGCATGGTGCTTCAGGCCTGCCCGGACATTGTGGATTACGCTGGGACCGGGGCAGGGGGCGCACCAGACGGCAAACCTGTCATCGCAAACTGGGCTGCTTTCCTGAAAACAGCGGCGCTTGTCCGGGCGATGCTGGGAATTTCGCCCGACGCCTGGCGCGATGCGACCGAGACCATGGGCGTTGTCGATGCCTCGATTGTCGTCGCCGCCATCCTGCAAAAGGGCGATGAAATCCGCTTCCCCGGCGGCTATCTCCGCTCCCTGACCGAGAAAAAGCGTGCAGGGGAGTTCTCCGTCGGGCCGATCCTGATGGCGCTGATCAACACCCAGCTCAGGGCCTCAAAGCGGGGCAGGGCGTGAGGAGCGAGAGGTGGCCTGGATTTCTAGAGCGAATCCCGATGGGGCTCGAGCATCGAGGCGGTCTCGACCAGGCCATCGGCTTCCATCCGCAAGAGGAGAGCATCGGTGGTCAATTCGGGCTTTTTCAGACGCGCCCGCATCAAGCTGAGAGCAGCAACGCCACGACCGATGTCCAGGTTGAGGGTATCTGCAATGAACGCATCCGCTGATTTTGCTTCGAGATTGAAGCGCACAAGTGCCGTGTCCGGAAAGTGCTTCAGATTTTCCGTAACGATCATAGATGCTTGCGTCTTGATCGCGGCAGCCAGCACATGCGCATCCGCTGGATCGGGAAGGGCACTTCCATGCGGCAACAAGTGATCAAAACCGCTGACGATTGCATCCTTGAACGCGGTTTCGATGCTTGCTCGCGCCCGTCCCGCCTTTTCGCGATGATCGGGATCGCACTTCTGTTCGATCATTCGCGCGATGGCGCGCTCGGTTTCATCCAGTATCGGTGCTGACCACCTTGCTCTGAAGAACTCTGCCTCTGCCAAGGTCAGAAGCAAATTCCTCTTCAGAGCGCTGGCAAGGCTGCAAGCGTCGATGAGCGCGGTAAAACGGTTCGCAAACACGGGGTCAGATCAACTCCGAGTCGATTTCGGCCAGCTCGGAAAGAGCAGTTGCGCGTTCGGCGTCCCGCTTCTTTTTGTATTCGAACAGATGCTCGGCGTTGATGCGGCGATGCCGACCAACCGTTTCGAACCGCATTTCTCCCTTTTCGAGCAAAGAGACCAAATACGGACGAGAAACATTGAGAATGTCGGCAGCTTGCTGCGTCGTAAGCATCTGGCTCACCGGCACAAGCGTGACAGCGTCACCGCGGCTGACATGACGCAGGACCTCCATCAGCAGACGCGACAGGGCCGCCGTCAGAATGATTTCCGCCGGCTTGTTGTTCTCGTCAACAATCCGCAGCTTCTGGATGTCCTCCCCAACAGCCTGGCTGGCGAGGATCTGACGCAGTTGATTGGCTGCTGCACGCTCGTCCGCTGAAGGTAAACGGTCACCCAAGCGTTCAGCAAAGGCGGGAATGGTCATGACGGTGTCTCCCTGGCTACCTCCATCATGCCAGTTTCTGCTGCCAAGGGCAATATTCGAAATATTCGAAACGAACCCTGATTTCGTAAGCTTGCCGATCCAAACCGAAAAACTGTCTGGATTGGGTGTTGACGCAGCCAAGGTTGCGTCATCTCCAGTGTCAGCGATTTTACGTGTGAGCGCGAGCTTTGAAGCGCAAAAAGAATATATTAATCAATGTGCTAGTTCCATAAGATCGCTTATGCGAATCGAATTGTGTAAGTCCCCGATAAAGATGTCACCGGTCTCCCCGTTAGAGATGTCACTCTCCTCCGGTCTGGTTTTGGAGAGCGTGGCCGATGACGGTGATTACGATGAGCCGACGGGAGATCGACCGTGCACATGTGTTGCGTGATCTTGAGGCGAAGCGGATTTCGGTGAGCGATGCGGCGCAGTTGATGGGCATTTCGCGCCGGCAGGTTTTCCGGCTGGCGCGGCAGTATAAGGTCGGAGGCCCGGCGGCGCTGATTTCCAAACGACGAGGTCTGCCGAGCAACCGGAGCCATCCTGCGATTGTGCGGACGGAGGCTCTGGCGCTGATCAAGGCGACCTACGCGGACTTCGGGCCGACATTGGCTGCCGAGAAGCTGGCGGAGCGGCATGGCTTGCGCCTTGGCGTCGAGACCTTGCGGCAATGGATGCTGGCGGACGGCATCTGGAAGGATCGCCGGCAAAGGCTTGGCCGGGTGTATCAGCCGCGCTACCGGCGCGAGTGCATGGGCGAACTGATCCAGATTGATGGTTCCGAGCACTGGTGGTTCGAGGGGCGCGGGCCGCAATGCACCCTGCTCGCTTTTATCGACGATGCGACAAGCACGCTGATGCATGCCGAGTTTGTGGCGTCGGAATCGACGTTTGATTATTTCCGGGCGACGCGCGCTTACATCGAGCGTCACGGCAAGCCTGTGGCGTTCTATTCGGACAAGCATTCGATCTTCCGGGTGAACAGCAAGGGCGCGGCTGGCGGCGACGGCATGACCCAGTTCGGTCGGGCGCTGGATGAGCTGAACATCGACATCATCTGCGCCAATGCCCCGCAGTCCAAGGGTCGGATCGAGCGATGCTTCGGGACGTTGCAGGACCGATTGGTCAAGGAGATGCGGCTTGCCGGCATTGACACGCCGGCGGCGGGCAATGCGTTCCTGCCGGGCTTTCTGGAGGCGCATAATGCGCGCTTTGCACGGGCTCCGGCGAATGAACGCAACGCTCACCGCGCGCTTGGCGAACGGGATGACCTGATCCAGACCTTTGCCTGGAAGGAGCTGCGGACGGTGACGCATAATCTGACGCTGCAATACGATCAGCGGATGATTCTGCTGGAGCCGAACGAGATGACGCGTCCCCTCGCCCGCCAGCGTGTGACGGTCTGCGATTACCCCGATGGTCGGCTGGCGGTCCAGCACAAGGGGCGTGACCTGCCCTATCGGATGTTTGATCGGCGCCAGACGGTCAATCAGGCTGCGATTGTCGACAACAAACGGCTGGGTGCGGCGCTTGCCCATATTGCCGAAAAGCAGAAGGATCTGGACATGAGCCGATCAAGGAAAGCCCCTCGGCGCAATGGTCAGGCTGCACAGGTGTTCAAGGCTAGTTGAGATGTTCAAGACCCGCGCGGCGGTGCAATCCCGTCCAGCACCGCCGCGCGGGGCGCACGACAAAGACGGGGTGCAGGGAAAGGCGGAACCGCGCTATGATGTCAGACCAAAGTGACGCTTCTAACGGGCAAGGACAGAATTGTGCGCAGTATTATGGAACTCCTTCTGCCCCAAACACCCCCGCCAATTGAAAGTCTAAGCTCCGCAGATTGAAAGGCTGAGGTGCCCTGCTTCCGATGGGGACATTCCAGTGTGGGCGCGCAGGCGCTGGATTATACGGCGATACGATCCGGCTCCACCTTGAACTGAACCGCTTCCCGGCGAGACAGCTCCCGCAGCACAGTCGACAGGTTGGTAAGGCGCGGATTGCCGCGCGGTCCGAACATGCGCATCAGGTTCTTCGGGTCCATGGCGACGGCTTGCCCGAGCTGCTCGAAACCGATCGTAGCGTTGATGTAGTCGCGCATGAGCGCTTTGCCGGTGGCAGCATCACCAGCCACAAAGGCCTCGGCGGCCTCTCCCAGGAGCGCCGCGCGAAATTCCGGATCCCGCATCGCGCGCGCCTTTACGGTTTCCTTGAAGCTGCGAGACAGTGCCATCGTCTTCACTCCTTCTCAGCCTTGCGGCGCTTGTAGTCGGCCCAGCGCAGAAGCGCTTCTTCTATATCGGATTGCTGGCGGGTCTTTGTTCCCCCACCGAGCAATATGACGAGCCTTGGTCCATCGAATGCCAGGTAGATCCTGAGGCCGGGACCCCAATCGATCTTCCACTCAGAAACGCCACTTCCGACAGCCTTCAATCCAGACCGGGCACCGGCGCCGAGGCGAACCAGAGCCGTTGTGACCTTGGCGGCATGAGCGGCGGGAAGACGGTCGAACCAGCGTTCGAATGGCCGGGCTCCCGTCTCGTCTTCATAGGATTCAATCTCAACGCTCATGGTGTCATATACGATACAATATGTGAAAATGCAAGAGGCGAGAACCTGCGTTGGGCGAGGCCAAAGCGGCGGTGTTGAGCGATACCAATAATGCATTATATTGTTTGTTGTGTATTGACAAGATACCGGTTTGTTGATCAAACCAGAGGACGCTGACGCGGTGTTGTGTGGGCAAAAGCGCCGCATACGCGCTGTAGATGCAGATTAATGGACGGAGTTTGGAATGACGCGAGGCAGCGGGGATCAGGATGGCAAGCGCTCGTTCCGTGTGGTTCTGACGGATAAGGACTTTGATACATTGGAGAGCGCTTCAGGCGCTTTCGGCGTTGGCAAGTCCGAGCTGGTGCGTCGTCTTGTTCGCGCATCGGTGGATGTTGGCCCTGCCCTGTCGGTGGATGGTGTCGAGCGTATCGAGGCGCTGACCGGTCAAGTCCGGATCGTCGGCCGCAACCTGATGCAGGTGCTCAAAGCCATCCATCGTGGTGAGGCCGTGGGGATCGATGAGAGCGAGCCGGTGTGGCGCGGCCTGCAGGAGATGATCGCCGTGCTTGATGCCGAGCTGACGGGGTTGGTCGAGGGCAATGGCGCTTCGCTACGTGAGCGTTCAGGTCTCATGGTCGTTGCGGCCCTGCCGGACAATGAGGCCGCGTGATGTCTGGCCTGTCTGCATCAGTCGGGTTTGATCCTTCGCCGTGGATCGCGGCGAATGCCGCACTGGCCGCGCGCCTCGGCGTTGGGCGCCGTGGGGTAACAGGTCTTGGCGGCGGCCTTGGTTCCTTCGCGAATGACGGTCTCACCAGCCGAACAATCACGGGTGACCGGGATGAGGAACGTACGCGACGGTTGCGCGGGATTGGTGCGCGTGGCGCCAAGGGTGATGGCGGTCTTGGTGGACTGGGCTCCACCGGTATGGGCTTCGGTAGTGCGCCGGGCCTGGGTGGTGCTGTCAGCTCTTCCTCCCCAACCACAGCTTCCCTTCTTGCCCGCGGCTACCAGCCTGCTGTTGTGAAGGTGGTGTCCTATGCGCATGGCGTGACGCGTGCCACGGCGTCAGCACAATATATTGAACGCGACGAGGTCGAGCTTGAGACCCATGACGGTGTGCGCCTCCCGGACAAGGATGCCGTGGCCGAAGAGATCAAGGCCTGGTCCTCGAGCTTCGAGAAGCGCAATCCCAGCCAGGACGTCGTTGCGGTCCGTCTCCAGCTCAGTGGCTTGCGGGATACAACGGGGGATCGTGAGATTCTCGGCACTGCCGTAGCCGCCGCCTTTGATGGGCATCGCCACGTCCTGCGGATCGATGTCCAGAAGGACGGTGTGCTGGAGGCGCGTGTCGTGGCCGTGATGGCGCGGTCGGTATCGCCTGAGGAAAAGGCGGACGGCGGGATCATCGGTGAGGATGGTACCAAGCGCCCTTCCCTGCCTCCGCGCATTCGCGTCACCGAGCAGCGCATGGGCACGACCGATGATGCGCCGATGCGCAAGGTGTTCGATCCGCGCTCCGAAGCTGCCATGAAGGCGCGGATCGAGGAGAGAACCGGCCGCCATGCGCATAGTGTCAGTATCGAGCCCGCGACGCCGGGGCATGGCCGGGATGCCCTGGGACAGAGGTTGGCCACACTCGTCTCCAAGGGTCCTGCCCGCTCCCATGAGGGCAAGCCGGTGCGTAATGCCGAAGACATTCGGGATGTGACGCGCGACTGGGGCCGGCATCTCAGGTCGCAGAGCCCACGCGACACCATGCATATGGTGGTCTCTGCCAAGGCAGGGACAGATGTGAAGGATTTCACCAATGCGGTGCGCTCATTCCTGCATGACCGGTTCTCAGACCACAAGTTCATGTTCGGGGTGCATACGGACAAGGCCTGTCACGGTCATATCCATGCCCATGTAATTGTCGCTGTCCGCAGCGAGACGGGAACCAAGCTCCATCCCGGCCCGAGCGATCTGGCGCAATGGCGGGTGAGCTATGCCGCCCATGCGCGCGAGCATGGATTGCAGGTCGTGGCGACCCGCGCAGCGGAGCAGGCCTCATTCCGCTCCTATGGCCCCAAGGACAAGTCCATTGTCGATGTGGCGACGACGCCAAGGCCGGAGCGGAAGGAACTGGATCGCGCCTATGCCGGCGATCCCCGGAACGCCAACCTAATCCGCAACGCACATGAGCGTATGGAGACGGCAAGAGCCAACCCGATCCGCATCCCGGAGACGGAGCGTGAGCGCGCTGGCGTCAAGGAGAGCCTGGAGCACTGGCGTTCAGAGGCGAAGGCCAGGCCGGCGAACGATCTGGCACGAACCATGGTCCAGCGCCTCACCGCAGCAAATGAGGCGGGCAATGCCCTCAGCACAATTAAACAGGCCGCTATTCCAGAAGGCCGCAAGCCACACCTGCAAGTTCCCAATGAGACCCCTGCCCCAGCCATGACCCATCAGCCGAAATCCGCCTCCGACATGCTGCAGGATCTGCGTCTCCTCAATCAGAAGGCGGCGGATGTCGCCGCCCTCCTCCCTGAGGGATCACGCGCCAAGTTCCTCGAACGCGCCGGGACATATCTCGAGAAGATCGCGGAACGTGTCGATCAGCAGAGGGCGGATGAAGCGAAGGCGCAGGCTGAGCGCACAGCGAATGAACAGAAGGCGATGGCGCCGGTCGTCGTGAAGGCAGAGCAGATCGCGAGAACTGAAGCCAGGGAAGCGCAGCAGGCGGCAAAGGCTGCAGGGCGCGCCGTTGAGGCCGAGCGGAAAGTCGAGGGTGCGCCACTCAGTGAGAACGGATCAGCTGCGGCCATCGATCAGAAGCGCGCTCTGGTACGGGAAGCCGAAAAGCAAGCGTCAGCTGAGAACAAGGAAGCGCAGGATGCAAGAGAAGCCGCACTTTCAGTCGCGGCCGATCCTGCCAAGCCCATTCAGTCAGCTGCCGTTGCCACCAACGACCGCGTCGCCGAGATCCGCCGCAAGCAGGCCGAGTTGCTGGATAAACTCAGTAGAGAGCGTACGCAGGCTAAAGAGAAAGGGTATGAACAGGGGGATTAAGGTTTGATATGAAAGCATTATCAGTTGCGACAGGTATTATTTGTGCGGCAATTCGATATCCTTCACGCAATCATAAAGTGCATTCACCACAGCGTTATCTTTGATGCATAGGGCGTGAATTACCAAAAATAAGCGACCCAGAGTTAAGCAAATTCAATTCTTCGACGTCAATGTAAATTGTATATATTCGTCTACTCCAAACACGGGAAGCGGACCTCCGCCTGCAGCCCACGCTCCAACCGATTGGCGAGGGTCAAAGTCCCGTTATGGCGACGAATGATGGAGTTTGAGATCGCCAGCCCGAGCCCCACGCCACCTGTCGTCCGATTGCGTGACGATTCCAGTCTGACGAAAGGCTCCATCACGCGATCCAGATCGGTTTCAGGGATGCCAGAACCATCATCAGCGATGATGACGCGCACATGCTTGTCAGCTTCGGCTACGGTAATTCTCGCGATGCTCCCGAACTTCAGCGCATTGTCAACCAGGTTAGAAATCGCGCGTTTCAAGGACACGGTGTCTCCCAAAATCAAAGCATGGGCTTTGCCGGTCAACTCGATATCCCTCCCAAGATCGGCTTCAGCATTCACGATGGTCGCTATGATCGAAACGATGTCGACCTTCCGGAAGTCACCTTTCGGGTTAGCGCCAGCGCTCAGATAGTCGAGCGTGGCATCGATCATGGCCGTCATATCCCCAAGATCCTGATCGATCACGGCGCGCAGTTCAGGATCATCCATCATTTCTGTACGGAGCCGGAGACGCGTGATTGGTGTTCTTAGATCATGGGAAACGGCTGCGAGAGCTTGTGTGCGTTCGGCAACCAGCGTGCGAATGCGACTGCTCATGGCATTGAATGAATGCGCAGCGCGGCGCACCTCCAGCGGTCCGTTTTCGGCGACAGGATTTTGCAGGGTGTCGAGGTCAAACCGTTCAGCAGCAGTGGCCAACACGCGGAGCGGTTGGGTTACGCGATGAAGCAGGACCATTGCGACAAGCGCGATGCCGCAGCCGACGACGAGTGTCGTCAGGAGAATATGATATGGTAGATGATAGGTCGTCCCGACTGTCGGCGTTGCGAAGTTGACCCAGCTTCCATCTTCTAGCGGCAATGACACCAGAAGCATGTGGGCATAGGCCTGCGTCGCTCCGGTCCCCAATGCGCCATCATCTGCAAAACCAAGTCGCATGTGCTGTTTTTGCAGATCGGGCTGAATCTCCTTAAGCCGCTTCTCTACAGCTGTGGATTCAATGGTCGGACTGGCATTGCCCAGAACAAGGCTGACCTTGCTCCAGTGAACTTCGAGGGAGGTGCTGCTGAGACCATGAGCAGTCCGATCACGATCCTCCTCGGACTCGATGCTCTGGATCGTGCGCTGAATGGAGACGAGGCGTTCCGCCAAAGTGCGCTCCCGCAGGCTGATGGCGACGTCCTCGATCCCCTGCCGAAAGGCCCAGTAGCCGATAATGACCAACGCCAATAGAGCGCCAAGCAGAACAATCCCCGCACGGCCCAGCACTGTTTGCGGCATTCTAATCATCAGGCGCTTTCAAAGGTGACAGGCCCAGCAAACATATAGCCCGTCCCGCGAACGGTCTTGATGAACTGCCCTGGCTCACCATTGAGATCCAGCTTTTTGCGCAAGCGACTGATCTGGACATCAATTGCGCGATCAAATGGATCCGGCATGCGTGCTTTTGCCAGCTCCATCAGTGCATCCCGCGACAGCACCTTATTGGGATGCTCGATGAAAACGACGAGCAGATCGTACTCTCCGGTCGACAGGTCAATCAGTGCTCCCTGCGGTGAGATCAATTCACGGCGCAGAAAGTTCAGTGACCATTGTCCGAATGTCGCCCGACTGGGCTGCGTTTTACCTGACGTCTGATTATTCAACCTCGCACGTCGCAGCAGCGAGCGGACCCGTGCGAGAAATTCCCGTGGGTTGAACGGTTTGGTCACGTAGTCATCCGCTCCGCCTTCGAGGCCGGCGATGCGCGAAATTTCGTCGGACCGTGCTGTCAACATGATGATAGGCAAGGTCGACGTCGCGCGTAGTTCGCGGCATATCTCGATGCCGGTCATTCCCGGGAGCATGACGTCGAGAACGACAAGATCGAAAACACTTCTTTCGAGACTCTCCCGCGCGCTAGGACCGTCCTCGACGCTGGTCACAAGGAAACCATACCGTTCAAGAAAGCGCGCGACGAGCAGCCTGAGCTGGGCATCATCATCGACCAGCAGGATGTGGCCAAAATCGTCGCGCCGTCGTTCAACGGCTTGGTCGGGCAACACTTCATCCATGCTTACGGGGAGCCTTTGTGAATGACACGGTCTTATTTCGCACACCCCGCGGTGCGCGTCACCGACCGTTACAAACCGTAACAGACGGAAGCTCTCCACGTCTGCTAGCTCCAGATGCAGAAGGCACGAGGTTGATTCATGAAATTGTGGGTGTTTGTTATCGCTATGAGTGGCACGTTCGCCGTTGGCGGATGCACTCGGGATGCCAGCGGCATCTCTCAGATGACGCGTGCAGCAGATCCGAACGTGAAGGTGCCGATTGCGGGCTACCAGTCCGTATCGAGCGGAAACACCAGCTATATGCCGGTGACTCCGAAGGGGTGGGAGGAACTCAATCGCCGCGTGGGACCCAAGTCATGACAATCTCGATGCGGCATCTGCGCAAAGCTCTGGCCGTCAGCAGTATCACGGCTTTATTAGGAGGATGCGCCTCATTTAGCCCGGATTCCGGCATGTCGGCGATTCAAGGAGCTGCCTCAGCGGATTTGGGTGCGGCGGTCGAAAAAGTCGATACGATTGAGAAGGGAGCTGCGCTGCAATCCCGCGTCAATCAACTCCGGAAAAAGAGCCTTTCTGCTGACGCAGCCGTTCAGGTCGCGCTGTTCAAAAATCGCGGACTGCAAGCATCGTTCAACGAACTCGGCATTGCTGAAGCGCAAATGGTCGCGGCTAGCCTGCCGCCCAATCCGAGATTTTCAATAGCGCGAACTGTTGCAAGGTTTGATCTTGAAATTGAGAGGCAAATCGTTGGGAGCATTTTTGCTTTGGCCACTCTGCCGGCGAGGTCGGAAATCGCACAGGATCGGTTCCGGATTGCTCAGAGCAGAACAGCCGAGACGGTTATGAAACTGGCGGCTGACACGCGGCGGCAGTATTATCGTAGCGTTGCGGCAAGCCATATAGTGTCAGAGTTGGAGAGCGCCCGCGAGGCAGCTGCCACAACGGCAGAGTTGATCAAACGGCTTGGGGAAAGTGGTGCGATCAACAAGTTGGATCAGGCCCGTGATTTTGTTTTCTATGCCGAACTTGGTGCTCAGCTAGCGCAGGCGCGCGTTCAGCAACGAGTTGAAAGGGAGCGGCTGACGCGGCTCATGGGCCTTTGGGGCGACGACACGCGTTTCTCGCTGCCCGGCAGGCTGCCGGGGCTTCCACGACTGAATACGGTAAGAGATGCGGAAGTTGAGGCACTTAAGCGCCGGATTGACTTGAAGATCGCGCGTGCGGACCTTGACCTGCTCGCTAAATCACTTGGTCTGGCGGAAGCCACGCGCTTCGTGAGCGACGTCGATCTCCTCGCCAAGCGTACCACTGCCAAAACCAAAATTCCCGGTGTTGATGATGAAGGTCGACCCACGCTTGAAGTTGAGCGAGCGAAGTCTCGAATGCTCGAATTGGAAATCGAGATTCCAATCTACGATTTCGGTCAGACCCGTGTCGCATTGGCGCAGGAAACCTACATGCAGGCGGCAAACAAGTTGGCTGAGAAGGCTGTTAACGTTCGGTCAGAAGCGAGGGAAGCCTATCAGGCTTGGCGAGGAACATACGATGTAACGCGACTGTATCAGGGTCGAGTTCTCCCCCTTCGCCAAGTCATTCAGCAGGAAAGTCTGTTGATGTACAACGGCATGTTGATCGATGTCACGCAGTTGATCGCTGATGCGAGGGCGCGAACAATGTCCAGGATTGCGGCAGTCAACGCGCTTCGTGACTTCTGGCTCGCAGATACAGACTTCAAACATGCACTTATTGGTGGCGGCATGTCAGGTGGAGGTGGTGGCGCTGCCTCTGCTCCGGCCGGCGGCGGCGAAGCGCCCGGTCACTGAGGAGAAAGACGATGGAATTTTCACGACGTAACTTTGTCCGTGCATCAGGTCTTGTTGCCGCAGGCGCAGGCTTTGTCTCTGGGCGGGCCGCTTTTGCCAATGTTCCTGAAGCGCCCACAACCAAGTCACCTGCTACGCAAGCACCGCTCGTTCCCAAGTCTGGGCCTGATTATCAGCCTGTTGTGACGTTAAACGGCTGGTCATTGCCCTGGCGAATGAACGGGGACTGGAAAGAGTTCCATCTCGTTGCTGAACCGGTGGTGCGCGAGATCGCCCCGGGTATGAAGGCGTATCTCTGGGGATACAACGGACAGTCACCTGGTCCGACCATCGAGGCGGTCGAGGGCGACAAGGTTCGCATCTTCGTTACCAACAAGCTTCCCGAAAATACGGCTGTGCACTGGCATGGTCAGCGGCTGCCCAATGGCATGGACGGCGTTGGTGGCCTCAACCAGCCTCATATTCCGTCGGGCAAGACCTTTGTCTACGAGTTCCAACTCCGGCGCTCTGGCACTTACATGTACCATCCCCATTCCGACGAGATGGTGCAGATGGCGATGGGTATGATGGGCTTCTTCGTCGTTCACCCGAAGGACCCTGCATTCCGCCGCGTTGATCGCGATTTTGTCTTCCTGCTCAACGCCTTCGATATCGAGGCTGGATCCTACGTTCCGAAGGTCAACACCATGACCGACTTCAACATGTGGTGTTGGAACTCGCGTGCCTTTCCGGGCATCGACCCGTTCGTTGTCGGATTGAATGAGAAGGTTCGCATCCGCTTCGGCAACCTGACCATGACCAACCACCCGATACATATGCATGGATACGAATTCAAAGTCTCGTGCACAGATGGCGGGTGGGTCGACCCGGCGGCGGCGTGGGATGAAGTGTCCATCGACTGCGCCGTCGGCCAGATGCGTGCTTTCGATTTTGTTGCAGACGAGCCGGGGGATTGGGCCATCCACTGCCACAAGTCGCACCATACCATGAACGCGATGGGGCATTCGGTGAAGACCTACATCGGCGTCAACAAGAAGGACATCGCGGCCCGTATCAAGAAGCTCGCGCCAGGCTACATGCCGATGGGTTCTAACGGCATGGGCGAGATGGGATCGATGGAGATGCCTCTGCCCGACAATACCCTGCCGATGATGACCGGCCACGCTCAATTTGGGCCGGTGGAGATGGGCGGCATGTTCTCAGTGGTCAAGGTGCGAGAGGGACTCGCCAAGAACGACTACAAGGATCCGGGCTGGTTCAAGCACCCGGAAGGTACTGTTGCGTTCGAGTACAAGGGCCAGAAGCTCACTGAGGCGCCGCGTCCCGAACAACGGGCCGAGGCCGGTAAGAAAACCGACAAGCCCGAGTGGCGCGCACGCGACCCACGCAAACCGCGCCTAGGCCCGGACGGAAAGCCTATCCGCCGCGTTGATAGCGGTCATTCAAATCATTGAAAGAGGGAAAACATCCATGATCGCGAAGATCGCATTCACGGCCGCTGCAATCGGCGTGTCGGTATTGATGTCAGGCGCTGCTCAGGCTGGCCCTGGCGGAGCGGGGCATGGCCATCATGAGGAGACGGCTTTTGGCAAGCCGGGTGATCCAAAGAAACCTGCCCGCCCGGTCTCGATCACCATGCGCGAGATGGACGGCAAGATGCTCTTCATTCCCGCGCTGATCGAAGTGAAGCGCGGAGAGCAAGTCCGCTTCATGCTTCGCAACAGTGGGATGCTCGACCACGAAATCGTTCTTGCAACGCTTGAGGAGAATCTCAAGCACGCCAAGGAGATGGAGAAGAACCCGGACATGGAGCATGACGATCCGAACGCCAAGCGTCTCGCGCCCAACAAGAACGGGGAGTTTGTCTGGCACTTCACAAAAACAGGCGAGTTCGACTTTTCCTGCCTCATTCCCGGCCATCGTGAAGCTGGGATGACCGGCAAAATCGTCGTGAAGTAACACCAGATCCTGAGAGGGGATTACACATGAAAACGGTAGAAATTGCGACTTTCGCAGTCATATTCGTGCTCAGCACGTCATTCGCCAATGCCCAGAGTGTTAACGGGACGGTCAAGAAGATCGATGCCGAGCAAGGCAAGGTGACGATCGATCACGGCCCGATCAAGAAGCTTGATATGGATGCCATGACGATGGTTTTCCGTGTCGCCAGTCCCGACATGTTGAAGGGGCTTAAAACTGGCGACAAAATCAAGTTTGATGCCGACCGCGTCAATGGCGCCATTACGGTCACAAACCTGAAAAAGTGATCGGATGCCCGCTGGCTTGAATGTGTTAATGTGGAGAAAGGTCAGCAGCTCCAAATTGGCTGTTCTGGCCTTTCTTCTGGCGGCTATCGCATTTCCAGCACGTGCATCGGATGTGGAACTCCGGAAGCTGTTAAACCTTCAGGGTTGCACATCTTTCTCCCTTACTGAAACCAAGGTCCTTGGAG
>ERZ761609.1840-NODE-1840-length-17265-cov-15.658164_pt1 | contig 17265 bp, 13 predicted proteins | sample MGYA00511163_ERZ761609 | MGnify/ENA primary metagenome ERZ761609 (study PRJEB28899, sample SAMN02445070) | bioreactor sludge metagenome | biome: EBPR sludge | place: Australia: Brisbane, Thorneside Wastewater Treatment Plant | collected 2011-12-16 ... | reverse complement strand
CTGGAGGCCATCGGGATCGAGCCGGTGGCGGCCAGTGCCGTCGCCAGCGCGCGGAAGGCGAAGCCACAGACGGGCGCGGAAGTCGCGCCGACAACCGACGCGCCAAAGCCCGTCGCCATCCGCGCAGGCACCAAGCAGGCGCAGATCATCGCGCTCCTTCAGCGCCCCGAGGGTGCGTCCATCGCCGAGATCGTCGAGGCGACGTCGTGGCAAGCTCACACTGCTAGGGGTGCCATTTCCGGGGCGTTGAAGAAGAAGCTGGGCCTGCCTGTCACCGCCGAGAAGGTCGAGGGCAGGGGGACCGTCTACAAGCTGACCGCCTGAGCTGGTCCGGATTGCCTTGCCAATCCGCCGTCCCGAACGGGCGGCGGTTGCTCATTGCCACGACAGCAGATCGCGGGCGGCCGCCTGCAGGATGTCTTGCGCCATGCGCGGCTCGCAGCTGTAGACCCCGCCCGGCCCCGGCTCGCCGACATGCTCTTCGAGCCATGCCCGCCCCTCGTCCGAAACCGGACGCAGGACAACAATGGTCCCGTGATCGGTAATCTCGATATGCTGCCAGCCTTCGGACATGTCTTGAGGTTACCAGCCAGCGCATGGACATGCCAGCGATCCGCTCAGGGCGCGCGCCAGCGTTCGAACATCCTGCGCAGTGCGTAGCCCCTGATCAGAGAGATGGCGGTGAAGATCCCGCCCAGCGCCAGGTTCTCACCGAGGCTCGGGTTCAAGCCGAACCATGGGAACACGAGGATCTGCGTGACGACCGCCAGCGCGTAGCCCACGGCAACATTGGTGATGGCCTCGATCAGCGACATGCGGCGCGACTGCGTCATGCTCGCTTCCTCGACCAGCGCGCCGGTTTCCTGGCCTCCTCCTGTTCAGTGATCCTGTGGGCCTTCCGCCCCGTCGCCATCTCCCAGCGCTTCGCCGCCACGTCGCAATAGACCGGATCCAGTTCCACCGCAGAGCAGCGCCGCCCGGTGCGTTCCGCGGCGACGATCTGGGTGCCAGAGCCGCAGAACGGCTCGAACACCAGCTCGCCGGGATCGGTGAAGGCCTCCAGCACCGCCTCGACCAGCGCGACGGGGAACACGGCCGGGTGCGAACCGGCTGCTCCCAAGCCCCCTTTGTGGCGCATGATCCGGAAGACGCTGTCGGGGATCCGGTGGCTCTGGATCGCGTTGCCGAAGCCGGTCTTGCGATGGACCGTGCCGTCGGCCCCGCGCAGGCCGCCGCCGCCGAGGGCTTCGCCTGCGTGCTTGGACGGGATGGTCTTGTGCGGTTTGCGGGGCGCGCGGTTGAAATGGAAGATGAACTCGTGCGAGGGCGCAAGCCGCCCGTTCCAGTCGCCGGGGAGGCCGGGCCCCTGATCCCAGACATACCAGCCGAAGCGCCGCCAGCCCTGCGCGCGCATCCAGTCGACCCAGCTTTCCCAATACGGAATCCATTCGCCATCACGGTGGACGAGGCCGAGGTTGACCAGCAGCTGCGCATCGGAGGTGACGGGTGCTGCGGCGAACACGCCCTGCATCAGCGCATCCCAATCGCCGACCTTCTCCTTCGCCGCGCCATAGTCGCGTTGCTGGGCATAGGGCGGAGAGGTGAACATCAGCGAGGCTTGTCCCCCGTCCATCAGCCGCGCCACCACTGCCGGGTCGGTCGCATCGCCGCAGATCAGCCGATGCTCGCCCAGCGCCCAGATGTCGCCTGCCTGCGTGATCGGCTCGGCTGGGGCCTCGGGGATCGCTTCGGCTGTGTCGTCATCGATGGGCGCGCGGTCCTGGTCGGCATCGTGCAACAGCGCGTCCAGCTCGTCCTCGGGGATCCCGATCAGCCCGAGGTCGAAGTCCTCGGCCAGCAACCCGCGCAGTTCCTCAAGGAGCAGCGCTTCGTCCCAATCGCCCATCTCCGTGAGCTTGTTGTCGGCGATCCGGTAAGCGCGGCGCTGCGCCTCGGTCAGATGGTCCAGCACGATGACCGGCGCTTCGGTGAGCCCGAGCTGGGCGGCGGCCAGGACGCGCCCATGCCCGGCGATCAGCTCGCCGTCGGCGGCGACGAGGCAGGGCACCGTCCAGCCGAACTCGGCCATACTGGCGGCGATCTTGGCCACCTGGTCGGCGTCGTGGGTCTTGGCATTGCGCGCATAGGGTTTCAGCCGATCCAGAGGCCAGAACGCGATCTGGCTCGGGCGAACATGCGCTGTCATGCGGCTAGTCTCTTCGCATTCAACGATGCGAAACTCTCGCCGGTTTCCGCCAGCACGGCCTCCTGACCCGTGAAGACTTGCCAGCGCTCAATGGCCACGTCGACATAGGCCGGGTTCAACTCAATGCCGAGGCAGACACGGCCTGTTGTCTCGGCCGCGATCAGCGTGGTGCCGGATCCCATGAAGGGTTCATAGACCGCCTGGCCGGGGCTGGAGTTGTTCAGGATCGGCCGCCGCATGCATTCGACCGGTTTCTGCGTGCCGTGCACGGTGTCGGCGTCCTGATCGCGGTTGGCGATTTGCCAGAGCGTGGTCTGCTTGCGATCCCCGGCCCAATGGCCCTTGCCCTTCGCGCGCACCGCATACCAGCAGGGTTCGTGCTGCCAGTGATAGTCGCCGCGGCTGAGCACCAGCCGGTCCTTTGCCCAGATGATCTGCGACCGGATGGCTAAACCGGCAGCTGTCAGGCTGTCGGCCACCGTCGCGGCATGCAGCGCGCCATGCCAGACATAGGCGACGTCGCCAGGGAACAGCGTCCAAGCCTCGCGCCAGTCCGCCCGGTCGTCGTTCAGCACCTTGCCAGTACGTTTCGTCTTGGCTGCGCCCGCCTGATTGCGCCAAGACGGGTCGTACTCGACGCCATAGGGCGGGTCTGTGACCATCAACAGCGGACGGACATCGCCCAGCAGCCGTCCCACGACGTCGGGCGATGTGCTGTCGCCGCAGATCAGACGGTGCGCGCCCAACTGCCACAGGTCGCCCGGCACCGACACCGGCGTGACCGGCAGCTCGGGTACATCGTCCTCGCCCTCGACCGGGCCATCGCCGCCCAGCGCCTCCGGATCCCGCAGCAGCGCGTCCAGATCATCATCGCTGATGCCCAGAAGCGTCAGGTCGAAATCCTCGGCCAGGAGCCCCGCGATCTCGTCGCGGAGTAGGGCTTCGTCCCATTCGCCGAGCTCCGTAAGCTTGTTGTCGGCGATCCGGTAGGCGCGGCGCTCGGCCTCGTCGAGATGGCTGAGCCGGATCACCGGGACCTCGGTCAGTCCCAGCATCGTGGCCGCCAGCACCCGGCCATGGCCCGCGATCAGCTCGCCGTCGTCGGCCACCATGCAGGGCACGGTCCAGCCGAACTTGGCCATGCTGGCGGCGATCTTTGCCACCTGGTCGTCGCCATGCATCTTGGCGTTGCGGGCATAGGGGCGCAGCCGGGCAATCGGCCAAGTTTCGATCTGGCTCGGCGCGAAGACGAGGTCCATGGGATGGGGCTCGGGATGTGGGGGAGGGAAAATGAAAAGCGCCCGCGAGGGGGTTCCTCCGGGCGCAATTCTTCGATGTTTCTTTGCTACGTCAAGGGGGGCAGCTTTGTCAAACCATTTTTCGGCGTCGAATCAACGCCTTCCAGTCAATCGGAGCGCAGGTGGCTTCCGGATGTGTCTTGGTGGATCTCTGGCTTCCTCGAGGTGGCTTCCCTGGCTACCGGGCGGAATCCACTTCGGCCAGCGGGGCGATCCCGTAAGATTCTGATATTGAGTCAGAATTTCCAGATCGGCTGCTGGGGTGGCTTCCATGTGGATTCCCCGGTGAAAAGGCCAGACGCTGGAAAACTTGCGCGCTGCGCCCCCCCGCATAAGTTTGGGGCCGGGGAGGAACCAGAGGAGGGGGGTAGGGTACACGATCAGTGGGTTCAGAGGCGTGGTCAGCCTTCAGATCATCGCCTTTCGGCGGCGGTCGCCGCTTGTTCCCGGATGCATCGGCGTCTAACGTCCATCTGATAGAAAATGCTGGGCTTTCAGGCTGTTTGACCATGCGTTTCGAGTAGACTGGAGTGCTGCGCCGATTCGATCCTGGTGCATGTGGGCGGAGGGAAGATGACGGTTCTGGAAGATATCAAGAATGGCGCTCAATTGCGCGGCGTCGTTCCGGGCCAGCCCGTCGAGGTTGTTTCTGTCGAGTGGATTGGGGATCAAGCCATAAATCTCGTCTTTCGCGTGCCCGGTGGAGGTGTGGCGGAAACAACCCTGTATCGCGATGACCAGGCCAGAATTGAACTGGATGCCCGCGGCCGGGCATGGTCTTTCGATGCCGATGGTGATCTCTTGCGCCTTGTAACTGAGGCCAATCGGATAAAGCTGGCGCATTACTTTGACCCCTATCTCGCTATTCACACCAGCCTAGTCGATCCGCTTCCACACCAGATTTCTGCAGTCTATGGCGAAATGCTGCCGCGCCAGCCGTTGCGTTTTCTTCTCGCCGACGATCCGGGTGCTGGAAAAACCATCATGGCGGGGCTGCTTATCAAGGAATTGATCGCCCGCAGCGATCTCGAGCGCTGCCTTGTCGTCGCACCTGGCAGTCTGGTCGAACAGTGGCAGGACGAACTTGGTGAGAAGTTCGGGTTGGAATTCGACATCCTCACCCGCGACATGATCGAAAACTCCAGATCAGGAAATCCGTTCAGCGACCGCAACCGTTTGATTGCTCGACTGGACGTTCTCGCCCGAAATGAAGAGCTCCAGGACAAGCTGGCGCAAGCGGCAGAGTGGGATCTGATCATCTGCGACGAAGCCCACCGCATGTCCGCGACCTATTTCGGTGGCGAGGCCAAATACACCAAGCGGTATCGCGTCGGTCAGAAACTCGGCGAAGCCTGCCGCCATCTGCTCCTGATGTCGGCGACTCCGCACAATGGGCATGAGCAAGATTTCCAGCTGTTCATGGCGCTGCTGGATGGTGATCGGTTCGAGGGCCGGTTCCGCGACGGTGTGCATTATGCCGATACTGCCGACATGATGCGGCGCCTTACGAAAGAGGAACTGCTGCGCTTCGATGGCCGCCCGCTCTTCCCGGAGCGCCGTGCCTATACCGTCAAGTACGAACTGTCGCCCGAAGAGGCCGCGCTTTACGCCGCAGTGACCGAGTACGTCCGCAACGAGATGAATCGGGTCCAGCGCTTTGCGGCCGAGGACGGCAAGAAACGGAACAACGTCGGCTTTGCCCTTCAGATCCTACAGCGCCGCCTCGCGTCCTCACCGGCCGCGATCTACCAGTCCCTGAAAAGGCGGCGTGAAAGGCTTGAGGCAGAACTGGCCGAGGCGCGCCTGATGGTCCGCGGCAAGAGGTCCGGTTTCGATACCCCGGACTTGCCGGATGACGCCCTGCAGAACCTCGAGGAACTCGGCCAGGACGAGATCGACGATATCGAGGATCGGATTTCTACGACCGCGACCACGGCCGAAACCGTCGATCAACTCGCACTTGAGGTCGAAACTCTGCAAGGACTTGAACGAATGGCGCTGGGCGTTCTCAGCTCTGGCCTGGACACCAAGTGGTCACAGCTGAACCGCATTCTCGATGATGAGCTGATGGTCGACTCCCATGGCAACCGCCGCAAGCTGATCATCTTCACCGAGCCGAAGGATACCCTCTACTACCTGCATGATCGCGTGCGGTCGCGTCTTGGCCGCGCCGATGCGGTCGAGGTGATCCATGGCGGCGTGTCCCGCGAGGATCGGAGGAAGATTGTCGAGCGGTTCATGCAGGACCGGGACATGCTGGTGCTGATCGCGAACGACGCGGCTGGTGAAGGTGTGAACCTCCAGCGGGGCCACCTGATGGTGAACTACGACCTCCCGTGGAACCCGAACAAGATTGAGCAGCGGTTCGGCCGTATCCACCGGATCGGCCAGACCGAGGTCTGCCATCTCTGGAACCTTGTCGCGGCCGACACGCGCGAGGGTGAGGTCTACGCCCGGCTTCTGGAAAAGTTGGAGGCGGCACGCGAGGCGCTGGGCGGGCGCGTCTACGACGTCCTTGGCGAGTTGTTCGATGGGACAGCGCTGAAGGATCTGTTGTTCGAGGCGATCCAGTACGGCGAGCAACCCGAGGTGAAGGCCCGGCTGTTCCAGGCCGTCGATGGTGCCGTCGATCAGCAGCATCTGCTCGATCTTCTGGCCCGTCGGGCGCTGACCAACGACACGATGCCAGCTGCCAAGGTGCAGGAAATCCGCATCGACATGGAACGCGCCGAGGCCCAGCGCCTGCAGCCGCATCATATTCAGAGCTTCTTTGTCGAGGCGTTCAAGCGCCTTGGTGGCCAGATCAAGCCTCGGGAAGAGGGTCGATGGGAGATCACCCATGTCCCGGTGAGCATCCGCGAGCGTGACAGGCAGATCGGCACGGGCTCTCCAGTTCAGAAAAAGTACGAACGCATCTGCTTCGAGAAGGGCAAGGTGAACCAGCAGCCCGTGGCAACGTTCGTCTGTCCCGGTCACCCTTTGCTCGAAGCCGTCATTAGCATCGTGCGCGAACAGCACGACCACCTGATGAAGCAGGGTGCGGTCATGGTCGACGAAACCGACCTCGGCCAGGCCTTGTCGGCCATCTTCTTGCTGGAACACAGCGTCCAAGACGGCCGCCCAACCAGCACCGGCAAAGCCCACATCATCTCAGAGAAGCTGCAGTTCGCTTCGATCGACAAGACAGGGAAAGCCTCGAATGCGGGGATCGCCCCCCACCTGAACCTGCGTCCAGCTACGGCTGAGGAAATCGCGCTGGTTTCCGACAAGTTGCACGAGGACTGGCTGCGCAACGATCTGGAAAAGGCGGCGATCCGCTTCGCCACGGTCGATCTCGCCCAGAGCCACGTGGCCGAAGTGAAGGCAAGACGCCTGCCCGAGGTGGCGAAGGTCGAGCAGGAGGTGAAGGCCCGCCTGAAGAAGGAGATCAACTTCTGGGACAACCGCGCCGCCGAACTGCGTGAGGACGAAAAGGCAGGGAAGAAGACCCGCCTGAACTGGCAGAACGCAGAGCGCCGGGCGGAGGACTTGGCCGACCGTCTGAAACGCCGGATGGAGCTGCTGGAAAAGGAGCGTTTCATTTCCGCCCAGCCGCCGCGGGTGCGGGGTGGCATGGTCGTCGTGCCCAACGGGCTGCTGCTGGCGAAGGCGGCCGTCGCAAGCGGCGCCAAACCCAATGCCTTTGCCGAAGACCCGGAGGCCCGGCGGATCAGCGAGTTGAAGGCCATGGAGGCGGTCATCAACGCCGAGCGGGCGCTGGGCAACGAGCCGCGCGACGTCTCGGCGCAGAAGGTCGGCTATGATATCGCTTCATATGATCCGCGTTCTGGCCATCTGCGCTTCATCGAGGTCAAGGGCCGCATCAACGGCGCAGACACCGTGATGCTGACCAGGCAGGAGATCATCACCTCGCTGCACGAGCCCGGGAAATACATCCTGGCCATCGTCCAGATCGAGAGTGGCTACGCCCAGGAACCGCGGTATGTCCGGGGTGCGCTGTCGGACCACGAACCGTCGTTCGAACATACGGCAATCCAGTTCAACCTAAAGCGCCTGTTGGAGCGGGCGGAGAATCCGAGGTGAAAAATGAAAGTCAAATGGATAGTGAAGCGGCTCGATGGTTCAAAGCTAGAGATCGAGACCGAAGAAAAGTCTGAGCCCGTTCCGGGTGATGGGAAGATACTCAATGGAATTCCGGTTGCCATTGGTCCGATGGTTACGACGCCGAATCTGGCCGATCAGGGAAAACACGCTCTTGTCGTCGAGGCAACCGAACAGAAACTCTAAGGAATACTGGCCGCCGCAATGACCCAACCCTACAAGAAGAAGCTGATCGAAGTCGCCATCCCGCTTGAGGCCATCAACGCCGCCTCGGCGCGGGAGAAGTCGATCCGGCATGGGCACCCCAGCACCCTGCATCTGTGGTGGGCGCGGCGGCCGCTCGCGGCGTGCCGGGCGGTGCTTTTTGCGCAGCTGGTGGACGATCCGTCCAGCCACCCCGACCAGTTCCCTACCCATGAGGATCAGGAGCGCGAGCGGCAGCGGCTGTTTGCCATCATCGAAGACCTGGTGAAGTGGGAAAACTCGACCAACGAAGAGGTGCTGGAACGCGCGCGGGCGGAAATCCGGCGCAGTTGCGGTGGGGTGCTGCCGCCGGTCTATGACCCGTTCTCGGGCGGCGGGTCGATCCCGCTCGAGGCGCAGCGGCTGGGCCTGCCTGCCTATGGGTCCGACCTGAACCCGGTGGCGGTGATGATCGGCAAGGCGATGATCGAGATCCCGCCGAAATTCAAGGACATGCCCCCCATCCACCCCGGCATCAATGAGCGGTCGTTCCATCGTAAGGCAGAAGGGCTGGCCGAGGATGTGAAATACTATGGTGACTGGGTTCGCGAGAAAGCGTGGGAGCGCATTGGCCATCTTTATCCCCAGGTTGAGTTGCCGAGGGAGTATGGCGGAGGAAACGCCACCGCTGTGGCCTGGCTTTGGGCGCGAACAGTTCGCTCGCCAAACCCTGCGCTTTCCGGTGCGCATGTTCCGTTAATGAAATCCTCTTGGGTCTCGTCGGTGAAGGGGAAAGAGGCTTGGGTCGAGACCGTCGTGGACCGGAACAGCAATAGCTTTACTTTCGCGGTCCATACATCAGGTAAGCCGAAGGTCGACGGCACAGTTCAAAGGACGGCTGCGATATGCGCAATCTCGGGTGACACTATTCCCCTTGCCTATATTCAAGAGGAAGGCAAAGCAAAACGAATAAAGGACCGCTTGCTTGCTGTAGTCTGCGAAACGACAGCGGGTAAAGTCTTCATTTCCCCCAATCAACTTCAGGAAGATACAGCGCTTTCAGTTACGTTAGCGCATGAAGTTGATACTCAAATCGACCATTGGCGTAGCTGCACAAATTGCGTCGTGTATGGCTATGACAGCTTCCATAGCCTCTTCACTCGCCGCCAACTTGCTGCACTGAGGTGCTTTTCCGATCTTGTTGCGGAGGCTCGGACGAAGGTGCTGGAAGACGCAAGGGCGTCTGGCATGCCGGACGATGGCATAAGTCTTGAAAATGGCGGTGTTCAAGCAACAGCTTATGCTGATGCTGTTGCTCTATATCTTGCCATCGGAGTTGATCGCCTCGCGGATAGGTGTGCCTCGGTTTGTGGATGGGACGTAAGCCGAAATACGATCCGCAATACCTTTGCCCGTCAGGCAATCCCTATGGTTTGGGAATATGCTGAGGTGAACCCATTTTCGGACTCTTCCGGGAATTGGTCCTCGTGCATGGAATGGATTTTTAAGGTACTAGAAGAATTAAATCCACATTCTAGCGGACAAGTGTTTCAGGAGAACGCAGCTGTCGGATCAGCGAGCATGCCTAGCTATGTTGTGAGTACCGACCCTCCTTATTACGACAACATTCCTTACTCTAACTTATCTGACTACTTTTACATCTGGCTTCGACGTAGTCTGGGTTCGGTGATGCCTGAGCTTTTTAGAACCCTTGCAGTTCCAAAATCAGAAGAGCTGGTTGCAAATCAGTTTCGCCACGGTGGTAAAGATAAAGCCGAAGAGTTCTTCTTGTCTGGCATTCGAGATGCGATCTCAAATATGGCTCGGATGAGCATCCCTGAATACCCCTCTGCGATTTACTATGCATTCAAGCAGAGCGAAGTGGAGCAAGAGGGCCTGACATCAAAAGGATGGGCGACGTTCCTGCAAGCCATTATTGAGTCGGGATATGCAATTGTCGGGACGTGGCCAGTTCGCACTGAGTTGGCAAATAGGATGAGAGGGATTGGAAGTAACGCGCTTGCTACGTCTGTCGTTCTAGTTTGTCGAAAACGCGAGGAGACAGAGAGCGTTATCACCCGGGCTGAGTTCATCCGCGCGCTGAAGCGCGAACTGCCCCCGGCCATCGCCGAGCTTCAGGCCGCCAACATCGCCCCGGCTGACATGCCGCAATCGGCCATCGGCCCCGGCATGGGCGTCTTCTCGCGCTACAAGGCGGTGCTGGAGTCCGACGACAGCCCGATGACGGTGAAGGCCGCGCTGCAACTGATCAACCGCGAGCTCGACGAATACCTTGGCGGCATCCAGGGCGAGTTCGACGCCGACACGCGCTTTGCCATCACCTGGTTCGAACAGAACGGGCTGAAGGCCGGTGACTATGGCACGGCGAATAACATCGCCACGGCGCGCGGCATCTCGGTCGAAAGTGTGAAGCATGCCGGGATCGTGGAAAGCGCGGCCGGAAAGGTGCGCATCCTGAAGCGCGACGAATTGGATGCGGAGTGGGAGCCGGATGCCGATGGCCACCTGACCGTCTGGGAATGCTGCCAGCATCTGGTGCGGCTGCACGAGAAATACGGGATCGGCTATGAGGCGGCGGTAATGCTGAAGAAGTTCGGTTCCAAGGCGGATGACGTGCGCGACCTAGCCTATGTGCTTTACAACATCTGCGAAAAGCGGGGCGACGCGAAGGAGGCGACCGCCTACAACGCGCTGATCGCGGATTGGACCGACCTAACTCGCGAAGCCGCAACCGCGCCGCTGACGAACCGCAGCGGGCAGATGAGATTTGAAGTTTAACCGAGGGGAGCCATGAAGATCGACGATCCATCATACGCCCTTGGCCAGTTCTTCGGTGGGGTGGAGCTGGAAACCTGCACCGATCCCGGTGTCTCGCGCCCTCGGGTGAAGGCAGTGACCGTGTTTCCTCCCACCATGCGGGTCGAATTCCCGCGGAACCTGCGCGAGATGTTCCCCCTGGGCACAAGGTTCAAGGCGACCGTCAAGGTGTGTCAGAAGACCGTGGATGGCGAGCCCAACGGCCCGCCGTATCTGAAGGCCTACGACATTTCGGTGATCGCCGCGACCGTGCCTGACGAGGGATTGATGGCCAAGGTTCGCAAGGGCAGCATCAGTGGGCTGTCCTACGAATACCATTGGGTTACAAAGAGATAATCCGGGCTTTGTGCCGGAAGAAGGATTGAGTGCATGGCAAAGTCGACCCGCCAGTATGTGTTTGAAGGCATGGAGCTTCTCCCCGAGGCTCTGACCCCCTTTGTCGAACGGCGTCTCGAGGCCTCGTTGCAGGGGCATTGGCAGATCGAGGTTGCCCAGAAGGTTGGATTGCGCCCGAATGCCAACGGCCAAGTCGGGTGGGACCAGCAAGGCCTGCTCAAGGCGATGATCTCGTATTGGGGCGATGCCTTTCGCTCGGTACTCGGTCATGCTGAGCGGTCGTATGTGGGCGAGCTGCTCGAGATCCGGAACAAGCTGTCGCACAACGAGACCTTCACCTATGACGATGCCGAACGCGCGCTGGACAGCATGCGGCGGCTGATGGAGGCGATCAGCGCCTCGGACGTGGCCGATCAGCTTGGGAAGATGCGCGACACGATCCTGCGCACCAAGTTCACCGAATTGCAGCGCAACGAGGAGCGGAAGAAGAGCCAGCGGTCTGACATCTCGGTCGAGACGGTGGCGGGGCTGCTGCCGTGGCGCGAGGTGGTGGAGCCGCACCGCGACGTGGCGACGGGAGAGTTTCAGCAGGCCGAGTTTGCGGCCGATCTGGCCAAGGTGCATAACGGCAGCGCGCCGTCGGAATACCGCAACCCGACCGAGTTCTTCTCCCGCACCTATCTGACCTCGGGCCTGTCGACCTTGCTGATCGGCGCGGCGAAGCGGCTGTCGGGCAGCGGTGGCGATCCGGTGGTGGAGCTGCAGACGAACTTCGGCGGCGGCAAGACTCACTCAATGCTGGCGCTCTACCACATGGCGGGCGGCACGCCGGTCGAGGATTTGCCGGGACTCGACCAGCTTCTGTCACGCGAAGGGCTGACCGTGCCCGGCAAGGTGAACCGTGCGGTGCTGGTGGGCACGTCCTACGGGCCCTCGGATGCGGCCAAGCGGCAGAAGGACTACGGGCGGCCGATCCGCACGACCTGGGGGGAACTGGCGTTCCAGCTTGGGGGCGAGGCGGGCTATGCGCTGGTAGCCGAGAATGATGCCAACGGCATTGCGCCAGGGTCGAACCTGCTGGAAGAACTGTTCCGGCAATGCGCGCCGTCATTGATCCTGATCGACGAGTGGGTCGCCTACCTGCGCCAGATCTACAAGGTCGAGGGATTGCCGTCAGGGTCTTTCGACTCAAACCTGTCCTTCGTGCAGTCGCTGACCGAGGCGGTGAAGGCCAGCCCCGGCACGCTGCTGGTGGCATCGCTGCCCGCGTCGCAGATTGAAGTCGGCGGGGAAGGGGGGCAGGAGGCGCTGTCGCGTCTGAAGCAGACATTCAGTCGGGTCGAAACCGGCTGGCGCCCGGCCGACCAGGAGGAAAGCTACGAGATCGTCCGTCGGCGGCTTTTCAAGGAGATTCCGGGCGACAAGTTCCATCACCGCGATAACACCTTGAAGCAGTTCGCGAAAATGTATCGCGATAGCCCGAACGAGTTCCCGCAGAACTGCGAGGGCGAGGATTATCGCCGGAAGCTGGAGAAGGCGTATCCGATCCACCCGGAGCTGTTCGATCAGCTCTACACCAGCTGGGGTTCGTTGGAGAAATTCCAGCGCACCCGTGGCGTTCTGCGGTTGATGGCTCAGGTGATCCACGAGTTGTGGATGAACAATGACCCCTCGGTGATGATCATGCCCGGCAGCGTGTCAATCAGCTCGGCAAGGGTTGAGCCAGAGTTGCTGCACTACCTTGATGTGTCTTGGCAGTCGATCATCGCTGGCGACGTCGATGGGCCAAATTCGACGCCGTATCGGATCGACCAGTCAGCCCCGAACCTCAACCGCTACTCGGCCACGCGCCGTGTGGCGCGGGCAATCTTCATGGGGACCGCGCCGACCCATGGGCAAGACAACAAGGGCCTCGATGATCGTCAGATCAATCTGGGTGTAGTGCAGCCGGGTGAGCGGCCCGCCATCTTCGGCGATGCCCTCCGCCGCCTCGCGAACAACGCCAGGTTCATGCATGGCGATCTCGGCCGATATTGGTATTCGATGTCCGCCAGCCTCAATCGGCTTGCGGCAGATCGGGCCGGGCAGATTGAAGAGCCGCTGGTCCTGCTGGAAATCGACAAGGCGCTGGCGACCTACATCAACGGTTTGGGCGACCGCGGGCATTTCGACACCGTGCAAGTCGCGCCCAGCAGTTCGGCCGACGTTCCAGACGAAGCCGGTGGCGTTCGTGCCGTTGTGCTTGGCGTGGCCCACCCGCACACCGGTCGCGAGAATTCCGATGCCATGGCAGAGGCCAAGGATATCCTCCTTCAGCGCGGCTCCACGCCGCGGGTCTATCGGAACATGCTGGTGTTCCTTGCGGCGGAGTCACGCCAGCTCGATGGGCTGAAGGAGGCCATGCGGTCGTCCCTAGCTTGGGCAGGGATCGTCAAGGACACGGACAGGCTGAACCTTACCCAGCGCGACAGTGCGCTTGCCAAGGCTAAGGTCGCCGAGGCGGCCGAGACTGTGAAGACGCGGCTGAAAGAGACCTGGTGCTACCTCCTCTATCCAATGCAGGATAGCGCTCAGGCTGATGTCGAGTGGATTGCATCGAAGGTTCCGGCTCAGGATGGGCTTCTGTCCCGTGCCAGTAAGAAACTGGCCAGCGACGAAGGCCTGCTGCCGGAGCTTGGTCCTGCCCGCTTAGACCGCGAACTGCAGAAGTACATCTGGAATGGAAAAGGCCACCTGTCGCTCAGGGATCTCTGGGAATACCTAAACCGCTACATCTACCTGCCACGGGTCAAGGATCGGAACGTTTTGATCAAGGCCGTGCGCGCAGCGGTCGGCGCGATGGTGCCTGGTCCTTTCGCCTATGCGGAACGTTGGGACGAGAAGAGCGGTCGCTACATCGGACTAGTCCTTCAGAATGCTGCAAGCGCCCCGGTGGTCATCGACTCCGACAGCGTCATCGTGAAGCCAGAGGTGGCAGAAAAGCAGGCACTCGAAACCGCAGCGGCCGCTGCCGCGCCATCGGAACCGGCGCAGACACCGACGAAAGTTGCAGCAGAACAGGCCGGCCTGAAGCCAACAGCAGCTGTTGTGCAGCCCGACCGTGACCCGACGCGGTTCATCGGGACGGTTATGATCTCCGCAGATCGGCCAGCACACGAGATGCGTCAGATCGTAGAGGCGATTATCGAGCAGCTGACTGTGCTGCCAGGCAGTGAGGTCACTTTGAAGCTCGAGATCGATGCCGAAGTCCCGAATGGCCTTGACCGAAGCAAGATGCGGACGTTGCTCGAGAACGCGAACACGCTGGGGTTCATAGACAAAGTGATCAAGTGATTGAATGCGTGACGGTCATCGACCGTCACGCGATTTCCACGGCCGCGCCTTCGGCATGGCAGCCGTCACATCGACCTCCCGCAGCATCTTGCCTGCGATGAGCCCCTCGCGGACCCAGCCCAGCGCCTGCCACCAGTCGTCATAGCCGCGCCGGGCGGCATCGATCTGCTGCGGGTGGGGAGAGAACGTGACCGGGCAGGCAAGGATTTCGACGGTCTTCCATGCGCTGCGCGCCGCTGAGCCACGCACCCGGATGCGCTCGGTGCCTACGACGATGGCTCCCGCATGCGTACCGTGCTGGTTCTGCTTGACGATGGTCGGCACGCAGCGTGGAACGGCGCCCGGCATCCAGTCCGGGGTCAGCCCGGCCCGGGCCAGTTCGGCCACGCGGATCGCCATGCGCTTACCGCCGAGGTTGTCGGGGATCCCGGCGACGGTGGCGGCGATCACTTCGGCGTCCTCGTGCGTGTAGCCGCCGATCTTGTGCTGGCCGCCGTCGATCTTGCAGCCGAGCACGGCGCGCTGGAGGAGGACGTATTCCAGGCCGAAGCCGAAGCCTTCCTCGGTGACGTCCGGAGGCAGCGGCAATTCCAGCTGCGCCTGTTCCACCCGGAACGCCCATTCCAGCGCGGCTTGCACGCCCAGCGCGCGCTTTATCCTGGTGCCGCTGACGCGGCCGTGGAAACTCATGGCTGCAATCCTTCAAGGAAATCCATCTGCGCCGGGCGCTGGGCGGCATCGGTCGGCCGCCAGATCCACGGGCCCGAGGCCATGGGCAGCTGCGAGAGTGCGCCACGCATGTGCTGCTGCCAGAGGGTGAACTCCGTTGCCGAGCAGGCGCAGAGCGCGTGCCCGATGGGCCAGCCCATCAGCCATCCGACGAAGAGCGGGTTCAGCCGCCGCCGCGAGCGGCCCTTCAGGATCCGCCGCGAGACGACGCGCCCATGTGAGGCAATCATCGAAGCCCAGAGCGGGCGCGAGATCGGGGCGTGTGGCGAGGACCGCAGCCCATCCGGCAAGGTCGCTGGGGCTGGGCGGGTGAAGCCCTGTTCCGCCCGGTAGTGCAGCAGGTCCATCCGGGATTTCCCGTCGATGCGGGTGATGCTCGCCTCGCTGCTGCCCTTCCAGTTCTGCGCCGCCGGTGTCGGCCACTGGTTCGGCAGGGCTTTCGCGATGCCTAGTGCCAGTGCTTCCGCCTTTCGGGTGAAGTCGCTGTTCCCGGCCGGGTTGTAGCGGACGGTGCCGGGGTGCAGGCTCATCGGTGTGGGCCAAGATGAAGATACGCAGCCGCTCATGCGGTGCGTAGACCTCTGCCGCCGAGAACAGGCCCGCCGCAGGCGTGTAGCCCAATCCCCAAAGCTCTCTGAGGACGGTTTCGAGGCCGAGGGTGACGTGCCCGGCAACGTTTTCGAGGAAGACCCATTCGGGGCGGCATTCGCGGACGACGCGCGCGACGTCGGGCCAGAGGTGCCGCGGATCGTCGGCACCGCCGCGCTTTCCGGCCGCGCTGAAGGGCTGGCAGGGATATCCCGCGAGGACGGCGTCGAATGCGCCGTGGAATGGGCGGGCGTCGAAGCTGCGCAGGTCGGTCCAGATCGGGGCCGGGGCGAAATACCCCGCGCGCTGGGCTGCGATGAGGACGGTGCTCGGCCAGTCCTCCCACTCGACGAAGGCGCGGGTGTGATAGCCGAGTTCGGCGAGCATGAGGCCCAGATCAAGGCCTCCGCCGCCTGCGCAGAGGGACAATCCGTGCCGGGGACGTGACACCATGCCATTCACCGCACCCCGCGCTCGCGCAGGCGTTCGGCCGTCACGAGCCTCCGCGCCAGCATGGCGTCGCGCATCGTGTTGCTGATCGCGCTGACCGGCAGGTAGCGGTCGGAATTGACCAGATCGGCGTAGAAGGCGGGCAGGTCGGTGATCGGCTTCGCAGCCGGGGCAGGGGCCGTCTTGGGCTTTCGCCGTTTCCGCCCGGCATCCTCGACCTTGCGCTGAGCAGCACGCTGCATCGCCCGGTCCAGCGCCTTCGGCCCGTCTGGCGGTTCGGGATGTTCCTGGCGGCTGGCCTCAGCCGCGGCGATGATCTCCGCCTCGTTAAGGCCCAGTTCGTCGCGCCAGCGCTGGACGTGCAGCCGGGGCGTCAATCCTTGCCACCAGCCGGGCAGGGCGGTGGGGTCGAGGCCCAGCGCTGTCAGCAGGTCCCCAAAAACCTGATCGGAAATCGCCGCGCGCGCCTGCGCGCCCTCCTCCTCCTTTACTGGTTTACTTAGTGGTTCCCTTACAGGGTTAGTGTCCGGATTTCGGACACGGCTTTCGGCATTTTCCGGACACGGCTCGGCCGGAAAATCGGACACGGCTCCCGCGCCATCCCCGTGTCCGAAATCCGGACACGGCAGGGCGTCGGCCATGACATCCAGGGGCGAACCCTCTGCCATCTCGGCGATTTCGGCATGGGTGCATTCCCCGTGTCCGACTTCCGGACACGGCACCACAGCCACAGGTGTGAAGCCCGGCTCGAACCCCAGGATATAGCGGGTGGGCAGCTGGCGCTTGGTGACGGGATCAAGCCGCGGCACCCGCCGCAACAGGCCCACGGCCTCGAGCTGGCCGAGGTGATCGTTCAGCGTGGACCGGCTGATCTCGCAGTCATGCGCCAGCCGGTCTTGCGAGGGGAAGCAGCCGTAGTCCGGGTTGAACCGGTCGCAGAGGTGCCAGAGGACGATCTTGGTCGTGGGCTTCAACCCGCGCTGCTTGATGGCCCAGTTGGTGGCCTCGTGGCTCATGGCGCGGGCCTCCGAATGGGAGGGGCGATGCGCGTCGTGTAGCCGTTATCGGCCAGCGCGCCCAGCGCATCGTCGAGACTGCGCACCAGCGCCCAGCCGAACCCTTGCGCCAGAACGGCATCACGGAATGCCTCCTGTTCCGGCCGCAGCCGCCCCTTCGGCGCCTTCAGTTCGAGGAACAGCACGC
>ERZ761609.1838-NODE-1838-length-17270-cov-18.418124_pt1 | contig 17270 bp, 19 predicted proteins | sample MGYA00511163_ERZ761609 | MGnify/ENA primary metagenome ERZ761609 (study PRJEB28899, sample SAMN02445070) | bioreactor sludge metagenome | biome: EBPR sludge | place: Australia: Brisbane, Thorneside Wastewater Treatment Plant | collected 2011-12-16 ... | reverse complement strand
CGGTGGCCTCGTTTTCGAGCGTCGGATCGGCCTCATTTTCGAGCGTTGCCGACACCTGAGGACGTTGGAAGACGGACTTGCTGTCGCCGCCTCTACCCGCCCGCGAGATTTTTCGACGTCGTGGGGGGTAGGGGGGCGTTCCCAAATCCGTCTTCCAACTCTCTCTGGGCGTGGAGGTAACCGCACGGGATGGCGATGCTGACCGTTGGCGCAAGGGTGTCGGACGACGCGCGCAAGCACTCAAGGCGTGCGTGGCGGCGGTGTGGTCGTCGCCACATTCTCGCGCTCAGCGCGGTCTCTCAACGCCCGTTCCCATGAGGGGCAGGCGCAACTGCCATCGAAAGCCCTGGACGCGGTCTCGAGAGTGACTCTCGTAGTCCGCGACAGTCGTGGACATACAGAACAAGGAGATCCTCATATGAACAACTCGGGCCTTGCGGAGACCGTTCTGTTGCGGCGCGCGACCTGGCACGTCCTTGCGGAGTACTACATCAGCTGTGCCGACGCGGGCCTGACGCCCGTCCGGGGCTTCGATGAGACCCACATCCTCGTCGAGGAGGCTCTTCAGATCGGCATCGGCCACCACGACCTCAACGTGTGGATGCTCGACCAGACCAGCGACGGCAGCGCGCTGACCAGGTATGCGCTGACCAGTTGGTCCAGCGTCCCGGACAACCTGGTGTTCCCGGTTGTCCCGATCAGTCAGTGGCGGAGCACCACCCCGGTCGGGCCGTGGGGCTGCGTTGCGGATATGTCCGGCGTTGACGTCGCAAACGTGCCCGGCTGACGGCTCGCAGGAGTCGCAAGCGGCGAAAGTCCTTGCGCTCGCCGAGACAGTCACTCCAGGCGCAAGGACAGACCTTGCCGGACGTATACGAGGAGAAGAAATGACCTACCCGTACAGCGCGGAAGAGCGGGACGTGCAGGTCCACTGCACGGCGAAGGAACTGGAGTGCGCGTTCTACATGGCACTGGTGTGTAGCCACCTTGCTTGGTCGATTGACTATCAGGAGGTCACCGAGGCCATCGAGGCAGCTGTGTTGATCGGCGTCGATCACGAAGAGCTGTTGTCGTGGATGGCGCGCCAGGCGGAAGCCGGTGAGCCCATCTGCCCCGAGGCCCTGACCGATTGGTGCGACGACGAACGCATTTTGGTGCCGCCGCTTCCCGTTTCGGAGTCCTTGATCGACAGCACCGGGGAGCACATCGAGACCGAAACGAGCCCTGCCAGCGTGCGGCCGTCCGCGGAGCGCAACGATCCGCCGTCCCTCAAGAACGTGGGAACGCACGTGGCCGTGCAGGGCATTGTCTGCGAACACATGGACGTCACCGCGGTCTTGGAGGCCATGAGCGACGTCAGCGTCTCCTGCTACCAGGTTGCCACCTCAGAACACGAGGGCGACGACGTGTGGGAGGCGGTCATCGACGTGCACACGGGTCGCCCCAGCACCGCGCTCGCGGTCGCGGCGACTGCCTTCCGGATCAAGACCGGTCTGCGGCCGATCGAGGCCGTGCTGGTTCCCGCGCCCAACGACACCCCTACCGACTGAACAGCCCACCCCAGCCGCAAGGGCCAAACCTGCCCATCCGCAGGTGCTGAGCAGGCTGCCCCTCGGATCAGCGCTTGTTGGGGCGAGGGGCAGCCGAGGCCAGGCAGTCGCGTCGCCGACAAGGACTGGTCGAGCGCACAGATATCGACCAAGAACGACGACCGCTCGCGTGTCCACCTGAGCCATCAGAGAAGGGACCAACAACATGACCGGGACGCAGGAGCCTGTGCTCACCGCCGAGGAGATCCAGCGCCACCACGCGGCGTGGCACATCGGCGCTGACCTCCTCTACAACTCGGGGTGGTACGGCATCCAGCCTGACACCTTCTACTGGGAAGTGATCCACGAGCAGATCGACATCGCGATCGACATGGGACTGAGCTACCGCAACGTAGTGGACTGGCTGGCGCATATCGCCGACAGCGACCACGTCGCCCCCGGATCACTCAAGCTGTGGGTGGACGCTGGCCACACCAGTGAGCCTCTGCGTCCCCGGCACCTCGCCGAACCCGGAACGCCAATCGGCCCGAACAACTGCCTCTGGTCGGAGGTCGAGCCGGCGCCGACACCGGTAGCGCCTCCGATCCATGACCGCAAGCAGCTCGAAGAATGGCTGACGTCGGGAGAATGAGAATGGCGGGTCGTGGCACCTGGCGCAGACGGCCTCGACGGGGGAGTGACGAGGACGGGGGAGAGGCCAGGACGGCCCCGATCCCGGTGCTTGCGCGTCGAGATCTACTGGCCACAAACCGGAAGGGACGTTGAACTGTGCAGTGGCATGAGATTCGCGTCACGCACACCGGAATGCGGGGAGCCGCCGATCGGCGGCCAGCCGGTCACGCCGGGACTGTCATGGAGCTCCGTCACCCGCTTGTTCTCGTCCGATGGGACGACTACGTGAAGTCCACGGCCTTCTGGCCCTTCGACATCTACCCAGGGGAGTACGCCAAGTTCCTACGTCGCCAGACCGAGCCCCCGCTGCACGACAGAGAGTTGTTGGAGGCGTGGCTGGACGATCGCTCTCCGTAGAACGCCGTGGGAGGAGACTCCTTTGGGACGTCGGGCTGAACTTGACCGTCAACGCGCGTTCCACTGTGGAGGCCCAGTCGAGGCAGGTCCGCAGACCCAGGGGGCAGATGTCTGGGCAGGGTTGACGGGGACTTCTTGCGGGCGCAGGCTTCGGATCGTGGGCCGTCTCGCGGAGTACATGGGGGAGGCCGGACTGACCTGCAACGTCCGCCAGATCTCAGCGCTGCGTACCGTGTTCTCCGCGATCGGGTTGGCGATCGTCGCACTTGTCGTGGCCTCCATCTACGGGGACTGGCGATGGGGCCTGATGTTCGGAGCATTCGTCCTGGTCGGCGCATTGCTGCCGCCGTGGAAGCTTGGTAAGTCAGCTGCGCCGCGCACCTCCGCTGCGACGCCGGCACCCCGGAGCACGTCGTGACTGTTCACCTCAGTTTGAGCAGCACCCTCAAGACTCGTGCCGTGGCGATCGTCTTGCGCTCGTGAGGCGAGACGTCTACTTGCTGTTCGCGATCCCTGGGATCGTCCTGACCGGCGTCTTCGCGCTGGTCGGGTTGATCGCCGTCGTCCAGCTCCTGCTGGCGGGCAACTAGCACGAAAGGTATCCGTCACGCTTGTCTGGCGACGCCTCTCAGCGCCAGGTCCGCGTTCGGCGGCAAAAACTTCTCCAGCTGCCCTACGTATGGAATGAGACGCGGTCACACCCAAGACGGACATTCACACGCCTTGACGCTCCACGTGCGCCGGGGCACCAGCACCCCCCGCCTTTCCCCGCGGAGGCCAGCGGAGGGGCTTCCGCATAACGGCTAGGTCGCTTTCGCGATAGCGCCTACTGGCGATTTCGAATGGCTCTCAACGTCCGTTGGGGAAGCACTCCGCTCGCGTTTCTCATACTCCGAAACGGGCGTCATCGGCTGCGCCAAAGGCCGTGGACCCTGACGCGTGCTCGGGCAGTCCTACGACTGAACATCGTGTGGCGGCAGCGCGATTCTCGTCGTCATGCGTGGCGGTTCAGTAGCTTTTCCAGATAGACACTCGCCCAGGTGCACGGAATCGCGATCACCGCGTAGAGCAGGCCGGCCGCGATGAACATGCTGAGGTAGCGGAAGTTGGATGAGCCGATGGAGTACGCCCGGCTCATCAGCTCCGGCACTGCCACGGAGTAGGCCAGCGACGTCGCCTGGAAGAGCATCACCGAGAAGCCCATCATGGATGGGAGTGCGATCCGCACGCCTTGCGGGACGGTCACATAACGGAGCGTGTCTCGACGTGACATCCCCAGGGCCAAGCAGCCCTCGACTTCGCCGGGCGGCACGGCGGCGATGCCGCCTCGCAGGTATTCGGCAAGGTAGGCCGCGGACATGAGGGTGAGTGCCGCCGTTGCAGCGACCTGCGCGCTCAAGGTCACTCCCGCGTCGGGTAGGCCGAAGTAGGCCAGCTGCAGCACGACCAGGACAGGTGCTCCACGACCGAACTCGACCACGGCGACACACGCCCAGCGCAGCACGTCGTGCGCGGCTGTCACGCCGAAGGCAAGGGCGAGGGCGATCGGCAGACCGAGGACCAGGCTCGACAGGGTCAGAATGACGCTCAAGCGCAGTCCGCCGAGCAATTCGGGAAGGTAGTCCCGCAAGTCAGTCGCCACGTCGATCAGTACGTTCATCGTGGTCACCTCGCCACCGCCTCGCGCAGCTTGATGTCCGAACGGCGCGACAGCATCCCGAGCGGGGCGGAAAGAGCGATGTAGATGACCGCGGTGAAGACGTAGACGAAGACGCCCATGTCGGACGTCCGCGCGACCTGCCCCGTGCGGAACACCATCTCAGCGACTCCGATGGTCGAGACGATCGCCGAGTCCTTCAGTAGCGCGATCGCGTAGTTGGTGTACGCCGGCAGGGCCACCCGGGCCGCCTGAGGTGTCAGGATCCTGGCCCAGGTGGTCGCCGGCGAGAAGCCGAGGGCTGCGGCAGCCTCCCACTGCCCAGCGGCGACGCCCTTGAGAGCCCCCCGGAAGATCTCCGCCAGATAGCCTGAAGCCACCAGGCCGAGGGCAGCGACGCCGGCTCCGAGGGCTGTCGGCCTCGCGTCTCCTGCACTGACTCCGTAGTAGATGATGAAGAGCCAGACGAGTTGCGGCACGCCTCGGAACAGATCGACCACGACGCGGCACACCCATCGGACGGGTGGCGCGCCAGCCCGTAGCCCCAGCGTCAGTGGCACGGCCAGGAGGGTTCCCAGTGCCATCGCAGTTGCGGTGATGAGGAGCGTCAGCGGGAGGCCCGCGAGAATGGTGCGGATCACGGCTAGCGCTCCAGCACCGCGTGCAGGAAGCGTGCTGTCCGCTCGTGCTCCGGGTGGTGGAGCACGTCCTGAGGAGCGCCCTTCTCGATGACGCCACCGTCTGCCATCACTACGACTTGGTCGGAGACCCGCGCTGCGAAGCCCATCTCATGGGTGACCACCACCATCGTCATGCCCTCGGAAGCCAGTTCTTTCATCACCTCGAGCACCTCAGCACCGACCTCTGGGTCAAGCGCAGACGTGGGTTCGTCGAACAGCATGACTTCGGGGCCCAGCGCCAACGCGCGTGCTATGGCGACACGCTGCTGTTGCCCCCCCGAACACTTGTTGGGGTATTGAGATCCCTTGTCAGGCAGGCCCATCCGGGCGAGCAGCTGATGAGCGATCGCCTCGGCCTCATCGCGGCTCCGGCCGAGCACGCGTTGTTGCGGGAGGGTGATGTTGCGCAGCACCGTCATGTGCGGGAAGAGGTTGAAGTTCTGGAAGACCATCCCGGCGCTGCGGCGCAACGCCGCGAGATTCCTCGTGCTGACGCCATGGTCGATGTCGATGATGTGCGAGCCGATCTGGATGACCCCGGAATCCGGCCGCTCGAGGAGATTCATGCACCGAAGCGCCGTCGACTTGCCGGCGCCGGAGGGGCCGATGATCGCCGTCACCGAACCCTTGGGCACATCGAGGCTCACACTCTTCAGGACCTGGTGAGCACCGAAGGTCTTCGACAGGCCGCTCACACGTACAGCGGCTGGCTCAGCGGCGACCGTGTGTACCAGGTCGGCGTCGTCGGAAGGCATGGCGGTTCCGGTCCTTCCTCGCGAAGGATGTCCGGGCTTCACTGGATGAGTCGCGGTTCGCCGACCTGCGCCAGCTCGGCGGGCATGCCGACCTGGGTCAGTGCGTCGGCAACCGCGCCGTCCGCCTGCCACTCGGCGATGGCGTCGTTGACGGCAGTCTCCAGCGAGGAGTTGTCCATCGTCATCGGGAAGCCGACCTGGGCCGGCTGGATGGTGGACTGCACGCGGTCGTCCGGCTCGGCCGCGACCATGGTGAACCCGTCATAGGCATCGGCGAGCGCGGTGCTGTCCACCGCCGCCTCGATGCGACCTGCATCGAGGTCGGCCTTGAGCGCGACCGCCGATGGATAGACGGTCAGGTTCGAGCCCAGGACGTCCTGCAGCTCGGGCACCCACAGGTACCCGTCGACGGTGCCGACCTTGACGTCCTCGAGACCGTCAACGGTAGAGATCCCGCTCTCGGAAGCGATGCCCATCTGGTCGAGCCAGACCGGGTTGGAGAGGGCCACGACCTTGGCCCGCTCCGCGGTGCGGTAGTAGCCACCGATGGCGATGTCGGCCCGCCCGGACTGGATGGCGGGAATGGTCGCCGCAAAGTCCATGGTGTTGGCCTTGACGCTGAGACAGTTCGCCTCCGCGAACTTCTTGATCAGGGTCGGCTCGAGGCCCTCGAAGTCGTTGTCGGACGAGACCACAACCGGTGGCACGTTCACCGCCGCCACGGTCAGGACGCCGTCCTCGACGGTGGTCACGTCGTGTTCGGGAGTGCAGTCCTCCGGAGCGGCGACATCCTTCTGGCTGTCTGCCGAGCTGCTGGTGCAGGCGGTGAGGGCGGACAGGGACAGGGACATGGCGATCCCGACTACCCACTTCGTGGTGTTGCTGGTCATGACGGCTCCATTCTGGTCGAGGCGTTCGAACGATCCGGGAGGATCGGCCGGGATGCTGTGTAGTCCTTGCTGTTGAGTGCACTGACGGGTTGTGGTGCAGCGAGATGGCTCGAGTACGTCAGCTGCCGAGCCGCCCTGGATGAGACCGCATCCAGTCGACGAGATCGCAGATGCGATCGACGATGTGGTCGTGGAAGCGCCGCCCCTTCTCGGCGTCGACACCCAGCGAGGAGCTGAGGCTCCCGGTCGGAGCGAAGGCTCGCTGCTCACGGCTCGACCACATCAGCTCGACTCCGTCCGGAGCTGGTCCGAAGAGGTCATCGCCCACGAAGCCACCGAAGGTCGCCTGGAAGTCGGCGCCGGCACCTGTGAGCCGATCCATCCGGACCCGGCCGGGGTAGCGGTAGTGCACCTGCGAGAGCTCGAGCTCACCACCGTGGTGCTCGTTCGCCTGCTTGATGCTGGGCGCGATGGACCGCGCCAGGTGCAACGGATCCGCAACGGCGAACATCACCTCCGGCAGGGTCCGTTCGTGCAAGGCCCGTGCGGCCGCGGTGAGGGCGGCCAGGTTCGAGCCCTTGTGGCCGTTGACCAGCACCATCCTGCGGAAGCCGTGCTGGGCCAGGCTGGTGCAGACGTCGGTCACGACCGAGATGAGGGTCTCCGTGCGCAGGGTGATGGTGCCCGCGAACCCCATGTGGTGCGGTGAGTCTCCGAACCACATCGGCGGCGCGCACAGGGCACCGAGGCGGGTCGCTGCGTCCTCGACGATGCCGGTGGCGACGAAGGTGTCGACGCCGAGCGTCCCGGCCGGACCGTGCTGCTCCGTGCTCCCGAACGGGAGGAGCACCACGTCATCCGAGCGCAGGTGGGCATCCACCTCCTGCCACGTGAGGTCCTGGAGCCACACGCTGGGCGTCGTCGTGGTCACCGTCAGCCCTCGTTGATGTACGGCGAGCGGCGGACCGGTGAAAGCACCTGAGGTCGTGCACCGGTCACCGCGGCTGTCTCCCCGAGACACATCGTGAGTCCGGCGTCGCGGTCGGTCAGGATCATGTGGGTGAAGATCGTCATCCCCTCGCTGAGCACGAGCGGGTCGTCCTCGGCGATGACCGGCTTCTCCATCCAGGTCGGCGGCCACATCGCGCCCATGGGGTAGCCGCAGGCGCGCAGCATCGCGTGCCCGTAGCCGTGCTCCTCGAAGGCGTCACGATGCGCGGCGAAGACCTCGCCGAAGGTGTTGCCGGGCCGCAAGACGGCCTGGACCGCGTCAAGAGCCGCCACGCAGGCACGGTGCATCGCCAGGTGACGCGGGTCGATGTCCGGGCCGGTCAGCACGGTGAACATCGATGCGACGTTGTAGTGCCGGTAGGCAGCCCCAGGCTCATAGATGATCTGGTCGTTCTCCGCCACGGTCCTCCGCCCGCTGACATGCCGCACCAACAGCGCCTTGGGGCCAGACCCCATGGGCCAGTTGGGCTCGGCGCAGATGTCACCGTCGGCGGCGAGAACCACCCGGTTGAACTCGCCCAGGATGTCGCCTTCGAAGGCGCCCGGCACGGTCATGCGCACGGCCGCGTCGTTGGCCGCGGTCAGGATCGCACCCGCGCGACGCATGTAGGTCAGCTCCTGCTCGCTCTTGACCAGGCGCAGCACACGGACCACGTCGGAGGCGTCAACGAGCTCGCACCATCCGGCGAGCGTCGCCTCGAGCTCGAGGTACAGGTCCGGCAGGAGCCCGAAGGTGTCCAGCTGGACGCCGATCCGCCGACCTTGCAGGCCGTGGCCCGCGAGCAGGTCCTTGATGCCCCGGGCACGGGTGTTGCCATAGGCGTCGTCGAAGAGGCGCACATCTGAACAGAGGGAGCTATACGCGATGTTGGCGAGGTCCGCGGAGCGCGACAGGTGCGTGAGCTCTCCGCCCACACCGATGAACATGGCGTGGAAGATCGTGAAGCCGGTGGTGTCAAGACCGCAGAGCCAGTGCTGGTCCTCGATCCGGAACACGAGCAGGCCGTCCAGGTCGCGGCGGACCAGCTCCTCGCGCGTTCGCCGCTGGCGGTCCTCGAACTCCTCGGGCGTGAAGCTGAGCTGGACCGGGTGCCCGAACAGGCTGGTCGTGGTGGCGTCTGCCGTCGTCATGAAGCTCGTCTCCTCGTTGCTGGCACTGGGGGTGGCAGCAAGTGTGATGCGCGTAACGACCCAAGGCAATACTTTTGTTCAACAATATACGGAATGCGACAGCGTGCTTCCGCCATGGCTGTCAGCATCGGGCCCATCTTGAGCCCTCGTTTGCCCCTTTTTGTTCAACGATGTGTGAGGATGAGCTTGTGGACCGACACGATGCCGCCCCGGCGGGTGCGGACGCGCCCGGATGGGTGGCGACGGTGCTTCGCGACCGGATACTGGCCGGAGCACTGCCGCCGGGGAGCCCGCTACGCGAGGTGGCGATCGCTGACGAGTTCGGCGTCTCTCGGAACACGTTGCGCGTCGCGCTGCTCATGCTCGCCGGCGACAACGTGGTCGAGATCCAGCGTCACCGCGGCGCCAGGGTGAGAGTGATGTCGCCCGAGGACATCCGCGACATATTCATCGTGCGGCGCACACTCGAGCTGCGCGCGATCGAGGAGAGCGGCCAGGCCAGCCCGGCTTCGCTGGCGCGCCTGTCTGCAGCTGCCGACGAGGTGGAGGCGAGCGTGATCGCCGACGACTGGGCCCGCGTAGCGACAGCGGGGCTGTCCTTTCACCAGTCGGTGGTGGGTTTGCTGGGGAGCCCCCGCCTCGACGCGATCTTCTTGCCGATAGTGGCCCAGATCCGCTTGGCGTACGGCGCGGTGCACGATCAGGCTGACTTCCACCTCCCCTTCGCCAGTCGCGATCGCGAGATCTGCGACCTGGTCGCGGCCGGTTCACGTGCGGCAGCAGGCGCCATGCTCCGCGGCTACCTCGACGAGGCCGAGAGCGCATTTGTCGAACTCGTCAGCCTCGGCAGTGACGAGTCCGCGCCTCGAGACGGTGGCAGATGACCATCCGCGGCCAGTCGACAGGGCTAGACGAGGACGTGACGCGGTTCGACCCCGGAACTCGGCGCTGGACGGCGACAGCTGTGCGCACGATCCAGGCAGAGATGTGCCGATCCTCGGACACACATCTGATCGCCGTGCCCTTGCCGACGGAGTGGAACATCGACCTCTACTTGAAGGACGAGTCCACGCACCCGACGGGGTCACTGAAACATCGCCTCGCGCGCTCGCTGTTTCTTCATGCGTTGTGCAACGGCTGGCTCCGGCCAGGGCGACCGGTGATCGAGGCGTCGAGCGGCTCCACGGCAGTCTCGGAGGCGTACTTCGCGCAGTTGATCGGGAATCCGTTCATTGCGGTGATCACACGTGGAACCAGCCCGAACAAGATCGCGCTGATCGAGCTCTACGGCGGGCGGTGCCACTTCGTCGATGATCCGAGCGAGGTCGCCCACGCTGCGCGCGCCCTCGCCGCGCAGACCGGCGGCCACTACATGGACCAGTTCACGTACGCCGAGCGCGCCACGGACTGGCGGGGCAACAACAACATCGCCGAATCGCTGTTCGCTCAACTGTCTCAGGAGCGGTTCCCGGAGCCGCGCTGGATCGTAGCCACCGCTGGGACCGGCGGCACCTCGGCGACGATCGGGCGATACCTGCGGTACACCGGGCGCCAGACGGCGCTGTGCGTCGCGGATCCTGAGAACTCGGCGTTCATGAACGGCTGGCGTGACCGCGACGCGGATGCCAGCACGCGCATCGGCTCACGGATCGAGGGCATCGGTCGCCAGCGAATGGAACCGAGCTTCGTGGGTGACGTCATCGACCGGATGATCCGCGTGCCCGACGCGGCTGCCGTCGCGTCGATCCGCCACCTCGAGAGCCTCATCGGACGTCGGGCAGGAGCTTCGACTGGGACGGGGCTGTGGGCGGCTTACACCATTGCCGATGAGATGCGCCGTCGCGGAGAGTCCGGCAGCGTCGTTGGCCTCCTTTGTGACGGAGGCGAGCGCTACCTCGACAAGTACTATTCGAGCGAATGGCTTGCCGCTGAAAGTCTCGACCCGCAGCCATATCTCCAGCGCCTGCACCGCTTCCACGATGGCGGCAGTCTCGGGGTCTGAACGCAGTGTTGCCTGCGTGCGGCGATCTCGAACCTGGGGGTGACTCGAGGCGTTGCATGGGCATTTCGTCCCATTGTGGTGGGAAAGGCGTGTTGGTGAGATGCGTCCCACGAGCGCGGGAGCGGGCGGCTCTGCGCACTGACGGAAGGACCCGAGATGCACAACCCGAGCATGCAGAAGGCCAACTTCGAGGAGGACTACGAGCTCGTCGAGTTCGGACGGATCGTCAAGCGAGTCGTCAAGCTCGACAGTGTCGAGGCAACTCTGGTCCGGTTCGGAGTGGGGGCGAGCGTCGCGGACGACGCCGTCGCCCCCGGACTCCTGGGCGAGCACACGTCGTGCCCGCTGCCGCACGTCGCCTACATCCTCGAGGGTGCCCTGCGGATCCAGCAGACGGACGGCACAGAAGATGTGTTCAGGGCCGGGGACGTCATGATGCTTCCTCCCGGGCACGACGCATGGACCGTCGGCGACGAGGACTGCCTGTTCGTCGAGTTCTCCCGCGGCTCCGGGGACTACTACGGCGACGCCGAACTCGCGCACTGACCGTCCCGGCATCGGCGAGGGACCGCACGCTTGTGCGGTCCCTCGCCTCGCCATGCCTCCACTGGTCTGGAATTGAGGTCCCGCATTCCGCCGGGTCCCTGCCGGGATCGGACGTCGGGACGACGGGGCCTCAGGCCCGGGTGTCTGGCAAGGTGAACCGCTGTCGGTAGGACCTGGGCGTAGTCGCGTACGACGAGACGAAGTTCTGGCGGAACGTGACGACACTCCCGAAGCCGCACGCGCGGGCGATCCGTTCCACTGACCAGTCCGTGGTCTCGAGCAACCGGCGCGACTCGTCTAGCCGCCGCGACAGGATCCACCGGGCGGGCGTGGTCCCGGTGACCTCGACGAACCGGCGGGTGAAGTTCCTTCTGCTCATGCCTGCGTGGTCCGCGAGGGCCTGGACGTTCGTCGGACGGCCAAGCTCTGACTGGATCCAGTCGATCGTAGGACCCAGTCGGCCGCTGCCCTCGGCGTCAGGCATTGGCCGGTCGACGTACTGCGCCTGGTCGCCGTCACGATGAGGTGCGACAACGAGGTGGCGAGCCACAGCTGTGGTCGCGGCCGAACCGAGGCGCTCTCGCACCATGTGGAGGCAGGCGTCGATGGCCGACGCGGTTCCCGCTGACGTGAGCACATCTCCGTGATCGATGTATAGAGCCGAGGCGTCGACGACGAGGCCAGGTCGACGCTGCGCGAGCATCGGTGTCACGGACCAGTGAGTGACGGCCTCGCGACCGTCCAGGAGGCCGGTGTCGACGACTGGGAAGGCGCCCAAGCAGAGCCCGACCACGCACGCACCCGAGCGGTGGGCTCGCATCACGAGGTCGGCCAACTCGTCGCTTGTCGGCCGCAGATCTGCATGCCAAGACGGGAGGACGAGGATGTCGACGTCCTGTACGGATTCGGGCCCCGCGATGTCCGCGATCAACACCTTCTCCGCAGTCCGGACGCCACCGCCGTCCTCGCTGAAGACCGTGGTTTCCCACCCTGTTGCCAGCCCTTGCCGCTCGACTTCTCCGAACACGAGCAACGGTGCCGCGAGATGAAACAGGGTGATGCCATCGAAGGCCAAGACCGCAACCCGCATTTGTCCTTATTTCATCGTAAGTGAGCTTTTGTGCCACTCACGGTAGTCCCAGGTCGACCAGCAGCATGGTGAGTGCACCCCACCAGATCTGAACACCAGGAGAGTCAACGATATGGATGCACCGCGCCGGGCTTTGGTCGTGATCGACGTTCAGCAGGAGTACTTCGACGGCATCTTGCAGATCCAGTACCCGCCCCGTGACGAGTCCCTGAAGAACATCGGACGCGCGCTCGACGTGGCGGAACGGGACGGCATGCCCGTCGTGGTGGTCCAGCACCAGTTCCCCGTGGGGGCACCCGTCTTTGCCGTGGGCTCCGAGAGCTGGAACCTCCACGCGGAGATCCAGAACCGGGCGTCGCAGGGCTGGAAGCGGGTGGTCAAGGGCAATGCGAGCGTCTTCTCCGGTACGGACGTCGCGCAATGGCTGTCCGATCGGGACGTCGACTGCATCACGATCGTCGGCTTCATGACCAACAACTGTGACATCGCGACCGCCGCCGCAGCCGAGGAGCTCGGGCTCGGCGTCGAACTGCTGTCCGACGCGACCGGCGCCATTCACATCTCGAACGAGGTGGGGAGCGCGAGCGCCCAGCAGGTGCACGAGACACTCATGGTGCTCCTGCACTCGAACTTTGCGGCGGTCGCGTCGACAGAGGCGTGGATCACCGCGGTCGAGGGAGGGCAAGCACTCCCGAAGAGTGACCTGGGGTCGTCTGCGATCCAGGGACGAGCCGATTTTCCCGATCTCGCAGCCATGGCCTGAGCCGCACAGTCCGTCTCGCCTGCCGTCCGGACAGTGGTCGATCCGACCGTACGGCCGCAGAATCGGTTCTCGGTCTACGGGGAACAGGGTCTCTCGACGGGGTGGGAGGCAACCACAGAAGCGGCCAGGAGGCCCCACATGCCCGGTTCCCTGGGGTTGACCCTGGATCTGGTGACGGCCGCACACGGCTCGAGCTCTCTCACCGTTCTCGCCGCGGACGTGGTAGCCGTCGTCGATAGCTACATCTCGACCACCGGTTCGGCGATGACGGCGTTCGATCCGGTGTCGGAGCGCCATACAGTCCTGTGCTCCAGCGGCTTCAATGACGCGGTCGTCTCCCACCTCACATCCCCCAGGTTCCTGTGCGACGACGTGGGGTACCGGGTCCTGGTCGAGGACGCCTCGATGCGTGCCATCTGCTGGCGTGAGATCCAGGGTGACTACGCGCAGACCGCTTCACCTGTGGAAGTCTTCAAGCCCTCGGGCGTCCTCGGGGGTGCGAGCGTCAGGCTCACGACGCCGGATGGGCGCTACACGGGTGATCTTCACATCGGTACGACTGACCCCAGCCTCCCGGACGTGGCATGCATGGCTGCCCTCCGGGACGCAGCGCAGCTGATGGCGACGGCCACCGACATCAGCCGCCGGCTCGGGCAGCTGCTCGGCGACCCGTCAGCGGTTGACGTGGAGAGGCCCGCCGTGCTCATCAGCTCCCGGGGCGAGGCGTTCCCGTTGCCTGGGCATGACGTGCCCCGGGTCGTCGTTGACGACCCGTCCCTCCGGACCCGCATCGTCGGATGGCGGAGAGGCGGGGTCATCGCCCCGGCGGCGTTCCGTCATCAGAGCCACACGCAGTGGTGGCGTTTGAGGTTGGTGCCAGTTGCGACAGGCACGATCGTCGAAGCGGAGCCGGCCGACCTCCCGCACGGGTTGACCCCACGCGGAATCGACATCCTCACCTTGCTGAGCCTGGGATTGCACAACGCCGCCATCGCCAGGCGTCTGGAGATCTCCGAACGCACCTGTGCGCACCACATCGAGAACGTCATGGCGAGGCTGGATGCCTGCAGCCGCACGGCGGCGGCGTCGATGGCCATAGAGGAGGGCTTGCGCACCCTGCCCCATCCCTGACCTCACAGGGGCGTGCGTTTGGCGTCGAATCGCGCAGAAGTGCCCTATGTGAATAGGTGGACATACGTCGACGCATTGACGCAAGGTTGTGCTCGCGCGCTTGGATTGGTCCAAGCAGCCGTGACCGAGCGCGTACTCGCCGAGGAGGAGCCAGATGCACGCGTTCGAAGGCCAGCCGGCATCAGCCCTTGCTGGTTCTCCTGATGCCGCTCTGCGCCTGGTCTCGTCCGCGCCCACGCCGACCTCTCGAGGGAAGGCTCAGTGAGGATGACTGGTGGCGACGCGGTGAGGGAATTTCGCATCGCAGTCGATGAGACTGCACTCGAGGATCTACGACTGCGGCTCTCTCGCACACGCTTCCCTGACCAGCTGCCCGAAGGCGGCTGGGGCTACGGATTCGACGCGGAGTACCTGCGCGAGCTGTGCCGGTACTGGCGCGATGAGTTCGACTGGCGTTCGGTCGAGCGGACGCTCAACAGCTTCGACCACGCGCTCACCGTCGTGGACGACGAGAGGATCCAGTTCATCCATCAACGCTCCGCCCGGCAAGACGCGATCCCGCTCTTGATGTTGCATGGCTGGCCCGGGACGGTCCTTGAGTTCCACAAGGTCATCCGCGGACTGACCGATCCCGACCCGGGCAAGCCGGCGTTCCACGTCGTGGCTCCCTCCCTCCCAGGCTTCGCATGGTCTGGTCCAACGCGCTCCCACGGCTGGAACCCGCGCCGCATGGCCGCGTCATTCGCGATCCTGATGTCACGACTCGGTTATCGGCGTTACGGAATCCAGGGCACCGACTGGGGCTCGATCATCGGCACGGAGCTCGCTCTCGGCCAACCAGATGCCGTGTCCGGGCTCCACATCAACATGGTTCTGGTGCGACCACCCGAGAACGGCGCGGGTCCGGTGACCAACGCGGAACGGCTGTCCCTCGAGCGTGAAGCGGCATGGCACGCCGAGGAGATGGGATACGACGTCATCCAGTCGACCAAGCCGCAGACCCTGGCGGCGGCGCTCGCGGACTCGCCGGCAGGTCTGGCGGCCTGGATGGTGGACAAGTACCGGAGCTGGAGCGACTGCCATGGTGACGTCGAGACACGCTTCACCAGGGATGAGTTGCTGGCAACGGTCACGACGTATTGGGTCACCCAGACGGTCGCCTCGTCGATGCGGCTGTACCTGGAGCACTCGAAGATGACCCCGCGGTATGGATGTGACGGGCTGCGGGTCGAGGTGCCCACCGCGTGCGCCATTTTCCCAGTCGAGCTCTACCACCCGCCCCGCAGTTGGGTCGATGCTCGTTACAACGTTGTCCGCTGGACGGACTTTCCGGAAGGGGGTCACTTCCCTGCATTGGAGGAGCCGGAAGCCCTTCTCTCTGACGTGCGGGCGTTCTTCGGAGCAGTCCGGCCATGAACACCTGCTTCCTCACAGCAGCGCCCGCACCGGCACGCGGAGCCGGTTGACGACCGTCGCTGTTCCGTATACGGTGTACGAAAAGGCCGAACGATCATCCAGGGTAGATCGGGGGTCACGGGGCCGTTCGGCTGATTGACCCGGTTCGCGCTCGATCTGCGTGCGAGGTCAGGCATCTCGCAGGAGCGAGGCTCACACTGAAGGAGGACGCATGTCGCTCACCACGGATTCGGCGGAGAACGCCAGCTCGCCCACGGAAGCGCTCGAGCGCATCGTCGCGGAGGCCGAGGCAGGTCGTCTGAAGGAAGTCGAGATCCTCTGGTCCGACCATCAAGGACACCCGCGAGGAAAGCGCATCCCGGTCAGCCACTTCCTGGACAAGGTGAGTGGGCCGGGTGTCGCCTTCTGCGATGTGGCGCTCGCCTGGGACGTCCTCGGAGATGTCGTCGACGGCATGGTCGGATCCAACTGGGACACGGGCATGCCAGACATCGTCGCTCGCCCCGACCTCCAGACCTTCCGCTACCTTCCGTGGCGGCCCGACACCGGGCTCGTGCTCTGTGACCTCTACACGCATCACGGGAACCTGGTTCCGACCGCGCCTCGCACGGTCCTGCACCGCGCCGTGGACACACTCGCCGAGCTCGGCTACACAGCCTCGGTCGGCGTCGAGATCGAGTTCTACCTGCTCGATGAGCAGGGCAAGCCGCTGGTGGACGGCCTTCAGGCGTACTCACTCGAACGCGCCAACGCGATGGAGCCAGTCTTCGGGGCTTTGACGGAGGGCCTCCGGGGCTTCGTTGACGTCGAGGCCGGCAACGTCGAGTACGGACCGGCGCAGTGTGAATTCAACATCCGCCATGCCGATGCCCTTTGCGTCGCGAACGAGGCGACCGCCTTCCGGTATGCCGTGCGCGAGATCGCCCGCCGTGCCGGTGCCGGTGTCACGTTCATGTCCAAGCCGTTCAACACGTACTCCGGGAGCTCGATGCACTTGCACGTCTCCCTCTGGCGCGATGGCGAGCCCGCGATGGGGCTGGTCGACGGGCGCGAGAACGACGTCATGCGCCACGCAGCGGCTGGGATTCTGGCGAACCTCCCGGGGCAGGCCCTGTTCCAGGCGCCAACCGTCAACTCGTACCGCCGCTACGAGCCCGGCTCGTTCGCGCCGACAACGTCGGGGTGGAGTGTCGACAACCGGACGACTGCCCTACGGTCGCTACGTGAGGGCCCGACGAGCACCCGTCTCGAGCTTCGTACGCCGGGTGCCGACGCAGAACCTCACTGGGCGATCGCCAGCCTGCTCGCCGCGGTGGCACTGGGGCTCGAAGACAGCGCTGAGCCCCCGGAGCAGGGGACCGGGAACATGTACGGGGTGGGTGCTCCGCTTCCGGTGACGCTGGTGCAGGCCATCGAGGCGGCCGAAGCGAACTCCCGGATCGTCGACATCCTGGGCAAGGACGCGGTGTCCGACTACGCCACGCTGGCGCGAGCCGAGTGGCAGAGCTTCATCTCGACGGTGAGTGACTGGGACGCGAAGCGATACCTGCACATCTGAACCTGCGGCAACCCTCCTTGCCCCGGGGGTCAGAGCCAGATCCTCGCCTGCTGCGTGGCCG
>ERZ761609.1837-NODE-1837-length-17295-cov-9.412645_pt1 | contig 17295 bp, 13 predicted proteins | sample MGYA00511163_ERZ761609 | MGnify/ENA primary metagenome ERZ761609 (study PRJEB28899, sample SAMN02445070) | bioreactor sludge metagenome | biome: EBPR sludge | place: Australia: Brisbane, Thorneside Wastewater Treatment Plant | collected 2011-12-16 ... | reverse complement strand
GGATGGCTGCGGGGAGCGAACAGCACCAGCCGGTCGCGCCGGATCAACCGGCTGTGCAGGCGCGGATCGGAGGTGGCGCGGGCGGTGACGCCCACATCGGCGCCGTAGTCGAACAGGCGTTGCAGCACGCCGGTCGAATTGTCGATGCTGAGGGCGAAGGTCAGGCCCGGATGGCGGCGCTTGAGGACCGAGAGCAGTGGCATGACATGGGTGGCACTGTCGGCGACGACGCGCAGATGGCCGCGTTGCAGCGCGCGGGCGCCGTGCAGCAGGGCGCGCGCCTCATCCTCGGCAGCAAACAGGCGGGTGGTAATGTCATAGAGGCGACGACCGAGCGGGGTCAGTGTGACCCCGCGCCCCTTGCGATCGAACAGGCCGGCCTCATGCTGCTGCTCGATGAGGCGGACCTGGCTTGACAGCGTGGGTTGGCTCAGCCCGGTGGCGGCGGCCGCACGGGTGAAGCTGCCGGCCTCGGCAACAGCGTGAAAGGCGCGCAATCCGGTGACGTTCATCGAAACCTCTGTCCGATAAAATATAGAAAAAATCTATGACGTCTATCCAAATACATTATTTGACGAATAAGTTGGGGCTCTCCTACTGTGCGGTGACGTTTCATCGGGAGCTTTCCATGCCTGCCATTCCCAACCGCGCCGCCTCGGAAACCGGCGATCCCTTGCTGCTGACGCCGGGACCCTTGACCACCTCGAAGTCGGTCAAGGAGGTGATGGTGCATGACTGGGGCTCGCGCGATGCGACCTTCCTCAAGATCAACCGCGAGGTGCTGGCGCGCCTGCCGGAGATCGTCAACGCCACCGACAGTTTCGTCACGGTGCCGATCCAGGGGTCGGGAACCTTCGCCGTCGAGGCGATGCTGACCAGCTTCGTGCCGAAGAAGGGCCGCGTGCTGGTGTTGATCAACGGCGCCTACGGGCACCGCGCCAACCGCATTCTCGGCATCGCCGGGCGCCGGACCACGGTCTATGAGACGCCGGAGGATACACCGCCGGATCTGCGCAGGGTCGAGGCGATCCTCAAGCGGGTCAAGAGCATCACCCATATCTTCGCGGTGCATTGCGAGACGACCTCGGGCGTGCTCAACCCGGTGCATGAGATCGGCGCGCTCGCGAAGAAATACGGCAAGGGTTACCTGATCGATTCGATGAGCGCATTCGGCGCGCTGCCGCTTGATGCCAACAAGGCGCATGCGGATGCGATTGCCGCCTCGTCCAACAAGTGCATCGAGGGTGTTCCGGGCCTGGGCTTCGTGCTATGCCGCAAGTCGGTGCTGCCGGGCCTGAAGGGCAACGCGACGACGCTGGTGCTCGACGTGCATGACCAGTGGGCCAATTTCGAAAAGACCGGGCAATACCGCTTCACCCCGCCGATCCATGTGATCGTCTCGTTCCACCAGGCGCTGACCGAGTTCTTCGCCGAGGGCGGGCAGAAGGGGCGCGGCGGGCGCTATGCCGCCAACGGCAAGGTGCTGATCGATGGCATGCGGGCGATGGGATTCAAGACCCTGCTGCCCGACACCCTGCAGGCGCCGATCATCGTCACCTTCCACATGCCGAAGAACCCGAAATTCGATTTCCAGCGCTTCTATGACGCGCTGAAGGATCGTGGCTATGTGATCTATCCCGGCAAGCTGACGGTGGCGGATTCGTTCCGCATCGGCTGCATCGGCCGGCTCTATGAAAAGGACATGCGCGGGGCGCTCGCCGCCGTGCGCGAGGTGGTAACAGAAATGGGCGTCGCCCTGCCGGTGACGTGAGGAACTGACATGACCGCAAGAGTTGAGGGCGCCATTCTCGTCAATGGCCGCAGCTACCACGCTCCCAAGGCGCCGACCGTTGTCATCTGCATCGACGGCTCGGAACCGGGCTATATCGAAAAGGCGATCGAGGCGGGGCGGGCGCCCAACTTCGCCCGGTTCATGCAGAAAGGCGCCAATCTGATCGCCGAATGCGTGATCCCCTCGTTCACCAATCCCAACAACCTGTCGATCATCACCGGGCGGCCGCCGCATGTGCACGGCATCGCCGGCAACTTCTTCTACGACGCTGCGGCGGGCAGGGAAGTGATGATGAACGATCCCTCCTTCATGCGGGCGCCGACCATTCTGGCGGCGATGCAGGAGGCCGGGCACAAGGTGGCGATGGTGACCGCCAAGGACAAGCTCAGGCTGCTGCTGTCGAACGGGCTGGATTATTCGACCGGCTCGGCAATCGCGTTCTCGTCCGAGAAGGCCGACAAGGCGACGAAGAAGGACAACGGCATCGACAATGTCTGCGCCTTCGTCGGCATGGGCGTGCCGGATGTCTATTCGGCCGGGCTGTCGGAATTCGTGTTCGCCGCCGGCGTCAAGCTGGTTGAAAGCTTCCGGCCGGATCTGATGTATCTTTCGACCACCGACTACATCCAGCACAAATGCGCGCCGGGCTCGGCCATCGCCAATGATTTCTATGCGATGATCGACCGATACATCGGCCGGCTGGATGAACTGGGCTGCGTCGTGGTGGCGACCGCCGACCACGGCATGAACGACAAGCATCTGAAGGACGGCACGCCCGACGTGCTCTATCTGGAACCGCTGTTCGATGGCTGGGTCGGCAAGGGCAAGGCGCGGGTCATCCTGCCGATCACCGATCCGTATGTGGTCCATCACGGCGCGCTCGGTTCGTTCGCCACCGTGCATGTGCCGGAGGGTGCCAACATCAAGGACCTGATTGCCAGGCTGAAGGCGACGCCCGGCGTCGAACGGGCAATGACCCGCAACGCCGCCTGCAACGAATTCGAACTGCCGACCGACCGGTTGGGCGATATCGTGGTGATTTCCACCCGCCACAAGACGCTGGGCACCGCTCCGGAAAAGCACGATCTGTCGGGTCTGACTGAACCCTTGCGCTCGCATGGCGGGCTGACCGAACAGCGCGTGCCGATGATCTCGAACCGCAAGGTGAGCGTGCCGGCCGGCCATCGCTTACGCACGTTCGATGTGTTCGCCGTCGCGCTCAACCATACCAGCTGAGGCCAGGATATGACCGCTCCGGGAAAACTTCCCTTTCGCAAGGAATCGATGCGCATCGCCGGCAAGCTCGTTGCCACCGATGATTTCATCGAGGTGCGCAACCCCTACGACAACAGCGTCGTCGGCACGGTGCCGGCGGCGCGGCCCGAGCATGTGCGCGAAGCCTTCGCCAAGGCGGCGGCGTTCAAGCCGAAGCTGACGCGCTATGAGCGCCAGCAGATCCTGCTGAGGACGGCGGAGCTGCTGCATGCACGGCGCGAGGAAATCGCCCGGCTGATCACCGCCGAATCCGGCCTGTGCTGGAAGGATTCGCTCTACGAGGCGACGCGCGCCTACGATGTCTATTCCTTCGCCGGGCAACTGGCGATCAAGGACGATGGCGAGACGTTTTCCTGCGATATCTCGCCCAACGGCAAGGCGCGCAAGATCTTCACGACGCGCGTGCCGCTGATGGGGGTGATTTCGGCGATCACGCCGTTCAACCATCCGCTCAACATGGTCAGCCACAAGCTGGCGCCGGCGATTGCCACCAACAACCGCGTGGTGCTGAAGCCGACCGAACTGACCCCGCTGACTGCGCTGCTGCTCGCCGATGTGCTCTACGAGGCGGGGCTGCCGCCAGAGATGCTGTCGGTCGTCACCGGCAATCCCTCGACCATGGGCGATTCGATGATCACCGATCCGGATGCGGATCTGATCACCTTCACCGGCTCGGTGCGCGTCGGCAAATACATCGCCGAGAAGGCCGGCTACCGGCGCATCGTGCTCGAACTCGGCGGCAACGATCCCCTGATCGTCATGGAGGATGCCGATCTCGACAAGGCGGCCGAACTGGCGGTGCAGGGCGCGACCAAGAATTCAGGCCAGCGCTGCACGGCAGTCAAGCGCATCCTGGTGGTCCAGTCTGCGGCCGAGGAATTCTCAAAGCTGGTGGTCGAGAAGGCCAAGAAGATCAAGTGCGGCGATCCGATGGACCCGGCCACCGATGTCGGCTGTGTGATCAACGCCCGTTCGGCGGCGCTGTTCCAGGCCCGCGTCGATGATGCGGTCGCCAAGGGCGCCAAGGTTCTTTTCGGCAAGCGCGCGGAAGGTGCGCTGTTCCATCCCACGGTGGTCGATCACATCCCCTATGAGTGCGAACTGGTGAAGGAAGAGACCTTCGGCCCGGTGATCCCGATCATCCGCGTGCCGGACAATATCGACGACATCGTGCGGATTTCCAATTCGACGGCTTACGGCCTGTCCTCGGGTGTCTGTACCAACCGGCTTGACTATATCACCCGGTTCATCCGTGATCTCGATGTCGGCACGGTCAACGTCTGGGAAGTGCCCGGATACCGCATCGAGATGTCGCCGTTCGGGGGCATCAAGGATTCCGGTCTCGGCTACAAGGAAGGCGTGCAGGAGGCGATGAAAAGCTTCACCAACGTGCGCACCTGGTCGATTCCCTGGGGGTAGGGTCGAGAGGCGCCAAAGCAGGGAGGAAATCTCGATGTCTGATCTGTCGAACCCGTTTCGCTACGATCGCGTTGCGATTGCCTCGCTTGCCTCGCGTTACCGGAGCGGCGGGCCGTTGGAGCGCGCCTTCTACACCGCGCCCGAGGTGTTCGAGGCGGACCTCGACCGCATCTGGCGGCGCTACTGGCTCTATGCCGGCCATTCCTGCACCATTCCCAACGCGGGCGACTGGTTCACCTACGATGTCGGCCCGTATTCGGTCATTGTGGTGCGCGGCAAGGACGGCGAGGTCCGTGCCTTCCACAACACCTGCCGGCATCGCGGCGCGCGGGTTTGCAACGCCGAACACGGGCATTCGCGCCTGATCGTCTGCCCCTACCACGCCTGGAGCTACGAACTGGACGGTGCGTTGCGCACGCGCGTCAAGCGCGAGTTTGGCCGCGATGAGACCGAGCTCGGGCTTCACCCGGTCAAGCTGCACGATATCGAAGGGCTGATCTTCGTTGCGCTCGGCGATGATCCGGTGCCGTTCGATCAGGCGGTTGCCGACATCGCGCCGAAGATGGCCCATCAGGGATTGAAGGATGCCAAGCTGGCCCATGCGGCGCGCTATGTGGTCGAAGCCAACTGGAAGCTGGTGTTTGAGAACAACCGCGAATGCTATCATTGCGCCACCGCGCATCCCGAATACATCTCCGGCACCTACGATTCGATGCGGCTCAACCCGGCAAAGCTGCCGGAAGTCGAGCGGCAGACGGCGCTTGCCGATGCGCGCTTCCGGGCGATGGGGCTGGACGGGGCGATCGCCTCCTCGGCGATGACCGGTCGATACTGGCGTGCGACGCGGGCTCCGCTGATGGAAGGCTTCGTCACCCAGACGCTCGACGGAAAACCGGCTTCGACGCTGATGGGCACCTTCCGCCAGCAGGATCAGCGCAGCGCCGGAACGATGCGTTGCACGGTCTTTCCGAATTTCTGGCAGCACGCTTCGGATGACCATGCCTGTGCGGCGCGCCTCACGCCGCTCGATGCTGCGCGCACCGAGGTTGTGGTGACATGGTATGTCCACAAGGATGCGGTCGAAGGCAGGGACTATACGCTGGGGCACCTGCTGCCATTCTGGCAACGGACGGCTGAACAGGACTGGACGATCTGCGAGGCGAACCAGAAGGGCGTCACCTCACCCGCCTATACCCCCGGACCCTACGGCCCCAAGCAGGAAGCCAACCTTCAGGATTTCATTGACTGGTATCTCGGCGCGCTGGTTCCGCAGAGGCAGCATGATCGGACTGCGGCGGAGTAGGGCATGTTCCAGGCAGCGGAAATCGTCATCATCGGGGCCGGCGCCATCGGCTGTTCGATCGCCATGCATCTGGCCGAGGGCGGGGCGAAGGACGTTCTGGTCATCGACAAGGCCGGCATCACCCATGGCTCGACTTGGCATGCGGCGGGGCTGGTCGGTCAGTACCGTTCCGCCGAGGATCTCGCCCGGCTGATGAATATCTCGGTGCGGCTCTTTGAAACGATGCAGACCGAAACGCCGATCGACTGGAAACCGGTCGGCTCGCTGCGGGTGGCGGCCAGCGTGGCGCGTATGCGTGAACTTGCTGCCGCCGAGCCCATCGCCCGGTCCTACGGCATCGACCTGGCCCTGCTGACACCGGGTGAGGCGCGCGGCCTCTATCCCTATCTCAATGCCGATGATCTGCACGGGGCCGCCTTCCTGCCGGGGGACGGATATGTCGATCCGTCAAGCCTGACACAGGCGCTTGCCGGCAAGGCGCGGCGGGGCGGTGTCCGCTTCGTCGAGAACACGCCGGTCGGCGCTCTGGCGCACAAGAACGGGCGGTGCACCGGCGTCGAGACGGCGGCGGGGCGGATCGATTGCGAAAAGCTGGTGATCACCGGCGGCGTCTGGGCGCGGGCGATCGGGCGGATGCTGGGGCTCAACATTCCGGTTGCGGCCGTGGCGCATCAGTATGCCGTCACCGGCAAACGCACGGATATGCCGCCGAACCTGCCTGTGCTGCGCGATCCGGATGCGGACTTCTACGTCAAGCCTGAAGTGGGCGGCTTTGCCATCGGCGGATGGGAAGCGGAACCCGTGCTGTCCGCCGAGGGCGAAATGCCGAGTACCTTCGGCATGGAACTGCTGCCGGACGATCTGGAGCGCATGCTGCCGGTGATGGAAAAGGCCTTTCATCGCATTCCGGTGGTGGGCGACGTCGGGATCCGGCGCATCGTCAACGGTCCAATCCCCGTCTCGCCGGATGGCGAGCCCATGCTCGGCAGGGCCACGGGATTTTCGAACGTCTATCTCGGCTGCGGCTTCACCTCGGGCATCGCTGCCTGTGGAGGCGCGGGCCAGCAGCTGGCGCGGCTGATCCAGGGGGGCGCTTTCGATTTTCCGATCCCGAGCCTCGATCCGGCACGCTTTGGCCCGGCGACGGCGGATTTCAATGAAATGAACCGGCAGGCCTGCCGTGCCTATGCCGGATATTACAAGCTGTCGGCATCAAATTCGGAACTGGCGCAGGCGTCGCCGTCATTGTAACGTCATGGATGGGAGTTACGAAAGCAAAGTCTTTCGGACACTGGAACAGGGAGAAAAGCATGCGTTCGAAACTGAAACAGACAAGTCTTGCGATGTCGGCGGCGGTTGGACTGGCGCTGGCGCTATCTGGCGGTGCGCTGGCGCAAACCAAGACCAAGGTCACACTCTATACCGCGCTCGAGAACGAGCAGCTGCCGATCTACAAGGCGCAGATCGAGGCGGCGGTGCCGGAAGCGGACGTGGTCTGGGTGCGTGATTCCACCGGCGTCATCACCGCCCGCGTGCTGGCCGAGAAGGACAATCCGCGCGCCGATATCATCCTGGGCCTCGCCGCCACCAGCCTTCTGGCGTTCGAGAAGCTCAACATGCTGGAGGAATACAAGCCGAAGGGCAGCGAGACGCTCAAGGCCAATTTCCGCGACAATGCCGCGCCGTTCACCTGGACCGGAATGGACGCGTTCCTCGCGGTGGCCTGCTTCAATACTGCGGAGGCGCAGAAGGACAAGGTCGCCACGCCGCAATCGTGGAACGACATCCTCAAGCCCGAATTCAAGGGCAAGGTGGTGATGCCGCATCCGGCCTCGTCCGGCACCGGCTATCTGATGGTTGCCGGCTGGCTGCAGATGTTCGGCGAGGAAAAGGGCTGGGCCTTCCTCGACAAGCTGCATGACAATATCGCCGTCTACACCCATTCGGGCTCGGCGCCTTGCGTGCAGGCGGCCAAGGGCGAGCGGCTGCTCGGCATCGGCTTTGACATGCGCGGGGCGGTCGAGAAGTCCAAGGGCGCGCCGATCGACCTGATCCTGCCGACCGAAGGCGCCGGCTGGGACATGGAAGCCTCGGCCATCGTCAAGGGCACCAAGAACCTCGATGTGTCCAAGAAGGTGATGGATTGGGTTGCTTCCAAGGGCGCCAACGAGCTCTATGCCAAATATTACGCGCTCGTGGCGCATCCCGAGGTGAAGAACACCCCGCCTAACTATCCGGGCGATGCCGAAGCCAAAATGGCCAAGAACGATTTCGTCTGGATGGCCGAGCAGCGCGAGCGCATCCTCAAGGAATGGTCGAAGCGTTACGAAAGCAAGGCGGCGCCGAAGTAAGCCGCAAGGCAATCGAGGCCCAGCCGGCGTTCCGGCTGGGCCTTTTATGTTCAGTCCTTCTGGGGGGACACGTGACACAATCAGGGGCCAACGCGAACGCCGCGGGGGAGCAGGCGTTCCTGTCCGTGCGCAATGTCGGCAAGGAATTCGGGGCGTTCCGGGCGCTGAAAGAGATCAATCTCGATATCGCGCGCGGTGATTTCGTCTGCTTTCTGGGCCCGTCCGGCTGCGGCAAGACGACCTTGCTGCGCGCGATTGCCGGACTGGATCGACAGACATCAGGCCAGATCGTGATGGACGGGCGGGACGTTTCCGATGCGCCGCCGTCCGAGCGCGACTTCGGCATCGTGTTCCAGTCCTATGCGCTGTTTCCGAACCTGACGATTGCCGACAATGTCGCCTATGGTCTGGTCAACCAGAAGCGGCCGAAAGCCGAGATTGCCGCCCGCGTCGCCGAATTGCTGGCGCTGGTCGGCCTGAAAGAGCAGGGCGCCAAATATCCGGTGCAATTGTCCGGCGGCCAGCAGCAGCGTGTCGCGCTCGCCCGTGCGCTGGCGACCTCGCCCAAGCTGCTGCTGCTGGATGAGCCGCTGTCGGCGCTGGATGCCCAGGTGCGGCTGCGGTTGCGCGAGGAGATCCGCGCGCTGCATCGCCGCCTGGGGGTGACGACGATCATGGTCACCCACGATCAGGAAGAGGCGTTGTCGATGGCCGAGCGCATCGTGGTGATGAACCACGGCGTGATTGAGCAGGTCGGCAGCCCGGAGGACATCTACCGGCGGCCCAGAACCACGTTCGTCGCCGAATTTGTCGGGCGCATCAATATTTCTGCCTGCGGTCGTGCGCAGCAAGGATCGGGTGGAGATCGACGGCAAGGCGTTCACCTGTTCGGTGGGCGAGGGGTTCCAGCCGGGTCAGAATGTGCTGGTCGGCCTCAGGCCGGAGACGATCCGCGTGCGCGGGGTGACCGGCAAGGAAGCCAACGCGCTGAAAGTCCGCATCGACGATCTGGAGTTTCTCGGCGCCTTCTGCCGCGCCGAACTGGTCGAGGAAGGATTGCAGGCGCTGCATCTGATCGCCGACTTTTCCGCCAATCTTATCGGCGATCTCGGCCTTGCGCAGGGCGGCTCGCTGTTCGTCGAACTGCCGGCTGATGCATTGATGATCTTCCCCGGGCGGAGCCAGGCATGAGCGCCGCCGGCTCGCTCGATGCGGTGAAGGTTCCGCGCCGGGCCTTCGACGAGGCGCGTGTCGCGACCATTCTGGTGGCCGTTCTGGTGGCCATCCTGATCGTGATCATCGCCCTGCCGCTGTGGCTGCTGCTGTCGAAGAGCTTCCAGGACAACACCGGGGCCTTCGTCGGCCTTGCCAATTTCCTGACGTATTTTTCCACACCATCGCTGGTGGCCGCGCTTTACAACAGCCTGTGGGTGTCGCTGCTGACGACCGTTCTGGTGGTGCCGCTGGCCTTCGTGTTCGCCTTTGCGCTGACGCGCTCATGCATGCCGTTCAAGGGCCTGTTCATGGCGCTGGCGCTGCTGCCGATCTTCGCGCCGTCGCTGCTGGCGGCGATTTCGATGATCTACCTGTTCGGCAATCAGGGGATCATGAAGGGGCTGCTGTTCGGTCACTCGATCTACGGGCCGATCGGCATCATCATCTCGGAGGTTGTCTATTGCTTCCCGCATGCGGTGATGATCATCGTCACGGCGTTGCGGCTGGCGGACGGGCGGCTCTACGAAGTGGCCGACGCCCTCGGCACCAGCCGGACCCGGGTGTTCTTCACGGTGACGCTGCCGGGGGCCCGCTACGGGCTGATTAGCGCGGCTTTCGTGGTGTTCACGCTGGTTGCCACCGATTTCGGCATTCCCAAGGTGATCGGCGGACAGTTCAGCGTGCTGGCGACCGATGCCTACAAGCAGATCGTCGGCCAGCAGAATTTCGAAATGGGCGCTGTGGTCGGGCTGATCCTGCTGGCGCCGGCGGTTCTGGCCTTCTTCGTCGATCGTCTGGTGCAGAAGCGGCAGGTGGCGCTGCTGTCGGCCCGCGCCGTGCCGTATGAGCCCAAGCCCTCGGAACTGCGGGACGGGCTGCTGATGGCCTTCTGTCTGGTTGTTGGCCTGATCCTGCTGGGCATGCTGGCGATGGCGGTGTGGGCTTCGTTCATCACCTACTGGCCCTACAACCTCACGCTGTCGCTGAAGAATTATCAGTTTGCCGATTATGAGCCTGCGGGCTGGGGCTCCTATTTCGCTTCGCTGAAGATGGCCGGGCTGGTTGCGGTGATCGGCACCGCGCTGGTGTTCTTCGGCGCCTATCTTGTCGAGAAAACCAGGGTGGCGCCGCCGCTGCGCGCTGCGGCGCATTTCCTTGCCATGCTGCCGATGGCGGTTCCGGGGCTGGTGCTGGGGCTGGGCTATGTGTTCTTCGTCAATGCCAAATGGAACCCGCTGAATGTGTTCTATGCGACGCTGACGGTGCTGGTGGTCAACACGATCGCGCATTTCTACACCGTGGCGCATATCACCGCGACGACGGCGCTCAAGCAGATCGACAATGAGTTTGAATCGGTCTCCTCATCGCTGAAGGTGCCGTTCTGGACGACGTTCCGCCGGGTGACGCTGCCGATCTCGCTGCCGGCGGTGCTGGATATTGCCGTTTACATGTTCGTCAATGCGCTGACGACGATCTCGGCGGTGATCTTTCTCTACGGGCCGACCACCAAGCTTGCCTCCATCGCCATCGTGCATATGGACGAATCGGGCGCCACCGCTGCGGCGGCGGCCATGGCCGTCTGCATCGTGCTGACGGCGATTGCCGCCAAGCTGCTGCATGTGCTGCTCGATACGATGGTGTTCAGCCGCCTGCAGGCCTGGCGCAGGCGGTAGGCCGGTTCGATCCGCTACCTCGGCCGATTGCCCCTCACCCTGACCCTCTCCCCGTTCACGGGGAGAGGGAAAGACACTCACGCGCATCTCCCTCTCCCCGTGAACGGGGAGAGGGTTGGGGTGAGGGGTGAGAGGCCAAGCGGCCTATTCGAACCGCTGCGGCAGGGCGTCCTCCACCGCGAGGTTGGAGAAGCGCGTGATATTGGCGTCGAAATGCAGCGGCACCGTGCCTGTCGGACCATGGCGCTGCTTGCCGATGATGACTTCGGCGCGGCCGTGGATCTTTTCCATTTCGGTCTGCCACTTCAGATGGTCATCGCCGCCGGGCTTTGGTTCGCGGTTCTTGAGGTAATATTCCTCGCGAAAGACGAACATCACAACGTCGGCGTCCTGCTCGATCGAGCCGGATTCGCGCAGATCGGAGAGTTGCGGCCGCTTGTCGTCGCGTGCCTCAACCTGACGCGACAATTGCGACAGGGCGATGATCGGCACATCAAGTTCCTTGGCCAAAGCCTTGAGACCAGTGGTGATTTCGGTAACTTCCTGCACCCGGTTGTCGCCCTTCTTGGCGGCGCCCGAGAGAAGCTGGATATAGTCCACCACGATCATGTCCAGCCCGTGCTGGCGCTTGAGGCGGCGGGCGCGGGCGGTCAGCTGGGCGATCGAGATGCCGCCGGTCTGGTCAATATAGAGCGGGATTTCCTGCATGGTGCGCACGGCATCGGTCAGCGCCTCGAAGTCGCGTTCGTCGATGTCACCGCGGCGGATCTTGTAGGAGGGAATGCCGGATTGCTCGGCAATGATGCGTGTGGCGAGTTGCTCGGCGCTCATTTCGAGGCTGAAGAAGCCGACAATCCCGCCGTTGACCGTCTCCATGTCGCCGTTGGCGGCGCGCTGGCCGCGCCAGGCGCGGGCGATGTTGAAGGCGATGTTGGTGGCCAGCGCTGTCTTGCCCATGCCGGGGCGACCGGCGAGCACGATCAGGTCGGATTTCTGCAACCCGCCCATCTGGCGGTCGAGATCGGTCAATCCGGTGGCAATTCCCGACAGGTGCCCGTCGCGTTCATAGGCTTTGGCGGCGACATCCATCGCCGTGACCAGCGCCTGCGAGAACGACTGGAATCCGCCTTCGTAGCGGCCGCTTTCGGCCAGGGCGAACAATTTGCGTTCGGCATCCTCGATCTGGCTGCGCGGATTGGCCTCGACCGGAGCGTCGAAGGCCAGATTGACCATATCCTCGCCAATGACGATGAGATTGCGGCGCAACGCCAGATCATAGATGACGCGGCCGTATTCGCCGGCGTTGATGATCGTCGTCGCCCCTTGCGTCAGGCGCACCAGATATTGCGCCACGGTCAGCCCGCCGAGGTCCTGATCGGGCAGGAAGGTGCGCATGGTGATCGCGCTGGCCAGCTTGCCGGCGTGGATCAGCTTGCCGGCCACCTCGAAGATGCGGGCGTGGATTTCCTCGTAGAAATGGTCCGGACGCAGAAAGTCCGACACCCGGTCATAGGCCTCGTTATGCACCATGATCGCGCCCAGCAGCGCCTGTTCCGCCTCGATGTTGTGCGGGGCCAGCCGGAGCGTTTCCTCCGGGGCGGCAGGGGGGGCGATGGATGCCAGCAGGGCCATGATTCGGTTCCGTCTTTCCTTGGTGCTACCCCCGGTAGGGGCGGCTTAGAAGGAAAGAATCACCGTCAACAGTAATCCACAGGCTGGCCGTCTGCGAGGGCGTCGTTGCAGCCCGGGAAAGCCTGTCTGGCGGCGGAGGAGCAACGCAAAAAGGGGCGCCGCCCGGCGCCCCTTTCGAACTGCTTTGCGGCGGCGCTTACGGAATGCGCAGCACCTGGCCCGGATAGATCTTGTCGGGATGCTTGAGCATCGGCTTGTTGGCCTCGAAGATCTTGCCGTAATCGTTGGCGTGGCCCTTGCCATACATCGCCTCGGCGATCTTCGACAGGTTGTCGCCCTTCTTGACCGTATACATACGGGCGGCGGGGCCGGCCTGCTTGGCGATCAGGCTGGAATCGACCTGGGCGACACCGATGGTATTGCCCAGCGCCAGAATGATCTTCTCGGCGTCGGCCTGGCTCATGGCGGTGCCGGAGACCTTCACCGTGTCGCCGGACACCGCGATGTCGAGCCCCTCGGCGTTGAGGCCGTGCTTGGCCACTTCCTTCTTCAGTTCGTCAGCGGTCGCCGCTTTGGCCTCGCTGGCGCCGAACAGCTTCTCGCCGACGCTCTTCACAAACGAAAACAATCCCATTTCATCCTCCACGGGGGCGCAACGGCCCAAGAATCGCGCCCGCAAGGGCTCAACTCTGCCTATTTGGGGTGTTCCTTGCCCTTATGCAACCCGGCCAGCATCGCCACCAGCGCCCGATCCGAAAATGCGATGGTCTTTTCCCTGGCGGTCAGCCAGTGGCTGGCATCGGCAATGGTCTCGGCATCGGCGATCTTGGCCTCGGCGACGACATGATCGCGGTCAATCTCGCCACGGCGGCGGCGCGGCAGATGTGGCAGCAGCGCTGTATGGTGTTCGCGCAGGCGCGCATCCCCATGCAGGGCACGAATGCCGTCGATCTGGTCGAAATCGCCGTAATGGGCCTGCAGGCCATTGGCACGCTCGGCAATCTCGGGCGGAGAGCGTTCCTCCGGCGTCCACAGCAGGCCGAAACGGCGCAGCGCAATGCCCACGCTGACAAGTCCCGTGCCCCAGGAAATCAGAATGGCCAGAAGCAGGCCGAGAATGGTCGGCGACATCCAGGCAAACAGCGATGGCGAGATCAGGTAGGTGACAATTCCGGTGAAGATGCCCAGTGCGACATGGCCACGATGGCGGCGGACAATGTCGCTGATCGGCACCGAACCATCGTCGCGGCGCTGCGGCTTCCAGCCGGTATCGCCGCCGAACAGGATCTGGAACACCGCGCCCGACTGGATCAGCATCATGATCGGGGCAATCAGCGCCGACATGATGATCTCGACCAGCGACGAGATCACCAGCCGGATCGTCCCGCCATAGGCGCGGCGCTCCTCGGAGCGGGTCAGCGCGACGATGACGCCGAACAGCTTGGGCGCCAACAGGATCGCCATAGTCAGGATGAACAGGTTCAGCGCACGCTCGGCATCGAAGCGCGGCCAGGCCGGGAACAGCGAGAATTCGCCGGTGAAATATTCCGGACGGATGAAATGGGCCTGCAAAACCAGCAGGATGCCGACAACAAGCTGGGCCAGCCACAGCGGCGAGGCAAGATAGCTCATGATGCCGGTCAGAAAGTGGTGGCGGGTCGCCCAGCGGAAGCCGGCAGCGCCGACAATGCGGGTATGTTGCAGGTTGCCCTGCGCCCAGCGACGGTCGCGGCCGGCAAGGTCGATCAGCGAGGGCGGGCTCTCCTCGTAGGAGCCGACCAGCCCGGGAACCATGGTGACGTTCCAGCCGGCACGGCGGATCAGCGCCGCCTCGACGAAATCGTGGCTGAGGATATGGCCGCCGAGCGGCGGCTTGCCCTTCAGCTCCGGCATGCCGCAATGATCGGCAAAGGCGCGGGTGCGGATGATGGCGTTGTGGCCCCAGTAGTTGCCGTCCCTGCCCATCCACAGCCTGAGGCCCTCGGCGATGATCGGCCCGTAGACGCGGGCGGCGAACTGCTGGAGCCGGGCAAACAGCGTGTTGCGGTTGATGATCAGCGGCAGCGTCTGGATGATGCCGGAATCAGGATCGGCCTCCATCGCGCCCGCAAGGCGGACAATCGTTTCCCCCTCGACGAGAGAGTCGGCATCGAGCACCAGCATGTGTTCATAGGCGCCGCCCCAGCGGGAGACGAAATCGGCGATGTTGCCGGCCTTGCGCCCGGTGTTCCTGGCGCGATGGCGATAGAACAGCCGTATGTCGGCCGGAAATTTCTCGCGCAGGGCGAAATAGGCCCGCTCCTCGCCGATCCAGGCATCCGGATCGGTGGTGTCGGACAGAAAGAAGAAGTCGAACTGACTGCCCAACCCGGTGGCTGACACGCCTTCCGCCATGGTCTGCATCGCGGCGAACACCCGGCTTGGCGCCTCGTTGTAGATCGGCATGACCACCGCCGTGCGGGTGGCCAGAGCGGTCACCGGAGGCAACCCGGCAGGGCGCTGCATCAGCAGCGAGACAAAGCCCGCCACGCCGCCGGTGAACGCCAGCGCGATCCAGACAAAATTGGCAAGGAACAACACCAGCAGCAGCCACTGCAACGCGGTGGTGCCGCTGACGTTGATGACGTTGTGCATCTCCCAGCCGCCATAGGCGGTCAGGGCCAGACCGCCGCCGAACACCCACAGGCGGATCCAGACGGGCGAAGCGAGGCTGGCCGCCAGCAGGGGCTTGCGGCGTTCCTCCCTGGAAAACCTAGCAAAGGTCTGGGTCGGCATCGCCAGCGGCGATTCGGCCGGCATGGCCGGTGCATCGCCGGGCCGGGCGAGCGGTATTGTCACTGGGTCCATCGGTATAGCCAGGTTTCGCTCACCGGTTCATTGGCCTGCATCAGCACCAACCGCAACTCGATCAGCGTCTCGTTGCCGGGGTCGAGTTCGAAGGTGACGCGCAGGGGGCGCTGCTCGTTCACCGACAGGATACGCAGGTTGCTCATGCCGTTATTGGAACACCAGAATGCGGCCTGAATATCGCCGGGCCGCAGCGATTGCGCCCGTTCGCCGGCAAAATCGATGACGAACTTGCGTCGCCGCTGCGCGCCGCGGCCGATGCGGGTGCCGATTGTCATGGCAAGATTGGGACGGACCGGCGGCAGCCAGCTCCAGTATTGCCGATAGGCGTAGGAATATTCGGCGCCTGCGGCCAGCGGCTCCCTGGGCCGCCATTGGGCGATGATGTTGTCATGCCCTTCGTTGTCTGAGGGAATTTCCACCAGTTGGACAACACCGGCCTGCCAGTCACCGATCGGCTCCACCCACAGCGTCGGGCGCAGGTCGTAGCGGTTCTCATGATCCTGGAATGACGTGAAGTCTCGGTCTCGCATGACAAAGCCGAAGCCACGTGGATTGTCGGCGCTGAAGGCGGAGATCTGCAACTGCTTGGGATTGGTGACCGGCCGCCAGACCCATTCGCCGTTGCCGGTGTGCATCTGCACTCCGGCGACTTCGTAGACCACGGGGCGAATATCATCAACGTTCCGGCGGTCGAGCCAGCCATAGAGATGGCCGGCCTGCATGCCGGCCAGGCCGAAATTGTCCAGCGCCACACGCGGAAACAGGGTCGCCTCGGTATCGATCAGGGTCACATCGCCGATGCGGATCGTGTAGCGGAACACGCCGCAGACGCTCTCCGAATCGAGCAGGGCGTGGACGGTGATCAGATCGCCGCGCTGCGGCTTCTCGATCCACAGGGCGCGGAAAAACGGGATTTCCTCACCCTTGGGTTCGCCTGTCCGAAGCGCCAGCGCGCGGGCCATCGTGCCCGGCGTCTGTCCGCGCGCCACCGCCCGCAGGAACGAGGCGCCCTGGAAAGTCACGATCTCGCGCGGGGATGGCAGGTCGGTCGACAGGCCGAGAATGCGCACGCCGGAAAAGCCGATGTCGCCGACATTGGCCTGCGGGGCCTGAAGCCGGCCGAAGTCGTAGCGTGCCGGGCTGTAGACCAGCTTGCGGGTGACGCCGTTCTCGATGACCGAGACATGCACCGGCGCCGAATAGACAAAGCCGCGATGCAGCGGTTCAAGAACCAGCCCCGGATTTTCACCGGACCAGACCAGCCGCTCGGGCCGCGCATGGATCGTGGCATATTGTTCGCGCGTCAGATTGGCCAATCCGTCGGGCAGGGGGGCATTGGGGGCGGCATACGGCCGCTTGGCCAGTGCGCGGGCATGGTCGACCAGCCTGTCGCGATCAAACGGGGTTGCGTCGGCAAAGAGTTCGGCGCCGGGCAGCGCCGCTTCCTGAGCTGCCGAACCGGTTCCGGCACAGGCAAGGGCCGCCAGCCCCGTGGCCAGGGCCTGCCGCCGATCCAGCCTGTGCATCGGTCTTGTTTGATCCGTCATGGGAGAGAGCGACCTTAACCCGCGCCTCTGTGCGCGGTTGGTGTCTAATACAGAAGGCGCGTCAACCGGAAGCGCTAAAAGCAGGAGCGGATCAGGATTCGATCACGAGACGCCGCAAACGGTCCGGGGGGATCGGGCGCATTTCATTCAAATGAAGCGAAAATTGCCGATGCCGCCGTAATTCGACGATTCCATTAAGCGAAAATTTGGCGCTGACCGGGACAATGACGCGGGTTGT
>ERZ761609.1834-NODE-1834-length-17320-cov-6.358297_pt1 | contig 17320 bp, 14 predicted proteins | sample MGYA00511163_ERZ761609 | MGnify/ENA primary metagenome ERZ761609 (study PRJEB28899, sample SAMN02445070) | bioreactor sludge metagenome | biome: EBPR sludge | place: Australia: Brisbane, Thorneside Wastewater Treatment Plant | collected 2011-12-16 ... | reverse complement strand
CCCGTTCCCGCCGGCCCTTCGCCAGCGTCGAGCGGCAATTGCCCGGCGCCGAGGCTTCCACCAGATGTCCGCGGCGCATCAGGGTTGGGCGGCGGCGGCGGCGGCGCAGGATAAGCCGGCTCGAGATTGGTGCGCCGCCCGGGCGGATCGCCCGCCATGCGATAGATCTGACCCGCGCCAGGCGTGGTGTAGACGCCCGTCGTCTCTCCGGTACGATGGTTGATCGCGACGATCAGGCGATTGTAGGTGGAGCCAATCCACATGACATCGTCTTCAGCCACCACGATGCCGCTGGCGGAGCGCACGTTCTGCGTGCGAAATTCGCGGATCAGCTCGCCCGTATCGGGATTGACGAGCGACGCCCAATTCTCCGGCCCTTGATCAATAATCCACATCCCCTCAGAGGTGACATCAAGACCATTCGGCTTACCGTGAGGGGTGCGATAGACGATTTCGAAGTCGCGCACGCGGCGAGTCGGCAACCGCGCGATGTTCTGGCGCTGGGCCGCCGCGATCGTCGGATATGCAGCCACCGCTGCTGCAATCGCAGCCCCTGCCATGAAATTGCGCCTGTCCATGCTTGCCTCCCTTTGCTTTTTATTGCCGCGCCGCCTTCGCAAGATCGAGCGCAACATCGATGATCATATCTTCTTGGCCGCCAACCATGCGCCGCCGGCCGAGCTCCACGAGGATGTCGCGCGTGTCCACGCCGTAATCACGGCTGGCTTTCTCCGCGTGGCGTAAGAATGAGGAATACACCCCTGCGTATCCGAGACTGAGTGTCTCGCGGTCAACGCGCACGGGGCGGTCCTGCAGCGGGCGCACAAGGTCCTCGGCTGCGTCCATGAGGCGGAACAGATCGGCGCCGTGCTTCCAGCCCTTCATGTTGGCGACGGCGATGAAAACCTCCAGCGGCGCGTTGCCGGCGCCCGCGCCCATGCCGGCAAGGCTAGCGTCTACGCGGATCGCGCCATGCTGAACAGCGACCACAGAATTCGCCACGCCGAGCGATAGATTGTGATGCGCGTGCACGCCCCGCTGCGTGGAGGCCTTGAGCGCATGATCCAGCGCGATCAGGCGCTCGCGGTAGCCATCCATATCCAATGCGCCGCCGCTATCTGTAATATACACGCACTCGGCGCCGTAGGATTCCAGCAGCACCGCCTGGGCGGCAAGTTCGCCTGGGCCAATCATGTGGCTCATCATCAAGAATGCGGCGGTGTCCATTCCCATGTCGCGCGCGGCGCGGATATGTTGGCGTGCGATATCGGCTTCTGTGCAGTGTGTGGCGATGCGCACTGAGGTCGCCCCAGCAGCATAGGCGGCGCGCAGGTCCTCGATCGTGCCGATCCCTGGCAGCAACAGGGTGGTGACGCGCGCATGAGTCACCACGTCGGCCACCGCGGCGACCCATTCCAGGTCGCTGTGCACACCGAACCCGTAATTGAAGCTCGATCCGCTAAGCCCGTCGCCGTGCGCCACCTCGATCGCATCAACGCGCGCCTCGTCAAGCGCCTTGGCAATCGCGCGCACCTGCTCAAGCGTATAGCGATGCCCGATCGCGTGCATGCCGTCGCGCAGCGTGACGTCCTGAATATAGAGGGTGCGGGAGGAGGCGTCGCTCATGCCGCCCTCCGGGCCATCCTTCGCGCGGCGATCTGCTCACCGGTGCGCATCGCGGCCGATGTCATCACGTCCAGGTTGCCGGCGTATTTCGGGAGGTAGTGACCCGCACCTTCGACCTCGAGCAGCACCGTGGTTTTTATGCCCGTCATTTCCCCGACGCCGGGCATCTTCAACGGATTGTTGGAGCCATAGCGTTCAAATTGGATCTCTTGCTTAAGCCTGTAACCGGGGACGTACTTTTGCACCTCGGCCACCATGGCGCGGACGGAGGCGTCAATCTGCTCCTCTTCCGCGCCAGCGCAGAACACAAACACCGTGTTGCGCATGATCATAGGCGGATCAGCTGGGTTCAGGATAATGATAGCCTTGCCGCGCCGCGCGCCACCCACCGCTTCGATGCCGCGGGACGTCGTATGCGTGAATTCATCAATGTTCGCGCGCGTGCCGGGTCCAGCGGACTTAGACGCTATAGACGCCACGATCTCGGCGTAGGGCACCTCACCGACCCGAGATACCGCCGCCACAATCGGGATCGTGGCTTGGCCTCCGCAGGTCACCATATTCACGTTAGGCTGATCAAGGTGCGCTGCGCCATTCACCACGGGCACCACGTAGGGTCCGATCGCGGCTGGCGTCAGATCCACCATCGCCTTGCCCGCCAATCGCACCAGCTCGCTATGCGCGGCATGCGCGCCGGCGGACGTGGCATCGAAAACCACCTCGATTTCCGGCCATGCGTCTAGCGCTTGAAGGCCCGCGGCTCCCGCGTGCGTGACCGCAACACCGAGCTCGCGCGCAATGCGCAACCCCTCCGATTGTGGATCGATGCCGACGAAAGCCGCAACCTCTAAGGCTTCGGACTTGCGCATGATCTTGAGCAGAAGGTCAGTTCCGATATTTCCCGACCCTATAATGGCTGCCTTGGCCTTCTGGCCACCGCGCGTTCGCTTTGCGGTTGCTTTGCCTGCCATTTCGCTCCCCGCCTTCAAGGCAAGGCATGTTGGGCGGGCCTGCTGGGCTGTCAAACTGAGGGCGTATTATCTCTCACTTGGTGAGAGACGGCGCGGCGAGCGGCAAATGCGTGCGCCGGCAACCTCTTGCTCGCACTTGCAAAAGCATGGACGGATCACGCCTGCGTGCGGTGGCGGAGTTTGTCGGCCCGGCCAGACGAGAGCGCCTACAGCAGGTTGGCTATCGCGGCGTTGACAGGCGTGGGCACGCCAAGCGCGCGCCGTCTTTGGTCTCACAGCGATCACGGTGTTCGGCCTCATGCGCTGGCTCTTTGCCGTTGGAATACATCCCGCGGCGCGGATCGGGCTCTCTATCGCGTTTGTCACGCCCGCCGTGGTTATGAGCTACTTCTTGCTTGAAAGTCTGAGCACCGGGCACGTTCCGTCGGAAGCATGGAGGCAGGCGATCTGCGCACTAGGAGCGTGTACGGTGGGGCTAGCGGCATTCGGGAGGTTGGCTGCGCCGGAGCCCGGGTGTGTGGAGCATCCCAGAAGCGGCCCTTCCCGCTTCACCAGCGCAAAGCGGGCCGCGAAAGTCCGGCGCGCCACGTAATCTCTATCATTTCATTTCGGGCGAGGCTGTCGAGGGCGCGCTCAATCAGAAGAAGGGTGTCCGCTCCCGTCGCGACGGGACACTTTGGCCGCCAGCCGCATCGAATTTCTACTGAATGCGCGCCTCGCCATCGCAGAGATCGGATTGGCCCGCTGACCTTCCGTTCATCCACACTTCGGAGATGAGCGCATCACTTGCGCCCTCGACATCGGAGAAGCGTCGCCCCTGCTCCAACAGCAGATGAGCGCAGGCGCGCGTCACCGCATCATCCATCGGCGACGTCAACGCTGAGCTGTCGAAAAGGCGTATGACGCCGCCCCAAGTGACCACTGACAAGATTTGCGAATCTGCGCTGAACTCAGCCCATTCCACGTTGCGGCCGTCGCCAGCAATGGTGGTGAGCAGGACGCCGGCTTGGCGGTCCCAGATGTGCAGATTTTCGCCAGCGGCGGCGATGACAAGGCGTCCATCCGGACTGAAGCTCGCGCTGCGGATGGCGTCGCGGCCCTCGTGGAAGGTGCGTAAATGTCGACCCGTTTCGGCATCCCAAATCTTCACTTCGCCATCAAAGGCAGCCGTCATGAAAGTGTGTCCATCGCTGGAGAAAGAGAAATCCGTCACGAGCGCGCCATGCGCAGGCCCAGCAACGATCAGCCGCCAATCTTCAACATCCCATAGCCGCATCGAATAGTCAGGATAAATGACGGCCAGACGCGATCCGTCGGGACTGAAATGGAAGTCTTGCACGTAATCACCAACACCTTCGAGGCGTCGGAGCACGCGCAAAGAGTGCGCGTCACGGATTTCGACGAAGTTCGCGCCTTGCGTACCTAACGCCAACAACGCCCCATCAGGGCTGTAACGCGGCTCCGCAAACTCCAAGCCTGGATAATTCCACTCGGTGATGAGGCGACCTGTTTGCGCCTCCCAAACCCGCACCCACCCATTCAAATGTCCTGATGCGATGCGCAATCCGTCCGGATCGAAGCGCGCCCGATGCACGTTCATGGTTTCAATGACACGCACCTGCGCGCCCGTTTTGTAGTTCCAGATCGTGATCGGATCGCGTTGGCCCGACAGCGCCACTTCCGCCCGGCTCGGGTGAAAGCTCAAGGCCTCGATGGCGCCGGTCGTGGCGCCAAATGAACCGAGTTCACGTCCCGACCGCACATCCATGACCCCCGCGGAGCCCGCATCGCTGCGCCCAATAGAGTCGCGATTGGCGAAAATCAGGCGTAGGCCGTCTGGCGTGAGCCGTGCGGAGAAGCCCGAGCTTCCTTCAAGTCGCAGCACCAATCGCCCCGTATAAGCCCGCCCCTCGGCGCGCCATATCCGCGCCGTTCCATCCATAGACACGGTCACGAGTTTGGCTCCGTCGGCGCTGAAGCGCGCGCCCAGCACGTAATCTTGATGTCCGCGCAGGAGCGCGATCTGCGCTCCCGTTCTGGCGTCCCAGATTGCTGCGTCGTGCGCGTTCGCGCCGACCACGACATGGCGGCCATCTGGGCTGAAAACCGGCGTTGCACCAGAGAATCCACCCGCACTGCCGAGGTCGCGCACTTCTCCGGTCTCGACATTCCAGATGCTCGCCGGAGCGCCCGATAGGACCACGAAATCTCCCGCAGGAGACAATACCGCATCCATCGAAAAGTCTCGGATGCCGGCGAGACGCCGCAACGGAGCAAGGCTCCATACCGCCGGGCCTTCGCGCGATTGGATCAACATCCGGTCGCTGGCAACATTGAATCCCACGCCGCCGGGAAACGAGACATCTTGATCCTCTGACAGATCCGCAAGCACGCGGCCCGTCAGCGCGTCGCGCAAGATCACCTCTCTCGCGCCTGAGGCCGTGATGAGGTGGCGCCCATCTGGGCTGAAGGCGGCCGAGGCCACCGTCGCGCGGTGCCCTTCAAGCCGGGCGATCATTGCGCCAGTTCTCACGTCGGTGAGGCGAGGCGCAGCGCCAATCGCGGACGTCAACAGACGCTCGCCATCGGGGCTAAACGCCAGCTGATAATAGCGCTGATCTTGCCAGACCGGCGGCGTTAGCCCGAGCGCCGCGAGCGCGTCTTGGCGAGGGGAACTTTCGCCGTCGATGACATGGAGCACGCGACCGCTCGCCAAATCCCAGACCCGAGTTTCGCCGTCTGAAAAGATGCCTGCGCCGATCTGGCCATCGCCGCTGAACCTTACCCAAAAGGCCTTTACGCCATCGTTTCTGAGCTCCCGCAGCAACTGGCCGGAGTTTGCATCCCACAATCTGACCGCACCATCGGCTGCGGCCGTCAGAACTCGAGCGCCGGCTGGATCGAAAGCCGCGTCCAGCACGGGCGCGCCATGCCCCGCCAGGACAATGCTGTCGTTGGCCTCATAGAGCAGAGCCGCGAGCGCCGCACGATAATGGACTTCATTGCCCGGCGCCATTCGCCATCCGGCAATCGCGTAACGCGCGGCCAGAGCGAAGTCGCCGCTGTCGCGCGCGTCCCAGGCGCGCTCGGCGAACATGCGCGTCACTGCATTCAAGGCCCGCTGCTCGTTTTGACGCGCCGCCAGCATTTGTCCGATCGCCACTGTGGCGAGCGCGGCGAACATCAGGGCGGCAGCACCAAGTCCGCCCATAAGCATGCGCTGCCTGCGCGCCTCTCGCTTGGCGAGTTGATCCACTTGGATGCCAACGAGCGCCGCAAGCAGCTTGGTGCGTCCCAGGCGGCGCCCGTCGCCGACAATTCTTCCGTCGCGTCGCCTTATCTCGCGCAGGTCCGCCGCGATCAGGTCGCGCCCACGCAAGCATGGCGGATAAAAATCTGTCTCGATGTCGACGCTATCTGGTGCACTGGGCGAGATAACGAGGAAGATCCGCCCCGCCTTGCCTTGCTCGATGAAGAGCCGCGCCTCCCGCTCAACCCACTCGCTTGCGGCCGCCGCAGGACTGCAGAGCACGACCAGCGCCTCGCTCCCGTTCAAGGCTTCTAAAATCTGGGCATTGAGAGCGCCGGCGCCTGACAGGTCGCTCTTGTCGCGAAACACCGGATGAAGCTTTGCAGGAATAGCTCCATGCGTCCCCTCGACGCCGACCAGCGCCTTTGGCACGCGAAACGCGTCGAGTTCGTGATGGAGCCAGGATGCGGCGCGCTCGTCGGCGCGGCTATAGCTCAAAAACGCCCGGTAGCGCATCGCGCCCCCATCTCACCCACACCCAGCCTTGCGCCGAGGACCGGCGCCGTCAAGCCTCGATGGCCACGACGTTCCAACTGCGGCCCGTTATGCGGTTTCGACCGGCGTGTTTGGAACGATAGAAGCAGCCATCGGCGCGGCGGACAAATGCGCCCACGCGCTCACCAAGCATCAGCTGGGCGGCGGCGCGCTTCCGGCGCTCTTTATCGGCGGCTCGGCGGAGGCGGCGGCGGCGGAGGGAGCTCAGTCAAGCAAACCATACGATTGGTGCCCCGCATGACGCAGGTATATCGGATCGAGCAGTCAGCGTCGATGGCGACGATCCCTCCGAGACCCATTCGGCAGCGGTCAGCGCGGAAGGGGCCGCTGGTCGGGGCGCCACCGCGCCCCCAAGAGGTCCGGGGCGGCGTGTCCTTCGTGGGGTCGCGCGTCGGCTTGACCTGGAGGAGAGGCGCGCGTTTGAGCTAACGCGGCGCTGGTGAAGGTCGGGTCTGTGATCGTGATTGCGACCGCTACCGCGCCCGCGACCAGCAAGGCTAATTGCTTGGATTGCATTGAATGACTCTCTTTCCCTGATTCGATACAGCGGCGCCTTGATCGCTTCAGCGGCCAATCGCTGTAACGCCGGTCACGAGATTGCTTGCGTGCGCGTGGGTCGTCGGCATGGGCATCAACCAACTTCACCCGCAAGCGCGCCAAGCGCGCAGCACCAATTTCGGTGCGGGAGTCAAACTAGCCGGCGTTGGTCTGAATGGTGGTGATCGACCCGGTACGTCTCGTGCCAGGCAAATGCTGCGCCGGTTGTGGCCCAGCTTGCCGATTATCCCAACAACGGCGCTTTCAGCGTCGGCGCCGAAAAGCAGACGACAGACCTCTGCTATTCGGCCGGAAGCTGCCGCGTGGCTCAGTTGCCGATGGTCAGTAATGGGTTGGGCCGACATTCGGAGCCGCGCACTCCATCAGGAGAGGCTCATGGCGCGGCTACGGTCGCCACCCAATCGGTCCCCGCCTGAAGCGCCACATCCACCGGGACGCCTGATCGATTGAAGCCGCGGGCCGGTAGCTCGTCGGATGACGCCATCGTTGGTAGGCCCAGGAAGTGCCGTAGCGGCCCCTCGCCGACCGTGAACATTGCGACGTTCTGATAATCGATCGACCGCCCCGTTGGTTCGCCATAGATGGTGACCCGGGCGCTCCGCCGCGCTTCAGTCACAAACGCTTCGGCCGCACTGACAGAATGGCGATCAACCAGGATCGCGACTCGAGGAGGCGCTTCATGCACGGCTTGCGGCGCGCCGCGCGTATAGAAGCCCGCAGAAATGTCCGCGTTGTCAAAGAACGGCACGACGGTTCCTGGCGCTTCCTCCATCCGCGCGATGAAGCCGTCAAAGATTGGCCGTGCATCGCTATCCGCAGGCAATTGGTCGCGCATGGCTCTGTAATGGCGCAGCATGCGCGGCGATGATATCGCGCCAGGGTGGGGACGCGGGCCGTCGAACGGTTCAAGTTGCAGCGCGCCGTAGTAAGGCTCGATGAGCTGAAATCCGATCGTGGAGCTCCCGCCTTCATTGCCGCGTAGATCGAGGATCAGCAGTTCGCGCGCGCGGATGGCTTGGTCATGTTCTATGAGCAAGCCAGCGAGCGTCTCCCGGTGTTCTGGCGAGAACGACGGAATGGTAAGTAGCGCTACTCGGTTGGAGATTAAGACAAAGGACGGTGATCGCGGTCGTTCAGGGTCAAAGCCATTTGCCGCGTCCGCCCGCCGGCCCCAGGTGGTCGGCGGCATATGGAGCATTTGGGCGTCGCGCTGCAGAGCCGCGCGCACGCGCATCGGAACACGGTCTGCGCCTTGGTATAGCGTCGCGCGCCAATACGCGCCGTCGCGCACGAAGTGCCCCGCGACATCACCCGGCGCCCACGCTTCATCACGCGAAACGCTGACGACGGCCGCGAATACGCCACGCCGGGCGTCGGGAACGATCGCGACATCAAATTCGGGCGTCGCCCAGACACCTTCTAGCCCTCCTCGCGCCGCAGCAGCGCGCGCCATGACCCGACGCGACACACGCATTCGCTCTGCGCCGGCGCGATACGCCGCAGACTCTGCCTCGGTAAAAATCGGACGCTCGAGCAAGAAGACATGCGGATCATCCACGCTCTCGACGAAACGCTGTAGGGCGACGCTGCATTGTGTTTGTGAGGCGGCCGCGGCCGCGGCGCGCCCGATCGCGACATCAGCATGGTACTGCTGCAAGCGCGAGGTGTCCGGCGCGATCGCGATTGGAAATCCCACATAATCGGTCTCAACGGCGGCGCGAATCTCTTCGAACACAGCGACACATCCAGGGTCAGCGTGCCCCGCTCTCATACCGAGAAGAGTTATGACCGCAGCCACTAGAATAACTCGCATCTACCGCCTCCTAATCCATAAAGTCTGGATGCAGCGTCGGGGTGGTATGGATGCAACACTGGCGTTACTCTGATACTTGAGCTCCACGCCCGCTGCGAAGTCGGCCCGCGATCGGCAGCAAAGGGCCAGAAGGCGACATTCCGGCCCTCCTTCCGTTATTGGAAGCCCCAGCGTCCGCTTTTCGCCGGAAGGCGACATTCAAATCCTGACCTGTAGTCGCTAGAATGCCCCCGCATCGAAGGCTTGTCACATGCCCATAGCCATTGCCAGTCGAACGATAGACCTCGCCGACTCTTCCGGCTCGACAGTTCAGATTTCAATCATGCAGCCCGAACCCGATGGCAACGACTATCGCTGCGAGTTTGAAATCGTCGGCCTGGGAGAAAAGACGATCAAGTCCTACGGCATGGGCGTCGATAGCACACAAGCGCTCTTCCTAACGCTTCAGCAGATTGGCACTCGCCTCTACACATCCAACGAAGGAAAAGCGGGCCTCCTTCGTTGGTTAGGGATGAAAAATCTCGGATTTCCCGTTCCGAACAACATCGCCGATCTTGTGCCGAACGACCCGCGTCCCAGTGGTATACTGTTCGACTTTCGGTATGCGCCCGACCAGTGGCACCGCACGATTGATTGCGAGGATTGGCCCAGTGCTCGCGAGATCGCGATGGGCGTTGCCAGCAACATGAATGTTGAATGGGTTGAAATCCACTCACACGCTGGGGCAAGCGAAACTTGGCGTTACGTCCAAGGGAAGTGGGAGCAAGAGAATTCCTAAGGCCCAAGGCGACGCTTTCCCTCTGTCCGAATTGGGCCAGCAACCGACATTAGCTTGCCTAGAGCGGTTCCAGGCGTCAACTTTTCCGCTCTGTGGCCCGGAGCGGACAACCATCATGTCGTGAGGTCTTCGCCGCAGCGCGAGCAGTCGTGCCCCGGAAAGAACGGCGGCTTGCCGATGTAGTAGACAAAATGGTCAGGATCGGCTGGCCGCTTCCGCCAAAACGTCGGCAGGCCGCAGCGACGGCATCGCGGCCAAAACATCGCGAAAACGACCAACATGACGCCTAGTCCGAAGAGCCAGGCACTGCGGACGAATAGGTTCGACAGCAGCGCGATGGCCGCAGCAAGTTGGATAAGCCACGTCTGCAAGTGGATGCTCATGCGGTCAGGATCACCCACAGGCGCTCAATCGCCAAGACCGCTCCCGGCGATTTTCAGACCGTCGCCGAGAAAAAGCGGGAATCCGCGCTTCCTTACCCGTGAACGGCGGTCACAGCAGCCGACGCAGTTCGGCTTCCAAACGTCCCGTCGCGCCGTTGAAGCTCTTGATCATCGCGTCCAAGAACGGCCCGTGCCGGAGCTTTGTGAGATCAACGGGATGCCCTGCTCGGACCGAGATCAAACGCAGGAACGCCAGCTGCGCACGCCCGTTGCCTTCTCGGAAAGCATGAATGGCGTTCAACTCCGCGAGAAACTCGGCTGCCATCTCGACGAAATCGCCCGATGATGCAGGCCCGTGAAGTGCGCCCTTGTGCAAACGCCCAAAGAGCTTCGTCATTTCTTTGTCGATGTGCTCGGGGTAGCAGAAGACGTTGCCTCCCTTCGCGGTTCGCACCGTTCGATAGCGTCCCGCCCAGGCGTAGATGTCGCCGAACAGATGCTTGTGCACCGCGCGATAGTGCGCTGGTCCGAAGCGGCCATTCGGCAGCGGCTCATCCGCGCGCAGCGACGACATTTCCAACTCGAAAGCTTGAAGGCGCCTCGAGTCCGTCAAACCGGCTCGGTTCTTTAGGACAAAGGTTCCGGGGTAGCAGTACGGGTCATCAAAGACCTCGTAGCCTTGGTTACTCATTTGCGTTTCGGTGTATCCGCGCCGTACGCGCGCAAGACTTCGGCCCGACGCTTCTCGGGGCTCAGACCTTTGGTGCGCTCGAGCCGGGCCGCGCTTTCCTTGCTCAGACGCAGCCCCTCGACCTTCGCCATCGATGCGTAGGCTTTGGCTCCGAGGGTGCGCTCTTGCGGTCCACGATTCGACTTGCTCATCCAACCAATATAGCGCCTTCCGCTCCTGATTGGCAGGGCGGAATTTGGGCAATCGACGCCATTTTTCGTTCTGACGGGCGCCGGCGCTAGACGTCGATGCGTGGAGTCGAGTTTCGTGTGGCCAAGGAGCAGCTGGACCGCACGGATATTCCCCGTCTTTCGGTAGATCAAAGCGGCCTTGGTTCGTCGCAGCGAGTGAGTTCCATAAGCCGATGGCGCAAGGCCGATCGCGGCAATCCACTCGTCGACGAGCCGCCCATACTGGCGTGTCGTCATTGGCTGGGTCGGTCCACCCGGCTCGGGAAAAGCCAATCACTACCCCTCAGGCTTTTGCCCCGGACCCAATTCGCGATAGCGGCGCGCGCTTGTTCGGTGATTTCGAATTGCACCGGCGCCCCGGTCTTGCGTTGCGAGACCAGCGCGCGCGTGCGCACTTGGTCCCCTTGCATTACGTCCTCGACGCGGAGGTATACGAGGTCGCAACCACGCAACTTGCTATCAATGGCCAGGTTAAAGAGCGCCAGATCGCGCACCAGATTTGAGATCTGAAGCCTCACGCGGATCGCCCAGACTTCGCGCGGTTTGAGCGGCGGCTTTTGGCCAGTCACCTTGCCCTTGTTCCATGGCACGAATGGCTTGTGCGATTGTTCGAGAGTTTGCGTCTCCATGATTGTCCTCCTTCAGTGGAGCACTGGAATAGCGACGCCCGTCGGTGCGAATACTCAATTCAATTCAGCAGCAAGCGCGCCGCACGATCCCATTTTCCGAAATCAAGCTCAACAGCGGCGCGAAACGGACATACGGCCACCAGACCAATCGGCTCCGGCCAAAGCGTTCGATCTAGTGCGTGGTCATCCGTCTCAAAGGGATGCACGCCGGTCGTGGAAAGGTTGTTGTCGCACTTAAGCCGTCCACCCTGCGCACCACATTGGCGGCCACCGGATGAAAGACCATTCATGCTCCGATCGACGACACGCCGGCGGACGATCTTGTTTGCTGCAGGCGCCGCGGCCTTGCCTCAGATCGCCGGTTGCTCAGTGCAGGGCGCCATAGGCGCGTCCAATACTCTACGCCTGATTGCGCGGCCCCAACGTGTATTCAAGATCACCGATTTGCCGCGTGAACGCACCGAGGCCTGGTTTGTATTCGCAATAGCGGAGAACACCGCGGATGTTCGGCTTGAACCAACCCGCCTCGTGCTCAGCTATTTTAGCGCTGGCGCAGAAGCATCCCGCGCAGAGTATTGGGGCGAGGCGTTACAAGGCTTGTTGGTGTTGGGATTGCCGGCGCCAGATGGATTATACTGGCCGTTCGGTCTGCGCTTGATCTCCCGGCAATCCATCGCGGCAAATATTGATCGTATGCGTGTCAGTGTGACTTTCGGTGATGCAACGGCGCCGCTGGAAGGCGACATCGCAATCGGCGTCTATACTCAGCGAACAGACCTCATTTTCCCCTTCCGCGGCAACGGCATCGTCACGCAAGGGGCCGCGGCCAACGGCGGACACCGCAACGGCAGTGGCCAGTTTGCCATTGATGCGATGGGGCTTAGCGAAAGCTACGCGCCGCAGACCAATGCCTCATTCACCACTAACACCGATGTCGTCGGCTTCGGTCGCGAACTTATCGCGCCCGGCGCGGGCGTCGTTGTTGTCGCGCGAGGCGACCGCCCTGATCAGCCCGTACCCGGCGAGAGCAACGAAGACTTCCATCTCCCTGAATTTCGCGGCGCTGGCGATCCCGGGAATCAATTCGTCATCGATCACGGCAACGGCGAGTTCAGCAAGATCGGCCACCTGATGGCAGGCTCACTCTCGGTTCGCGAGGGCCAACGCGTTAGCCAAGGCCAACGGATCGGCGCGCTCGGCAATTCCGGCGATAGCTTCGCACCGCACGTCCACCATCAGCTGCAAGACGGCCCAGACTGGCGTGCCGCGAGCGCGTTGCCGCATCGCTATAGAAACCTGACTAACCAAAGACTCGACCGCGGCGAATATTTCCGAGCAAGCTGACTCCGCGGGGAAGCGGCCGTTCAAAGATCCCAGGAGCGGTCATTGGCGCGTTAGCGCCGCAAAACAGCCGTTGGGCTCCGAACGACGACCGGCTAGAACTCGCCGATTTCTGCCTTCAGAGGCTTAGTCTCCCTTCACGAGGCAATCGTCGCTATCCGCTACGTTCCCGCGTTCAAGAGGCCAGCATCGTCGAATGCACGTGTGCTCTATACCCTCCAGACTGCGGCGGTCAGCCCACCAGCCTAAACGATAGCTGTCAGCGCCTCGTCGGCACTCTGATAGCGTCCTCGCGGTTCCAAGATAAATTGTAGGCTCTTGCAGATTCGAGTTGGAAACATAGACTTCCCACGGATTGTTTTCGCGGGCGCTGCGCCATGCCGAGCTGCCTATGAGCCAAGCCCAAAGGCAAATCATCATCAAAAGGAAGGCTGGCCTTTGAAGCTTTGCTGCAAGCGCACGTGCGCTCTGGACGACGGATTCTGAAGACACCCCAGCCCCCAAAAGCTTCTCAGCTTGATTAGCCCAGCAACGAGCCCGTGTCAGCTTTGGGCCAATCTCTGCCCCACAGACACATTCTTTCGAACGGCTCGAACTGAGCGCAGACCTGCCGGATCATCCCAGAAAGAGACATCCCGCCCGCAACGTCGAATAGCGGACATAACGGCCGAATCGGCTTGCCCCGATGCGCCCCTCCCTCCGTGCACGACGGTCTTTTTCTCTTGCTCGCGTGCCCGGCGTGCGTGCCGGGCCGCCCTTTTTCATGTCAATTGGTAGTTCACGAGCGGGTCCACCACGCTTGCTTTCCAATTCAGCTCGCGCTGGACTCGGGTGCGCAGCGCCTCAGACGCCGCAGGCTCGCCGTGCACGATGAAGAGACGGCGCGGCGCATGCTCAAAGCCCGACAGCCATCGCATGACTTCATCGGCGTCCGCGTGTGCAGAGAGTTGAGACAGATTGGCGATCTCGGCGCGGACGGGAATCCAATCGCCGAACATTTTGAGCTCTGTCTCCCCAGCCAAGAGCCGCGCGCCACGCGTGCCGAGCGCCTGATAGCCCGCGAACAAGATGGTGTTGCGCGGGTCAGGCGCGAAGGTGCGGATGTGGTGCAGCACGCGCCCGCCAGTCGCCATGCCGCTGCCTGCAATCACCACCTTGGGCATGGGATTGGAAGTGATCGCCTTGGACGCCTCCACGTCACGCGTATAGGCGGCGACTGCGCAAGCCCCCTCGACAGCTTCACCGTTGAGCTTGTGGTCTTCAGGAAAGGCGCGCAGCAGCTCGGTGGCGTTGATCGCCATTGGGCTATCCAGGAAGACCGGTATCGCCGCCAGTCTGCCGGCGCGTTTGAGCTGCCACAAATGGTGCAGAAGGCTTTGCGCGCGCCCCACAGCGAAAGCGGGAATAATCACTGTGCCGCCGCGCTGCACCGTGCGGTCGATAATATCGCCCAGCTCCGCCATTGGGTCGCCCGGCGCGTGCTTGCGATCGCCATAGGTGGATTCAACGATCACATAATCGGCCTGACGGACGGGCTCCGGATCAGGCATGGTTGGATCATTGTAGCGGCCAAGGTCGCCGGAGAATACCAGCGTGGCGCCACCTACCTTCACCTCGGCCGTGGCTGCGCCGAGGATATGCCCCGCGCGCCGGAATTTGAGACCGACATCGCGCGCAATCTCAAACTCCGCCGCAAACGGCATGGGTTTCAGACGCTTCAACGCCCGCTCCGCGTCGCGCATCGTATAGAGCGGCAGCGCGGGCCTGTGTTTCGAAAAGCCCTTGCGGTTGGCGTACTCAGCATCCTTCTCGGCAATCTGGGCGCTGTCTTTCAGGAGAATGTCGCAAAGCGCGGCGGTCGCCTCCGTGCAATGGGCCACGCCGCCAAAACCCTCGCGCACCAGTTTCGGCAGATAGCCGCTGTGATCTAGGTGGGCGTGGGTAAGCACGACGGCGTCAATGGTCTCTGGTGGTACAGCCAGCGCCGCCCAATTGCGTTCGCGTAGATGCTTCAATCCCTGAAAGAGGCCGCAATCCACCAGCACGCGCGCGCCGTCGGCTTCGATCAAGTGTTTGGAGCCAGTAACGGTTTCGGCCCCGCCAAGACTTCTCAAGGTCAGCTTCAACCAGGCCTCCAGATGCGGTGCGTCCAAGGCCCCGCGAGTACGCATTGGACATCAGAACAGGGCCTGGCTCAATCTCACTTGAGCCCGATCAAGGCTCGTCTACTCAGGCGAGGCAAAAAAGATCATGACCACCCCCCCACCGTCAGATCAGGCGGGGCCGCTGTTTGCCGTGCGCGGCGTCTGCAAGACCTATGGCGAAGGCGAAACCGCCGTTCGCGCGCTTATCGATGTCGATCTCGATATCGAACGCGGCGAACTGATTGTCCTCCTTGGTCCCTCCGGGTCCGGCAAATCCACCTTGCTCAACATTCTTGGCGGGCTTGATCGGCCGAGCGAAGGCTCGATCAGCTTCCAAAGCGCCCCGCTGACGGGGCTGAGCGAGCAGGCTTTAACGCAATATCGCCGCAAGCACGTCGGCTTCATCTTCCAATTCTACAACCTCATCCCCAGCCTGACTGCGCGAGAGAATGTTGAACTCGTGGGCGAAATTACCCACGATCCTCTCGACGCCGCCGAGGCGCTTGAACTTGTCGGCCTCGGCCAACGGCTGGATCATTTCCCGTCGCAATTATCCGGCGGCGAGCAGCAGCGCGTGGCGGTGGCGCGCGCCATCGCAAAAAGACCCGCCGTGCTTCTGTGCGATGAGCCAACCGGCGCGCTCGACGTAAAAACCGGCGTTCGTGTTCTTGAGGCGTTGCAGAAGGTCAACGAACGCTACGGTTCGACAACGCTGATCGTCACCCACAACGCTGACGTGGCGCGCATGGGCGCGCGCGTGATCCGATTTGGTGACGGCCGCGTCCGCAGCGTTGAAACAAACACGGAGCGCGCACCACCTTCGGCTTTGGTGTGGTGAGCCATGCGCGCGCTCGATAAAAAGCTATTTCGTGACGTCTGGCGCCTGCGGGTGCATGCGCTGGGCGTTGCGCTCGTGCTGAGTTGCGGGCTTTCTGTCATAATCATGGCCGTGGGCATGCGCGTCTCCATGGAACGCACCCGCGCGTCGTATTATGCGGAGCGGCGCATGGCCGATGTAGCCGTCTCCGCCGTGCGCGCGCCGCAACGCGTGGCGCAGGAGTTGGCGGCAGCGCCCGGCGTACAGGCGGTCGAGACGCGCATTAGCGGCATTGCCTTGCTGGACTTACCCGGCGTCTCCGAACCGCCGTCGGCGCGGCTTGTCTCATTGCCGAGCGTCGGGCGGCCTCGCGTCAATGATCTGACACTGGCGCGCGGCCGCTGGCCCGATCCCGCACGCGCCGATGAGATCGTGCTGAGCCAAGCGTTCGCCGACGCCAACGCACTCAAGCTCGCCGACACGCTGCACGCGACCATCCACGGCCGGCGGCAAACTCTTCGGATTGTCGGTATCGCCAATTCGCCTGAGTTCGTGTTCGTCGCGGCGCCGGGCGAACTCTTTCGCCAGGCCAAGCGCTTTGGCGTGATCTGGATGAACCGCGAGGCACTTGCGCGGGCTTATGATCTCGATGGCGCTTTCAACGACGCAGTGTTCATCCTCGGTCGTCGCGCCAATGAAGCCGAGACGATCGCCGCGATCGACCGCATTCTCGAACCGTATGGCGGCGCCGGCGCCTATGGCCGGGACCGAATGGTGTCCGACCGCTTTCTAAGCGAGGAGCTACGCCAACTCTCCACCATGGCCATATTCCTGCCGGCGCTGTTTCTCATCACCGCGGCGTTCCTGGTGAACATCGCGCTTGGCCGCGTGATCGCCACCGAGCGCTCCAATATCGGCCTGCTGAAGGCTTTCGGGTACTCTAGTGTGGCGGTTGCCTGGCACTACGCCAAGAGTGCGCTCATCTTCGCCGTCATCGGCGCGATCATAGGTGCGGCGGCGGGCGTCGCGCTCGGCAGAGCCGTCGCCGACCTCTATCGCGAGTATTATCATTTTCCGACGCTTGAGTTCTCGGCCTCACCCGCCACCTTTGTGGGCGCATGGTCCGCTGGCCTCGCGGCGGCGCTGAGCGGCTGCGTTTTCTCCGTGCTAAAAGCTGCGCGCTTGTCTCCGGCCGAAGCCCTCACGCCGCCGCGGCCGACCGCCTTTTTCGCTGCCGGCCCTGCGCTCTCGCGTTTTGAAGCGAGCCTCGACGCGAAGTCGCGAATCATTGTGCGGCGGATCGCGCGCTTTCCGCGTCGCGCCGGAACGACTGCGCTGGGCGTGGCTTTCGCCATCGCCCTGCTTGTCGTGGCGCGCACCATGCCGGCTGAGATGGACTACCTGCTCGACATCAATTTCGGCGTGGCCAATCGCCAGGACGTCACGCTGACGTTCACGGAGGCGCGAGATAGCGCCGTTCTCCATCACGTCGGGCGGCTTCCCGGCGTGATCTATGCCGAGCCGTTCCGGGTTG
>ERZ761609.1833-NODE-1833-length-17323-cov-57.800614_pt1 | contig 17323 bp, 14 predicted proteins | sample MGYA00511163_ERZ761609 | MGnify/ENA primary metagenome ERZ761609 (study PRJEB28899, sample SAMN02445070) | bioreactor sludge metagenome | biome: EBPR sludge | place: Australia: Brisbane, Thorneside Wastewater Treatment Plant | collected 2011-12-16 ... | reverse complement strand
ATTTAAGTTTAAAAATGTTTTAACATTTTGTAAACCTATTTCAGGACAAGACAACCCGTACCCGTAACTCGAAACTCGTAACTAATAATTTTTTACGGTGTTATTTTACTGATAAAATTGAACGCATTATTATCGACAAAAACCGCATCGTCGACATCAACTATACTGTCACCGTTCAAGTCAGTAGGTAAATATCCTGTTGCAAAAATCAGAGCATCATTAAATATCAGACTCATATCCGTAAGATCAATTGTGCCGTCCTGATTTACATCACCGCTGTAAATTCCGTACCTGGCAGGCGAAGTATCTATTTGTATCTGATTACTTCCGTATGCCTGTGAATTCAAGACAGATAAATTATAATTCAATGGATTTGAAAGTGAAAATAAAAACGGCGTTTTGCTCCAGGTTTCGATAGTGTTTCTGTGTTTTACTGCAAAGTAATAATTACCGCCAACAGCATTACTGAATTTTATGGCTGCGCTGCCGTTAGAAGACAGGACCGTTTTAGCAATGTCAACTACAGCAAACGGCGAAGTGGAATTCCTGAGTTCAACAGTAATAGTATCGCTGATCTGTAAATTAGAGCCGGTATCATAAAAACCTTCTATATAAGTAACGAGATTTAAAATCATGCCCGGGCGTTCCGCGACAGCAACCGGACTTTTATTGTTATGAATATCCTGAGCAACAATAAAATAATAATATAATCCTGTTAATGGAGTCGTGTCCAGAAAAGATGTATCTGTAGTAGCTGCAAATACAGGTTCGGTCTCCGGATTTATGACAGGGTTTACATTTCTGTATAATAAATAATTCATCAGGTCCGGTGCTGAGCTGCGGCTCCAGTTAAGTCTTATATTGTTTGAAACAGCCGTGGCAGTAAACGGTGATACCATAAAAGGAGCAATGTTATCCAGGCTCCTTCCTGAAAGAATAGCTGATCTCCAGTACTGATTTGATATTTCTGTTCTGGCTGTTATCCTGAAGAACATATTTCCGCTGGAATTGGAACTGGAATCAAGCGGCGTATCGGCAGTGAAATTATAGAACGGATTTTTATTTGCAGTAATGTTTCCAATTTCTTCCCAGGAATAATTTCCGCCGGAAGGCGGATAACTTCTTTCCACAATATAATTTGTAATAATATTATTTCCATTCACATCATATCCGCTTCTTGCCCATTTGAGATTTACTTTTCCGCCCTGATCATTAGGAACATCTTTGACATATTTCAAAACTGGTTTTATGCTTATTAATGAGCCTGTAAAAATATATGCTTTTCCTGCACCAGAATTATTACTGCTGGCTCCTGAGATAATATCAGAGATGCCGTCACCGTTTAAATCTCCGGCATATGATACTGAACCTCCGAAAAAATCATTTGGAGATTCTCCCGACATACTGACATCAGGAACATTGTCCATTGAAGCTCCTCCGAAGAATATAAGAGCTTTGCCGGTGTGAATAAAATATATATCTGCTCCTACTATTACATCTGAATACCCGTCTGCGTTCAAATCACCGGCCGAAGAAACAGAAGCTCCAAGAGAGCTGATAGTAATTTCGCCTGTTATGATAACATCCGGATATATGTCTGTGAGCAGACCTCCATAAAATATATATGCTCTGCCCGTAGAAGAAAGATATCCCCGTGCTCCGATAATAATATCAGAATATCCGTCTCCGTTTACATCGCCGGCATCGGATACAGAATATCCGAATTGATCTCCGGTACTTTCTCCTGTAAATATTACATCTGAACCATTGTTCATGGAAATACCTCCAAGGAATAAATATGCTCTTCCGGTGGCTGTGCTATAATTAACTGCTCCGACAATCACATCAGAGTAACCGTCACCGTTTACATCGCCGGCTTTGGATACTGAATTCCCAAATTTGCTATCTGCTGCCGGACCGGTCATAGTTACGTCTGCAATATTATTCATGGTTGATCCGCCGTAATATATGTAAGCTCTTCCTGTGGATGAACTATAGAGTTCAGCTCCGACGATCACATCGGAATATCCGTCGCCATTCACATCACCGGCATCAGATACTGAAATTCCAAAACCATTGTTTGTTGCTCCCCCCGTCATAATTACATCAACAGCATTATTCATAGAAGCACCGCCGAAATAAATATAAGCTCTGCCGGTAAATGTTGAATAACCATTAGCTCCGACAATAACGTCTGAATAACCGTCGCCGTTAACATCTCCGGCTGAAGAAACTGAAGTCCCAAAAAAATTTGCTGCTGTTTCTCCGGTCATGGTAACATCAGCTACATTGTCCATAATCACCCCCCCGTAAAATATATACGCTCTGCCGGTATTTGAGCTGTAACCCCAAGCTCCCACTATCACGTCGGAATATCCGTCACCGTTTACATCTCCCGCATCTGAAACTTCTCCGAAATAATTATTTGATGATTCACCTGACATTGAAACTTCCGGTATGATCTGTCCTTTCATAAAATAATCATACAAATAAGCTCTTCCGGTATTTGTGCCGTACCCCCAGGCTCCGGCAATCACGTCTGAAAAACCGTCACCGTTCACATCGCCGGCGTTTGAGACGGAATAACCGAATTGATTACCCGGTGCTTCACCGGTGATATATGAGTCAGGTATATTATCCATTGAAGATCCTCCGAAGAATATATACACTCTGCCGGTATATGTTGCATAAACATTTGCTCCTGATATAATATCAGAATATCCGTCACCGTTCACATCACCGGCTGTTGAGACTGAATGTCCGAACTGAATTCCGGAATTTTCTCCTGTGAGTATAATATCAGCAGTATTATTCATGGACGCACCGCCTAAATATATATATACTCTGCCTGTTGAAGAACTGTAACCAAACGCTCCGACCACTATATCTGAGTAACCATCGCCGTCAACATCTCCTGCATCAGAAACTGAATGACCAAAGTTGTCTCCTGATGCCTCTCCGTTCAATATAACGTCTGCTACATTATTCATGGACGCACCGCCGAAGTAAACATATGCTCTGCCTCTGATCGAGGAATAATTATACGCACCTGAAATCACATCAGAATATCCATCGCCATTCACATCACCTGCTCCTGAGACTGAATATCCGAATATATTATTTGTTGCTTCTCCTGTCATTGTTACGTCGGCTACATTATTCATAGTTGAGCCGCCAAAATAAACGTAAGCTCTTCCGGTACCGGTGGAATAACCGCTTGCTCCGACTATTACATCGGAGTATCCGTCGCCGTTCACATCTCCTGCATCAGAAACTGAAACTCCGAACAGGTTATTTGCTGCCTGACCAGTCAAAATAACATCAGCCGTATTGTTCATAGTTGAACCGCCGAAATAAATGTAAGCTCTTCCTGTGTTTGTACTATATCCATAAGCACCGACGATCACATCAGAATAACCATCTCCGTTCACATCACCGGCTGTTGAGACTGATCTTCCGAAATAGTTACTTGTTGCAGCACCGGTTAATGTTACGTCAGCTACAGTATTCATTGCAAGCCCTCCGAAAAATATGTAAGCTCTTCCTGTTGTTGAAGAATAGTTAGGAGCTCCGACGATAATATCTTCATAGCCGTCTCCGTTCACGTCACCTGCGCAGCTTATACTGATACCGAAATTATCAAATGTGTTTAATCCGTTGAATATTCTTCTCTGGAGAGCATCTGTTTCCGGTTCGACAGGGATGCGTCCTGATTTTGAATTGCTGTTTAAATTAATTTTATTACCGGTTTCATCACGGATATCATCCAGCCATTCATCATTAACACCTGCAGGCAATGAATCAGAATGAGTATTGTGCATTACATTACTTTGCTCTGAAACGGAAACTGAAGATTCATCAGTTTCAATTCCGTAAGTATGAGTTAAAGCCGTGAAAAATACAGCAATTATCAAAATCAAGGTTAGTTTGCATTGATTGTACATTTTTTAAAGAATTTGATTAATAAAATTTTAATACAATTAAATGAGTCAGTTCATATGAAAAAAATTTCAGCAATAGTATATAATTGAAATTGCAATTTAAGCAGCTATAGAACTGATACAAAATTAAGTCACTTTGTATTTTTCCACAAAGAAATTTTTTCAAAATTGTATCTCGGTTATACAAAACAGATCAGTTTAACTGATTTTTCATACAGAGATAAAAGCAATAAAGTACTTTAGTCATTTACAGTTTTTTGCAGAAATGATGTTTGTTTTTTTAATATTGGCAAACCATATGAAGATTTACATAGTAGGAAAAAGAGCATGGGAAAAGAAAATTAAGATATGTAAGATGATAAAAGAATAGAAATAGTATAGTGAGTAAATTTTTTAATTTGTTTGATAAAATGAATTCAATAAACCACATCAAAAAATGAAAAAACTGTTAATGCAGATAATACGCATGTAAATCTGCAATATGATTTCTTTAAATTTTTTCTGAATAATCGGATATCCGGAAACAAAATGAATATCATATAACCATTCAATTAATTATTGTAATCAAAAAAATATCGAAAAGAAAAAAATTCTGTCATATATGCAATAAGTATTTTATTTTCCTGTTAGCGATTGAAGAAAAGATCTGAATCATATTAAATGTTAAGTTATTTTTGACGAAAATAAAAATATATTAAGCAAAGGAGTAAGTGATAGAGAATATTTTTGCGGTACTTTAAAAATTAATTATTTAATTGTTTTGTTTTTTTAAAATTTTTTTAAAACAAAAATTTGTTTCAAAATCAAATTACAAATCTTATTAAGTGGTTTCTGTTGAAAACTTCAGATCAGATTATTTCAGTAAATAATGATCTTCAGAGGTTCATGTACGCTGTCTTCCCTGAATACTTCCTTACCTATCCTGCACATGCTGCACTTTCCGAAGATACAGTAATAATTATGAAGATGAATGAGCCCCTGCTCCGTTGCCGGATTCAGGGCTTTAATTCCCAGCTGTTCCTGCATTACCTTTGAGATCTCGTTCACCGACGGCATTAGTCTGTTATTCCTGAAATAAAATTCCACCTTGTTCTTCATGTTCGGATCATTTTCGGTAAAAGATCTCTGATACATGAACGGAAAAACTACATTCGAAATTATGTCTTTTATTCTTTCATTACCTATTCCCCTGTTTGATGTTGCCGAGACCTTGTTGAAATTGTAGTTTCTTTCCCAGTAGTCAGAAAGTTTAATCCTTGAAAAGAGATTATACATCGAATTCTGTATATCTGAACTGTCCGTAAATTCACTGATCAATTCCTTAACAAATCCTCTGTTTACTATCTCATAAAGCAGACCGGATGCATATGCCAGTCTCAGTGTCGGAAAGTTAGGCGGACGTAATCTGAAGAAATTCCATTCTGACCTTGTCATTTCTTCTCTTCTTATATTCTTTCTTACATTGACCCAGTTATTGAAAAGTTCTTCAGAATATTCGTCCTCTATCTTAAGATCTGAAAGAAATCCTGACAATCCGAATATGAGTGATTCTGTCTGGATCCGGTTCATTTTCAAATGTCTGATTACACTTACATCTATTTTCCTTGAAAGTGATATGAACTGCTTCTTGTTTTTCGAATATCCGAGTGCTTCACATATGTACTCGAACAAAACCTGATCTTCGGGATCTCCGTGATCTGAATATTCTTTCAGTTCAGAAATGCGTTCCCTGAATTTATCGGATTTCTGCCTCAGCCTTTCCAGACCTGCTTCTTTAATAAAATTAATTTTTTCATCATAAAAGACTTCATTATTTTGGGGAAAGCAAGGAAGCCTGAATGATTCTGAAGGTTTACTGATTATATCTCTCCAGATCGCGTGAATGGATCTTGAAAGGAATTCGGACAGAACTACTGTGGGGATCCCGTCCTGCCTACCCGCTGCCGTATTCTTATTGCCTGAAAACAGATCGTCATAAAGCGCTACATGCAGTATCACGTCGTTATACTTTGTATCATTCTGATGACCGTGCAAGTACCAGTCATTGGAAGTTCTGTGAATCTCTATTGAACCGGAATAGATATTCCCGTCAATTCTTATCTTTGCGTCCGAATAATCCGGACCTGCGTCAGGGTTTTTTTTGCCGCGATCAAGTATTTCTACTTTTCTTCCGTCATTTGTTTTAAGGTCCGAATAATTATTTTCATCTTCCCAGATCCGGCAAATGAAATTTTCATTTAGGTTTAGTTTTTTCATTAATTTTTAAATTGGTTTTAACTACATTAATAAAATTTTTTTAAAAAAATTAATTAATACTAAATAATAAACATGCGAAATTTAAATTTTAAAATTATATTTATTTTATTGTCTGCAATTATTATCAGCGGATGTACTGAAAATAAAAAGAGCGAGGAGCAGTATCTTTCGGATGCCAAACTAAAGCTGGAAGAAAAAAAATATGATGAAGCTATTGCCGACTATAGAGAATTTCTGAAGCATTATCCTAAATCCGACAAAGCGATTTTCGCTTACAACGAAATCGCCGGGATCCAGATCAGCAATTTAAATAATCCTCAGGAAGGAATAAAGACCTATATAGAACTTGCGGAAAAACACCCGGATACAAAAGAAGCTAAACAATCTCTCTTCATGGTTGCTTTCATTTATGACGAAACTCTAAAAGACAAACAAAACGCAATGGCTTCATATCAGAAGTTTCTTGATAAATATCCAAAAGATAATGATTCGAATGATAAAATGAGTGAATCAGCAAGGACAATGCTTGAAGTATTAAAATCCGGAAAATCCATTGAAGAAATCATTGAAGAAAATATTAAAAACTCCGGCGGTAATACAGATACAACAGGTACAACTGAATCAACGGGAAAGACAGGAATTGATGAAGACTCAGACAGTAAATTAAAAAGACTTGAGAATGAAAGCAAAGGAAAAGACATAAAAAAAGAAGATGATAAAAAAGTTGATCCGGCACAGAATTAGTAATTAAATCAACAGAAGGTTTAAAAAGTAATTGACAGATACAACAGATTATAAAAAATATTTAGACCCTTCCGTTATTGCCCGGCTTTCGAATATGGAACTGAAAGCCAGAATGGTAGTGGAAGGGTTTATTGCTGGTCTTCATAAATCTCCTTATCACGGATTCAGCGTGGAATTTGCCGAGCACAGACAATACATGTCAGGCGATGATCTAAAATTCATTGACTGGAAAATTCTCGGTAAGACTGAAAGGTATTATGTAAAAAGATTTGAGGAAGAAACCAATCTTAAGACATATCTCCTACTTGATATTAGCAGGTCAATGGATTTTAAATCGGGAGGTAATGACTCTTTAAATAATATGCGGAAAGGTTTTTTCAAAAAATATTTTTCCGGGGAAAGCAAAAATAATGAAGCAAAAGGTTCTGATCTTACCAAGCTTGAATATTCATCTTATCTTGCCGCATCACTAGCTTATCTTATGCAGTTGCAGAGAGATGCGGTTTCACTCACTACTTACGACACTGAAATCAGATCGTATATTCCGCCCCACTCTACAAAAGCAAATCTGCGTCTGATATTAAAAGAATTATCAAGAATTCAGCCGTTAAATAAAACAGGAATGGCCGGATGTCTGAATGAAATTGCCGATAAAGTCAGGAAAAGAGGACTGGTAATTTTATTCAGTGATTTGTTTGATGAGCAAAAAGAAGTTATCAACGCTTTGAAGCACTTCAGATATAATAAAAATGAATTAATAATATTTCAGATACTGGATCCGATTGAGATAAATTTTCTTGAAGGAAACCCCGTAACTTTAAAAGATATGGAAACAAATGAGGAAATGTATTCTCAGCCGGCTGCAATGCAAAAGATCTACAGAGAATCCATTCAGGAATTTATCAGAAACTACAGGACTGAATGTATAAAAAACAATATCGAATTTATTACTATTTCCACATCCGATTCATTTGATACAGCACTGTTAGGATATCTGAATAAAAGAAAAATGCTGATCTGAAAATCAAAACCTGATCTTGTTTTTGTCAGTATCCCATATAGGAGTCGTGAGTTTATAATCTCCGAATCCGGTTTCATCTACAAAAATAAACTGTTTATTTTCATTATAAAACTCCCAGATCTCGTATGGTTTCACACCTTCATTAAAAGGATGTCTTTCTATATTATTCGGCTCACCGTAAATTATAAAAACCATTCCCATATCAGTTTTCCATCCGTCAATATAATGGGAGAATCTTTCGTTTGCTGTGTTTACCCTGTTATAGTATTCAGTCATCAGTTCATTCTTTGAAGTATAAGGAGAAGGATCTTTACTTCTCCAGAATTCAACAAAATACTTTTCCTTAAGCTCAGTTGATGATGCTTTTTTTATTTTGTTAATTTCTTCGCTGCTTGCTATATATATCATCTGATCTATTAGAATATTTAGATCTTTTACATTCGCAGGTATACCGCTGAGTTTATTTTCAAATTCTTTAATGGAAAGTATCTCTCCGCTGTTATTGTTTTTTATTTCTACTTTGTAATCACCGAAGATCAGATTACTTGTGGAAATTTTTTCAAAATATTTATTTATTCCCGGATTAAGAGTATAGACTAGATTGTCTTTTTCCAATACATTGTTTTTGCTGTCAGTGATTGTATATGTAAAATCATTTACAACTTCGCTTTCACCGGAATTATAAACTTCAAAAAATAAATAAATAGTTTTAAGATTTCCGATATTTCCTTCAATCAGCGGAGTAATTACTTTCTTTCCGTTTTCCTCCTTTATATTACTTACAAGCATGATGTTGCTTGCGGAAATATTCTTTTTTACAAAGTCCGTAATTTCAACAGCACTCTTTTTTACTTTTTCCTTCTTTGTATTAATATCCGAAATGGTAATATCAAGATTGTAATTACCCGGATTCAGATAATATTCTTTCACAATATATTTTGAAGAAGATTCAAGATTCTTCTGCTCTGCTTTTGTTGTAGTCACAAAATCCTTAATGATTTCATTGCTTACAATTTCATTAAAGGAATTTGTAATTTTTATGTTGTACGAAATGCTCGCGTCGTAATTTTTTGTGGAATAATTTCTTTTGAACTGCAGGTTTTCCAGCGGTATTTCAAGATAAACATCAAGCCTGGCTTTTCCCTGATCCTTACTGTAAAATACAAGCGGATCAAAATAGAAAAAGTCCCTTGTGTCAATTTCTATATTTTTATTCTCAAGCTGTGAGAATGTATCTGCAAATGAAAATAAAATTATACCTATTACACACAAAGTAAAAAAAACTTTTCTGAATTTGCAGATCGAATCAATTGTGTAAATTTTATATTGATTCATGTCAAACCTCCTGTAATATTATAAATTAAATTAAATTTTTTTCTGTTAAATTTTTTCTCCGAACAGATCAAATTCCTCATAATCGAATATTCTTACATTAATAAAATTTCCGGTTGTCAGATCTTTATTGCTTATATAAACTTCCTGATCGATCTCAGGTGCATCCCTGTAACTTCGCCCGATAAAATATCCGTTCTCTTTTCTGTCAACCAGAACTTTCAGCTCAGATCCTTTCGTCTCACTGTTTTTCTTCACCGAAATTTCCTTTTGAATATCTAATATATGTTTCTGCCTGGAGAGTTTTTCCTTTGCCGGAATTCTGTCAGGTATTTCAGCAGCTGCAGTTCCGTCTTCATGCGAATATGTGAATACTCCCAGTCTGTCAAATTCAAATTCCTTTACAAAGTCAGATAATTCAAGAAAATCTTTTTCGGTTTCATCCGGATACCCTACGATAAATGTCGTCCTGAGCGCAATTCCCGGTATTTCGTTTCTCATCTTTTCAAGAAGTCCGGTAAGATTTTTTTTCGTAATCCCTCTTCTCATTGATTTCAGGACATTGTCAGTAATATGCTGAACAGGCATATCAATATACTTACAAATATTTTCAGTGCCATTTATAACGCTAATCACATCTTCCGGAAACCTTGAAGGATAAGCATACATTAGTCTTATCCATTCAATTCCTTTTACAAGAGACAGATCCTTTAATAATTTTGAAAGCTCTCTTTTCCTGTTAATGTCAAAACCCCAGTAAGTAGTATCCTGTCCGATTATAATTAATTCTTTCACTCCTTTTGATGCAAGTATCTGCGCTTCCATTAAAATCTGTTCAGCGGGTTTGGATCTGTGTATTCCGCGCATTATAGGTATTGCACAAAATGAACACGGATTATCGCAGCCTTCGCTGATCTTCAGGTACGCAAAATGAGCCGGAGTAGTTAAGCTTCTTTCTCCTAAGAGCTCATCCTTATAATTTCCGCCGAGTGCTTTCAGAATTCCAATAATAGTATTCGGCTTGTCAGTCGCTCCGAAATACATATCCACCTCCGGAATTTCCTTTTCCAGTTCGGCTTTGTATCTGTCGGATAAACAACCTGCGACATAAACATTTTTAAGCTTACCTTTTGCTTTTCTGTCAACCGCATTTATGATCGTATCAATAGATTCTTTCTTTGCGCTTTCAATAAATCCGCAAGTATTTATGATAACATTTTCCGCATCATTCTCATCTTCCACTATTTCTATATCATTGGATTTAAGCTGTGATAATATAAATTCCGAATCAACAAGATTCTTCGAACATCCGAGCGTGATCAGCTTTACTTTGTCTTTCTTAATTTTCATTAATTGCTAATGAATTTTTTAATATTCTTGCTGATAATATTTTTTTTGATTTTGACATGGTCTTAAAATAATTGAACCCTCCAATCCTACATTTCGTTGCACAGGATTAAAGAGGGTCGGCTTTTACTGAAACTAATATTTTTTAGTTCAATAAAAAATGAATTAAATCTTATTGATACTGTTAAATTCAAATCTCTGTGTTTATCAATTAAACTGCACATTGACTTTTAAAAAGAAATCTAATTGAGTAATTTTAATAAATATTTTTTAATTATTTGCATAACACAAAAAAAGAATCAGAAAAAACAGTTTTAGTCTGTTATTCCAATAAAAACGCCAAGAATACATTACACACTGAAGAATCGCTGACAGAGCTTAAATTCCTTGCGGAAACTGCAGGCGCAGAAGTGATCGGTACTTTTTTCCAGGAAAATGATAATTTCGATCCGAGATTTATGATCGGAAAAGGAAAGGTGCAGGAGATCGCAGATTATGTTTCTGAAAATAATATATCATTAGTGATATTTGAAAATGAGCTCGCCTATACTCAGCTCAGAAATTTAGAACAGAAGATCAAATGCAAAATTATTGACAAGTCAAATCTTATACTTGACATATTTGCCTCAAACGCAAGATCAGCCCAGGCAAAACTTCAGGTGGAACTCGCGCAACTCGAATATTCACTTCCCAGACTTACAAGGCAATGGACGCACCTTTCGAAACAGTTCGGAGGAATTGGAACAAAAGGTCCGGGTGAAACTCAGATAGAAACAGACAGAAGATTAATCGGCACAAGAATTAAAGTTTTAAAGGAGAAACTTGAAAAAGTATCAGAGCAGAGAAAGACTCAGGCATATTCAAGAAAAAAATTTTTCAGAATATCTCTCGTAGGTTATACCAATGTCGGTAAGTCAACTTTGCTGAATGCTCTTACAGATTCTGATGTTTATGTTGAAAATAAATTATTCGCCACCTTAGATACATCCACTAAATTGCTTGAGCTTGTAATTTCAGAAGATGAAAAAGGTAAAACGAAATTCCCTAAAAAAGTACTGATATCTGACACAGTAGGATTCATTAAGAATCTTCCTCATAATTTAATTGAATCTTTTAAATCCACTTTATCCGAAGTCATCGAATCTGATCTGCTTCTGCATGTAGTTGATATATCCGGCGAAAATTTTCCCGAACAGATGGAAGTTGTAAACGATACTCTCAATGAGATCGGCGCAGGCGGCAAAAAGATAATTCATGTATTCAACAAAACTGACGTTCTCACAGATACTGATGTGATTAAATCCATGAAAAAACTTTATGGTGATTCTGTTTTTATTTCCGCGGAGAAAGGTCTTAACCTCGAAAAACTAATTACCGCAATAAAGTCCGAGCTAAATAAAGAAAACTCGGAAAGAACATTGAAATTAAAAGCTGACGATCATAAAAAAGTCAGCAAGATTTATGAGATGGCGGAAGTCAGCAGGATTAAATATTTAAAAAGCGGTATCAAAGTTACATTTACAACCAATGATAAAAATTATTCATATCTTGAAAAATTAATTCAATAATATTTTATACATTTTAAAATAAACTTTAAAAAAAGGATAATAAAATGCAGTCATCAGATTCATATAAAAGTCTCGACTATTACGGCATTGATGAAATGCTAACGGATGAAGAGAGATCAATAAGAGATACAGTGAGAGATTTTGTAAACGCTGAAGTAATACCTATCATAGAAGAGTACAATCAGAAAATGGAATTTCCAAAGCAGCTGATTCCTAAAATGGCTGAACTCGGTATTTTCGGACCGACTCTCCCTCCCGAGTACGGCGGCATGGGGATTAACAATGTTGCTTACGGACTGATAATGCAGGAGCTTGAAAGAGGAGACAGCGGCGTAAGAAGTTTTGCATCGGTTCAGTCCGGTCTTGTAATGTACCCGATATTTGCTTTCGGCAGCGAAGAGCAAAAGAAAAAATATCTTCCGAAACTTGCCAAGGCGGAAATGATAGGATGTTTCGGTCTTACAGAACCTGATTTCGGAAGTAATCCGGGAGGCATGATTACTAAAGCTGAGAAAACTGATGGCGGATATATTCTTAACGGAGCGAAAATGTGGATCACAAACGGAACAGTCGCTGACATTGCAGTTGTATGGGCAAAGCTTGACGGCAGAGTCAGGGGATTTCTGGTTGAAAAAGGAACTAAAGGATTTACAGCTCCTGAAACTAAAGGCAAACTTTCATTGAGAGCATCTGTTACGTCAGAGCTTGTATTTGAAGACTGTTTGATTCCCGAAGAAAATCTGCTGCCAGGCAGCGACGGTCTTAAATCTCCGCTGATGTGTCTGACTCAGGCAAGATACGGAATTGCCTGGGGCGTAGTAGGACTTGCGAATGAATGTTACAGCACAGCGCTTAACTATTCGCTTTCAAGAATTCAGTTCGGAAAACCAATCGCTGCATTTCAGATCACTCAGGAAAAACTTGCTTACATGCTGACAGAAATTACTAAAGCACAATTGCTCTGCTATCAGCTTGGCAAACTCAAGGATGCCGGGAAAATGAGACCTCAGCAGGTTTCACTTGCTAAAAGAAATAACTGTGAAATTGCCAAGACCATTGCCTCAATGGCAAGAGAAATGCTCGGCGCAAACGGAATACTTGATGAATATCCGATAATGCGGCATCAGAATAATATTGAATCAGTCAAGACCTATGAAGGTACTCACGAAATGCATACGCTTATTCTGGGAGAAGATGTAACCGGAATTGCCGCTTATAAATAAAATATTTTTCCAAATTTAGAAAAAAGTGTTTTTAAATGGAAAAGGTAATCACCATTTTAAAAAAAAGTGAGCAGGAAAAAGCTGATAAAGAATACTGGAGGAATGCTTCTATAGAAGAAAGATTTGAGGCTTTTCAAATTATTTTGCAAAATTATATTGCGCTGACATATGGAACTGACCCGGGATTTCAGAGAGTTATTAAAATTGTTAAACGAGAACAAAGTTGAATACTTGGTAGTCGGCGGATATGCTGTTATTATTTACGGTTATCCGAGATTAACAATTGATATTGATATCTGGATAAATCCTGTGAATGTTAACGCTGAGAAAGTAATTAAAACAATTAAGGATTTTGGATTCAGTTTTGATAATCTGACTGAAGAAGATTTTCGAAAGTCTGATAATGTAATTCAGCTTGGAAGACCGCCTTACAGAGTTGATATCTTAACTTCTATCGAAGGTATGGATTTTAATAAATGCTATAAGCGAAAGTATATTTACATAAAAGATGATCTTATTATAAATTTTATTTCCAGGAAAGATTTAATTGAAAATAAAAAAAACGTCGGCAGAAATAAGGATCTGGATGATGTAAGCAATCTTACTTAAAAGTCACAGCGAAAAAATGAAAACATTCGATATACCGTTATTTTATAAAAGCCCGGTAATTTCACGGATTAAAAATTCCCGGAAATTAAATGATCCGAGAAAAGCGGATTACTCACCTACCAAACTGGACTTCGGACCGGTAATCTTTTATATAGCCAGACATTTTGGTTTTTGCTATGGTGTGGAAAATGCAATTGAAATTTCATACAAAGCGATTGAAGAAAATCCTGACAAAAGAATTTACCTGTTAAGCGAAATGATCCATAATCCTGATGTAAATAATGATCTGATGGAAAGAGGCGTAAAATTTTTAATGGATACTTCGGGCAGACAGCTGATAGACTGGAATATTCTTACTTCTGATGATATTGTCATTGTCCCTGCATTCGGTACAACGCTTGAGATTGAAAAGCAAATTAATCAAAAAGGGATCGATCCCTTAAAATATAACACAACTTGTCCTTTTGTGGAAAAAGTATGGAACAGAGCGGAAACGCTTGGAAAAAACGGATTTACGGTTATTGTTCACGGCAAATACAAACACGAAGAAACGCGTGCTACATTTTCACACAGCAAGGAATCTTCGCCTACGCTTATCATCAGGGATATAGCTGAAGCTGTTACGCTGGGGGATATAATTCTCGGTAAAAAAAATACTTCGGATTTTTATAAAATTTTTTCTGACCGATACTCTGCAGGTTTTGATCCTTCACGGGATCTGAATTCCATAGGAGTTGTAAATCAAACCACGATGCTTGCCACAGAAACTCAGTCAATTGCTGATTATTTATACAATGTCATGACGGAAAAATTCGGACCGGAAAATATCCGCGAGCATTTTTCCGATACAAGAGATACGCTTTGTTATGCTACGCATGATAATCAGAAAGCAACTTACGGTCTTCTAGAAAAAAAAGCTGATTTGGCTTTAGTGGTAGGCGGATATAACAGTTCAAATACTTCACACATATATGAGTTGTGTGAAGAAAAGCTGCCTACTTATTTTATTTCATCAGCAGATAAGATATTATCAAAAAATTCTATATCTCATTTTGATTTTTATAATCATAAGGAATTAACAACTTCAGATTATATTCCTCAAAAACATCCGGTTAAAATTATTCTTACAAGCGGAGCATCATGCCCGGATTCAATAGTGGATGAAGTGCTGCAGAAAATACTTTCATATTTTGAAGATGCAAAAACAATAGAAGAAGTTATGAATGAATATTTTAATGCAAAAAATAAATTAAACTGAATTATCATCTGAATGAGAGCACATACCAAAGAAACACAGGAAAGTCTGACTCCGGAACTTGCGCTTGAATTTTTAAAAGAAGGCAATCAGAGGTTTATCAATAATATTAAAGTAAACAGAAATCTCCTTCAGCAGGTGAATGAAACTTCATCAAATCAGTTTCCTTTCGCCGCGATTTTAAGCTGTATTGATTCGAGGACGTCAGCTGAACTGATTTTCGACCAGGGTCTCGGGGATATATTCAGTATCCGGATAGCGGGGAATATTCTGAATAATGATATTTTAGGAAGCATGGAGTTTGCTTGCAAAAAAGTCGGTTCAAAATTGATTGTTGTATTAGGACATACAAACTGCGGCGCGATTATAGGCGCCTGTGATGATGTAAAGCTCGGACACCTTACTTCGCTTATAGATAAAATAAAACCTGCCATAGAGTCGGAGACCGAAACAAAGTCAGAGAGGAACGGGAAAAACAGAAATTTCACGGAAAATGTCACGATAAATAATGTTAGACTTACTGTCGAAGGGATCAGGAAAAGAAGCGGTATATTGTCAGAACTCGAAAAGGAAAACAAGATAAAGATCGTCGGTGGAATTTATGACGTCGAAACAGGGAAAGTTACTTTCCTGGATTAATACACTAAAAAAAATTTTTCCAAAAAAAAATGCGGCCACAAGGACCGCAAATATAATATAATTTTAATATTACTTAAGCTTCAACATTTTCCTTTAAAAACATTTTCTGAAATTCTCTCTTCTCACGATTCTTCCAGCTGCCTTTATGATAAGCGTATCCGGCGATAAGCGGCATTGCAATTGTTGCTTCGCAGTAAACCATCTGCTCATAAGTCATATCTACTTTGCCCCATGAACTCGCTTCTTTTAAAGTGGATCCTGACAATGCTCCGTCTCTGTCATCGGCAACAGTAATTTGAATAGCATACTTATGCATCGGCACATCTTTATCAAGTATCTCTGCTGCCACTACCGTGTCCTGAGCAAAATTTTTCGGAACGCCGCCGCCGACCATAAAGAGACCGGATTCATATGCTTCGAGCTTAATCTTTGTCAGTTCAAGAAAATCTTTAGCTGAATCAAGCGAAACATGTGAATCAGGAAATCTGTGCTGATGATGAACGAATCCGAAACCCGCCGAGCAGTCTGAAAAAGCAGGAACAAAGATCGGCACATTGTTTTCATAACATACAAGCACTACCGATTCATCATTCTTCCCGTGTTCAGAAAGATACTTTCCCATATGCCATATAAATTCCCTGGAAGAGTAAGGTCTTCTTTCAAGCGAATCGCAAATCTTTGAAATAGTAAAATCACAGACTCTGAGATCTTCCTCGTCGATATAAGTATCATAAATTCTGTCTATCATAAGTTCGCGCATTTCATTGTCATCTACAAACTGCGAGCCTTTGTAATGCTTAAATCCCAGTCCTTCAAAAAAATCCTGATCAGTAATGATAGCGCCGGTAGAGACAATTGCGTCCACCATATTATTTCTGACCATATCCACAACGACATTTTTCAGTCCGGCGGAAAACAGTGAGCCGGCCAGACAAAGCATAACGGAACAGTTTTTATCAGCAAGCATCATATCATAATATTTAGCAGCAGTAGCAAGTTCGCGCGATGAAAACGCCATATTCTGCATATCTTCAACAAGCGGAATGACATTATGCTTTTTAATATCGATATGTTTTATTGTTTCCTGAAGGTAATCTTTTTTTGTTTTCATATATTTTATCTGATAAATGAATTTTAGTTTTTCAAATATAGATATTTTTAATTCCTTAATAAATGAAGATTATTTTTATGAAATTGCAAAAGTAAACATACTGGGATTCAGAGTTTTTAATTTTCTTCCCGGAATAATAATGAAAATTACTCCGGCTTTAAAAAAGAGGAGGAATTTATAATAGTTAATTTAAAATTTGTGAAGATCAGATCTGATGATACAATTATTTCAGCAGCATCATCCTCTTCGTCTGAGTAAATCCGCCTGCCCGTATTGT
>ERZ761609.1832-NODE-1832-length-17325-cov-8.816561_pt1 | contig 17325 bp, 15 predicted proteins | sample MGYA00511163_ERZ761609 | MGnify/ENA primary metagenome ERZ761609 (study PRJEB28899, sample SAMN02445070) | bioreactor sludge metagenome | biome: EBPR sludge | place: Australia: Brisbane, Thorneside Wastewater Treatment Plant | collected 2011-12-16 ... | reverse complement strand
CGGTGCAAGAGGGTCTTGATCAGAGTCACCTTGCCCGACAGTTCCTGATCGTCGCCGCCATCGCCGCCGAGGCATTGGCCGAGATGAATTTTGGCCTGACCGGCGAGGAACGCCTGCAACTGACGCAGGACCTCTATTTCGAAGTGCGAGGACTGGGCCCTCTGGAGCCGTTGCTGAAGGACGACACGATCAACGACATCCTGGTGAACGGGCCGAACCGCGTGTTCATCGAACGCGCCGGCAAGCTTGAACTCAGTGATGTGACCTTCAAGGACGAGCGCCACCTTTTGCGCATCATCGACAAGATCGTCTCGGCCGTGGGTCGCCGGGTGGACGAGTCAAACCCCTATGTCGACGCCCGACTGGCCGATGGCAGCCGGTTCAACGCGATGGTCCCGCCGGTGGCGGTCGACGGGTCGCTGGTATCGATCCGCAAGTTCAAGAAGGAAAAGCTGGGTATCAACGATCTGGTGAACTTTGGCGCCTTTTCCGAAGAAATGGCGATGTATCTCGAGGCCGCAGTCGCTACCCGCCTCAATGTCATCGTCTCGGGCGGGACCGGTTCAGGCAAGACCACGACTCTGAACGCACTTTCGTCCTTCATCGACAATTCCGAACGCATCCTGACCATCGAGGACACAGCCGAACTGCAATTGCAGCAAGTGCATGTGGGCCGCATGGAAAGCCGCCCCGCCAACGTCGAGGGCAAGGGCGCGGTGACCCAGCGCGACTGCCTGCGCAACGCGCTGCGCATGCGACCGGACCGGATCATTGTAGGCGAAACCCGCGGCGAGGAAGTCATCGACATGTTGCAGGCGATGAACACCGGGCACGACGGATCGATGACCACGATCCACGCCAACTCGGCGCGCGATGGCATAAGCCGCCTGGAAAACATGGTCGCCATGGCCGGGATCGAGATGCCGCTGCGCGCTGTGCGCAACCAGATCGCCAGTGCAGTCAACCTGATCGTGCAGGCCAGCCGCCTGCAGGACGGCAGCCGACGCATGGTGTCGATCACCGAGATCACCGGCATGGAAGGCGACATCATCACCATGCAGGAAATCTTCAAGTTCGAGCGCACCGGAATGGAGCCGAACGGCAAGATCATCGGCCATTTCACCGGCTGCGGCCTGCGCTCGCACTTCGCGGATCGTTTCCGTCGCTGGGGCTATGACCTGCCGCCCAGCCTCTACGACATCGTCGAGAAAGGGTGACCATCCATGGAAATCTCGCCCACCCTGCTGATATACGGCGCAATTTTCGGCGGTATCCTGCTGCTGGTCGAGGGGATCTACCTGTTGACCTTCGGCCGCTCGATCCGCCTCGGCAGCCGCCTGAACCGCCGTATCGAAATGCTGGACAGCGCCAAGAACCGCGCCGAGGTAATCGACAAGCTGCGCAAGGAAACCACCCAGCACAGCGCGTCAACGGCGATCCCCTTCTATGCCCTGCTGGCGGAAAAGGCCGAAAAGGGCAAGATCGCCTTTTCGCCGCTGATGCTGATCGTGTTGATGGTGGTGGTGGCAACCTTCGGATACCTCGCACTGACGGTGTTGACCGGCGCACCGTTGGCCGTGCGCCTGGGCGTCGGAGCGGCGATGGGGATCGGTGGCGTCTGGATTTGGGTGTCGGGCAAGGCCAAGAAACGATTTTCCCTCATCGAGGAACAGCTTCCCGATGCGATCGACCTGATCGTGCGTGGCCTGCGCGTGGGCCATCCCTTTGTCCACGCGCTGGCAGCGGCGGCACGGGAAATCCCTGATCCGCTGGGCACCGAACTGGGCCTGATCGCCGACGAGGCCGCCTATGGGCGTGACATGGGTGAGGCGCTGCTTGCCTTTGCCGAGCGCATGGACATGCAGGACCTGCGCTTTCTGGCGGTCGCGGTCACCATCCAGGCGCAATCGGGTGGCAACCTGGCCGAAATCCTCGACGGGCTCAGTAAGGTCGTACGCGCGCGCTTCAAACTGTTCCGCCGTGTTCGCGCCATCACGGCCGAGGCCAAATGGTCCGGTATGTTCCTGTCCGGTTTCCCCATCGCGGCAATGCTGATGATCTCGATCATCAAGCCGGACTATTACGACGAGGTCAAGGAAACCGCCCTCTTCATTCCCGTCGCGCTGGTCGTGGTGATCTTTCTGGTCGTCAACGTCCTTTACATGCGCAAGATGGTCAACATTCAGGTCTGAGGCACGCCATGCCCACCGATATTTTCGCCACCCTGACCTCGCTACCAGTGATGATCGCGCTTCTGGTCGCGGGCGGGGTTACGCTGGTCCTTTTCACTCTGACCGGGGGATCCGACCGCCCCGATCCGCTGGCCCGGCTGAAGGAACAGCGCGTCACCGGCAGGCAGGAGCGCACCAGCCTGTCACGCGCAGGCTCCACCAGCGCGCTGGCGCGGCGGCTTGAACGCTACAAGGCCTTTCTGGAACCTGCCAGTCAGACTGAAATGGGTGAAGGGCGACTGCACATGATCCAGGCCGGCTATCTCGGCCGCAATGCAGTGCGCGACTACAACGCTGCCAAGTTCATTGGTGGATTGGGCGGCCTGTTGTTGGGCCTGGGCTGGCTGCTCTTGAACCCCCCAGCCGAGGATGCCTCGATCCTGGCCACCGCAATGCCGGTGCTCGCACCGACGCTGCTGGGCTATTACTTCCCGATCTACTGGGTAAACAAGCGCCGCGAGGAGCGTCAGACCCAGATCACCCGCGGCTTTCCCGACTCGCTCGACATGCTGCTGATCTGCACCGAAGCCGGGCAGTCCATGGACCAGTCCATCGCCCGCGTCGCCCGCGAACTGAAAGCGGGCTATCCCGCACTGGCCGAGGAATTCGAAACCGTCTCGCATGAGGTGAAGGCAGGCAAGGACCGTCTGGAAGTGCTCAAGGACATGGGCATCCGCTGCGGGAATGCGGACATCAAATCCTTTGTCACGGTGCTGATCCAGTCGGCGACCTATGGAACCTCGGTTGCCGATGCGCTGCGCGTTTATGCGGCGGAAATGCGTGACAAGCGCGTGATGCTGGCTGAAGAAAAAGCGAATATCTTGCCGACCAAGCTGACACTGGGCACAATGATGTTCACGGTGCCGCCGCTTCTGATCATCCTGATCGGGCCGTCGGTCCATGGGGTGGTGACCATGCTTGCGACGGCCAATTTCAGTCCATGATACGACGTCTCTGTGTTGTTGCCTTTCTGGCGCTGTCAGCCTGCGGGGCTGATGGCGCCTTTACGCCGGACGGGCTGCCGGGGCGCTCGGCCATGGCTGAGGATGTCGACGGCCTCCTGGTCGGCCATCGGCTGATGGAGGCCGGAGAATACGAACTGGCACTCAGAGCCTATTTTCGCTCGATGGCCGAACAGGGCCCGACCGTGGATGCGCTGACCGCGATCGGTTCGGCCAATCTGCGACTGGGGCGGCTGGGGCAGGCCGAACAGATGCTGCAGCGCGCGATTGCGCTGGACCCCAATTTTGTCCCCGCGTTGAACAATCTGGGCGTGGTCAAGATCGAGCGCCGCGAATGGGGGCAAGCGGCGCACCTGTTCCGAAATGCCTTTGCACTCGACAGCGGGCGGTCAGAAGAAATCCGGCAGAACCTGAGGCTGGCCCTCGCAAATCTGGAAGACTCAGGCTATACTGAGGAAAACAACGATAACTTCGCTCTGGTGCGACGCGGAAACGGGCGCTTCCTGCTCCTCGCCACACCCTAAGCGTCGAGCAGTGAAGGACAGATCATGCAGAGTGTTTGGCTGGCACCCTTGTGCCTGACCGGCGTGCTTGCGCTCGGGGCCTGTGGGGAATCCACCAGGGTCCAGACCGCGCGCGCCATAGACAGCGTGGCGACCATCGACCAGGACAACATGGCCGAGATGATGCAGGCCGTTGCCGACCCGCGCGAGGCGGTGGCCTATTTCACCCAGGGCGTCCAGGCCAACCCAGACCGGATTGTCATGCGCCGCGGGCTGGCACGTTCGCTCATGCGCTCGGGACAGGCGGAACAGGCCGTTGCCGCCTGGCGCGAGGTGCTGTCCCACCCGCAAGCGACGCTGGATGACCGGGTCGACATGGCCGAGGCCTTCATCCGTTCCGGGGACTGGGCGCAGGCTGAAGCCACGCTGAACACGGTGCCGCCGACGCACGAAACCTTCGCCCGCTACCGGTTGGAGGCGATGGTGGCAGACAGCCGCCAGCAATGGCAACGCGCCGACAGCTTCTACGAGATTGCGGTTGGACTGACCGCCACCCCGGCGCCGGTCCTGAACAACTGGGGCTATTCAAAGCTGACGCGCGGCGACCATCTTGGTGCCGAGCGGCTTTTCATGGAGGCCCTGCGCCACAACCCCAACCTTTTCACTGCAAAGAACAATCTGGTTCTGGCCCGGGCCGCGCAGCGCCGCTATGAACTGCCGCTGATCGAGATGACGCAGATTGAGCGGGCCGAACTGTTGCACACGATGGCGCTGGTTGCGATCCGGCAGGGCGACACGCGCACCGGCCGCGCGCTGCTGGAAGAGGCGATCGCCACGCATCCGCAGCATTTCGAACCCGCCGTGAATGCCCTTGCCGCGCTGCGATAGGCCCGTTTGATGATGACGCAATCCGCCGAGGGCGCCCTGTGGCTGCTGGTCTTCTCCGCGCCAGTCTGCCTTTTTGTGGCCTGGACCGATCTGACACAGATGCGCATTCCCAACCTTGCGGTGCTGGCACTGCTGGCGGTCTTTGCCACGGTTGGGGCGGTGGTGCTGCCCTCGTGGTCTATCTGGGGCTGGAGCTGGCTGCACTTCGCCGTGGTGCTGGTGGTCGGCTTCGTGCTCAGCCTGACGGGAGGGTTTGGCGCTGGCGATGCGAAATTCCTCGCAGCCATGGCGCCCTTTGTGGCGCTGGGTGACCTGCGGCTGTTCCTTGTCCTGCTCAGCGCGGTGTCGATCGCGGCCTTTGTCGTGCACCGCATCCTGCGCGCCATACCGATGGTGCGCCGAGCCACCCCAAGCTGGAAAAGCTGGGAAAGCCGCCAGTTCCCATTCGGCCTCGCTCTAGCGCCCGCGTTAATCTTTTATCTTGTTTTGGCGAGCATCTACGGAAGCTGACGCCCCATCGGAGTGAGTCGCCCATGAACGAGATCGCGCCCCATGGCCGGATCCAGCCGCCACCCCCGCCCGCCTCGCTCGAAGAGACCGGACTGCCGCTGACCCTGATGCGGGACATCCTCCTGAAAACGATGTTCCGCACGTCGCGCAACCTGACCTCGGAACTGGCGCGGCTGGTGTGCTTGTCATTCGCGCAGACTCAGCAATTGATTGACTCGGCGCGCGGCGAGCATCTGCTCGAAGCCATGGGCACGATGCATGCAACCGCACAATCCAGCGAAATGGGGTTTCAGTTGACCGACGCCGGCCGCCAGCGCGCGCAGCAGGCGTTGGCAATCTCGGAATATTACGGCGCCATGCCGGTCCCCCTGGACACCTATGGCGAACAGGTGCGCCGCCAGTCGATCCGCAAGGTCAAGATCACGCGCGACCAGTTGCTCGCCGCGATGGGCGACCTGATCCTGCCAGACGGGCTTCTGGCCGATCTGGGGCCGGCCGTGACCTCGGGGCGTTCGATCCTGATGTATGGCCCGCCCGGCAACGGGAAATCATCGATCTCGAACGGAATCCGCGATGCGATGGGCGATCAGATTTATGTTCCGCAGGCCGTGGTGCATTCGGGTCAGGTGATTTCGGTATATGATCCGATCGTGCATCGCCGGGTCGAACAGCCGGTGGCGCAGGGCAGTCAGTTGCGCCTGTCCAGCCAGCGCTACGACCCACGGTATGTGCTGTGCGAACGCCCGACCGTCATCACCGGCGGCGAGTTGAAGCTCGACATGCTCGAACTGAAATACAACTCGGTCGCGCGCACCTATCAGGCACCCCTACAGTTCAAGGCTACAGGCGGCGTGTTCATCGTCGACGACCTCGGCCGCCAGGAGGAACCGCCGCAAGCGCTGGTCAACCGATGGATCGTCCCGCTGGAAATGAACTATGACATCCTGTCGCTGGTCTCGGGCGAAAAGTTCATCGTTCCCTTCGATACTCTGGTGATCTTTTCCACCAACTTCCACCCGAACGCCATCTTTGACCAAGCGGCGCTGAGGCGGATCTTCTTCAAGATCAAGATCGACGGACCCAATCAGGCGGATTTCCTGAAGATCTTTGCATTGGTAGCCCGCAAGCGCCGAGTCCCTCTGAACGAAGACGCGCTGATCCATTTGCTGCAAAACAAGTATCCCAGCATTGGCAATGTCTATTCGAATTACCAGCCGGTGTTTCTGATCGACCAGATGATCGCGATCTGCGATTTCGAAGGAAAGCCCTATCACATGTCGCCCGATCTGATCGACCGTGCGTGGTCGAACATGTTCGTACGAGACGAGGAAATCCTGCGTTGATCGGTGCTTTGGCGTCCCTGACTGGCACGGACTGTCCCTGGAAGCAGGCAGCAAAGGACGCGCTGACCCGCCTTTAGGGCCCACGGTTCAGTATTGGAGCAGCCGCCTTGGCCAAGGCGATCACCCCGTTCGAGTTCAGCGCATCGGTGATGGCGCCAATACAGGCCAACAGTCGGAACAGAAAGTTGCGGGACAGACCGACAACCGGAACAGCGCCTGTTCAAGCGGGTCAATCCAACGGGGCGACTCTGACGCAACGAAACTCTCGCTTCGCTGTCGCTGACTGCCATGCTGGCACTCACAGATGCCCTGCAGCCAGTCCCCAACCTCAGGCCCCCGATGATCGACCAGCCCGCAAATGCCCCTAAAGCCCTCGAAACCCGCATCCGCGCAAGTTTCGACCGCCAGACAATGATGCAGACCCTGGGGGCACGAATGGTCGCTATCGCGCCGGGGTGCTGCACGTTGCGCGCCGCCATTGCCGGACATGTCCTTCAACAGCACGGCGCGGCCCATGCCGCTCTGGCCTTTGCGCTCGGGGATTCTGCGGCGGGCTACGCCGCGCTCAGCCTGTTGCCCGAGGGCACAGAGGTGATGACGGTCGAGATGAAGATCAACCTCATGGCGCCCGCTTTGGGCGAGTCGCTGGAGGCCGTGGGCACCGTTGCCCGGGCCGGGCGGCGCCTGAGCGTTGTCACCGCAGAGGTCTTTGCCCTGACAGGCAGCACGCGCAAGAGTGTCGCGCTTCTCCAGGGCACGATGATTCCTGTCGACCCGGTGCCAGCGTCCGTCGAAAAGGCACCGTCAGCAACTGCCTAGCGTGGGGTTTCACCTCAGCGGCGTGGCGATTGCGTGATGGTCAGGCGGTCAGGCCCACCGGTTCGGCCAGACCATGCTCCCGGCAGGTCGCAGTCAGTGTGTTCGCCAGCAGGCAGGCAATCGTCATCGGCCCAACACCGCCCGGCACCGGGGTGATGGCGCCGGCGACTGCGAGAGCGCTGTCGAAATGCACGTCACCGACCAGAATTCCCTTGCCATCGCGCTGGACGCGGTTGATGCCGACGTCGATCACCGTCGCGCCCGGCTTGACCCAATCACCCGGGATCATTTCGGGCCGTCCCACCGCCGCGACCAGAATATCTGCGCCCCTGCAGACCGCAGCCAGATCCCTGGTGCGTGAATGCGCGATGGTCACCGTGCAGCTATCGCCCAGCAGCAATTGAGCCATGGGTTTGCCGACAATGTTCGACCGCCCCACCACCACCGCGTTCAGCCCTGACAGACTGCCAAGATGATCGCGCAGCATCATCAGGCAGCCCAGAGGGGTGCAGGGTACCATGCTCTTTTGCCCGGTTCCCAGCAGCCCCACGTTCGAGATATGGAACCCGTCCACGTCCTTCGCAGGATCGATGCAATTGATCACCAGATCGCTGTCCAGGTGCGCCGGAAGCGGCAATTGAACCAGAATGCCATTCACCGCCGGATCGGCATTCAGCCGCGCGATCAGCGCCAGAAGGTCGGCCTCGGATGTATCTGCAGGCAGCTTGTGCTCGTACGAGTTCATGCCGACCTCAACGGTCTGCTTGCCCTTCGACTTGACATAGACCTGGCTTGCAGGGTCCTCGCCCACGAGAACCACGGCAAGACCGGGCACCAGCCCGTGCTCGTCCTTCAGTCGGGCAACATGCGCCGCCACCTGGGCCCGCACCTTCGCCGCAAAGGCTTTCCCGTCAATGATTGCCGCCGTCATGTCAGACCTCCGTATTCTCGTATTGCGCCCGGTAATGCGCGCGCTGCATCCTTGTCGCCAGTACCGCGTTCTTCATCAGGATCGCCACCGTCAACGGCCCGACACCCCCCGGCACGGGCGTCAGCCAGCCCGCCACGGCGGCGCAGGATGCGAAATCGGCATCACCAACCGTGCGCCCGTCAACGCGGTTGATACCGATGTCGATCAGCGCGGCACCCGGCTTGATCATGTCGCCGGTCACCAGGCCCGGCCTGCCCACTGCCACAAACACTGCATCCGCCGCCCGGCTGTGCATAGCAACCGATCGCGTCATGTGGTGGCACACCGTCACAGTGGCGCCAAGCGACATCAGCAGGAAGGCAATCGGCTTGCCGACGATTTCGCTGTGACCGATGACCGTCACATCCAGCCCCTCGATCTTGAGCGGCAGCGATTTGAGGATCTCGACCGCCGCCACCGCCGTGCAGGGCCCCAGAGCGAGATCGTTATAGACGATGTTGCCGATTGACGCCGGGTGCATCCCCTCGACATCCTTCAGCGGATGCACGGCCTTTTGGAGCGTCTTGACCGGAATATGCGCCGGAAGCGGGCGCTGGATGATGATCCCGTTCACCCTGGGATCGGCGTTCAGCCCGGACAGGACGCCGACCAGTTGCTCCATCGAAATGTCGCCCGGGTAATTGCGCGCCTCAAAGGCTACGCCCGAGCCCTCAGCCGATTTCTGCTGGTTTCGCACATAAAGCTCGGCCGCAGCCACATCCCCGACTGAAATCGACACCAGCCGGGGCTGCCACCCTTGCGCCGCCAGTTCGGCGGCCTCGGCAGCTGTCTCGGCCCGCATCCGCGCCGCAATCGCCTTGCCGTCGATGATCGCCGCGCGCATCGCCCGCCCCTTCACATTGTCTTGAACACTCACCGGGGAGTGCGAGGGAAGGGGCTTTGCCCTCCCTCGCTTGCATCGTCAGAACAGCCCTTCGACGTGGCCGTCGTGGTTGATGCGGATCGTCTCGGCGGCGGGCACCTTGGGCAAGCCCGGCATGGTCATGATCTCGCCGCAGATCACCACGATGAACCCGGCGCCCGCGCTCAACCGCACCTCTCGCACCGGCACGCTATGGCCGGTCGGCGCGCCACGAAGGTTGGGATCGGTCGAGAACGAATACTGCGTCTTGGCCATGCAGACCGGCAGGTGGCCGTAGCCAGCGGCCTCCCAGGCCTTGAGCTGATCACGGATGGACTTGTCAGCGATCACCGCATCGGCGTGATAGATGCGCTTGGCGATGGCCTCGACCTTCTGGAACAGCGGCATTTCATCGGGATAGAGCGGGGCAAAGTGCGCCGCCCCCGACTCGGCCAGTTGCACCACCTTGCGCGCCAGATCCTCGATCCCCGCGCTGCCTTGCGCCCAGTGCTTGCACAGGATCGCCTCAGCGCCCTGTTCGGCAACATAGGCTTTCACGGCGGCGATTTCGGCGTCCGTGTCGGAATAGAAGTGGTTGATTGCCACCACCACGGGAACACCGAACGATTTGACGTTGGCGATGTGGCGGCCCAGGTTCGGGCAGCCCTTTTGCACGGCACCCACGTTCTCGGCGCCCAGATCCGCCTTGGCAACACCGCCGTTCATCTTCATCGCGCGTACGGTGGCGACGATGACGGCGGCGGCTGGTTTCAGCCCGGCCTTGCGGCACTTGATGTCAAAGAACTTTTCCGCGCCGAGGTCCGCGCCAAAGCCTGCCTCTGTCACCACATACTCGCCCAGTTTAAGTGCGGTGGTGGTGGCGATGACCGAATTGCAGCCATGCGCGATATTGGCAAATGGGCCGCCATGGACAAAGGCCGGGTTGTTTTCCAGCGTCTGCACCAGATTCGGCTGCATCGCATCCTTCAAAAGCACCGTCATGGCGCCATCGGCCTTGATGTCGCGGCAGTAGATCGGAGTCTTTTCGCGGGTATACGCGACAACGATATCGCCCAGACGCTTTTGCAGATCGGCCAGATCCTTGGACAGGCACAAGATCGCCATGACTTCGGACGCCACGGTGATGTCAAAGCCGGTCTGACGCGCAAAGCCGTTCGACACGCCGCCCAGACCGACCACCATGTCGCGCAGCGCGCGGTCGTTCATGTCCATGACGCGGCGCCAGACGATGCGGCGCTCGTCGATCTGCAGCGAGTTGCCCCAGTAGATGTGATTGTCGATCATGGCCGACAGCAGGTTGTGCGCCGAGGTGATCGCGTGAAAATCGCCGGTGAAGTGAAGGTTCATTTCCTCCATCGGAACGACCTGCGCATAGCCGCCGCCGGCGGCGCCGCCCTTCATCCCGAAGTTCGGGCCAAGGCTGGCCTCGCGGATACAGACCACGGCCTTTTTGCCGATCCGGTTGAGCCCGTCGCCAAGCCCAACGGTGGTGGTGGTCTTACCCTCCCCCGCCGGGGTGGGGTTGATCGCGGTGACCAGCACCAGCTTTCCGTTCGGACGGTCGGCCAGCGAATTGATGAACTCCTGGCCGATCTTGGCCTTGTCATGGCCATAGGGCAGCAGGTGTTCGGTCGGGATGCCCAGTTTGGTGCCGATCTCCTGGATCGGTTTCTTCTGGGCTTCGCGGGCGATCTGGATATCGGACTTGAAGGACATGGACGGCGTCTCCCTGCGCGGTCGTGGGCATGACCTGACTTAGCGAGAGCGCGCAAATGTATACATGCCTTTTGCGACCGATCCGCGGCGTTTTCCGCCCTTGGCGGTTTCCGATCGGAACGCCAGGGCTCAGTCGGTGACGGCAGGTTCCCGTCCGGCCCAGATCGGCTGGTCCGGAACGAACAGCCGCAGCCGGTCGCCAAGGGACAGACGCCCTTCGGCCTCGACCCATGCGGTAACACCCCGACGCCCTGCGGCAGCACGCTTGAATCGGGCGCCAAAGCCGGGATGCGCGGTTTCGATCGGACGGGCAGGCAGCGTGCAGGGGCGGTTTTCCATGTCCACTGTCAGGCAGGCTCCGTTGTCGGACAGCAGCCGCGACGAAGGTGGCAGGTGGCTGAAATCCGGCAAGCCGCGCAGCACCAGCGTGGCTCCGACAAGCGACGGGTCCAGCCTTGGCAGCCCCATGTCGGCGGCGATCGCCTCCAGATCCTCGGCCGACAGCAGACTGAGCTGGCGCGTGTTGCGGATCGGCGTATTGCGCGGATAGAGGCCCAGAACCCGACTGCACGAAGGGCGGGTCAACCCGCCATGTGCTTCGCCCAAGGGCCCGGCAAAGGTCAGGTCCAGCACCTCGACCGCGCGCGACGGCAGCGCCGCTGCACGGTCCTCCACCAGCCCTGCCCACATGACAACAGCTTCGAATTGCGTGGCGGCGAGCGCGGGCATGACAGGTCTCTTCCAATGGAAAACCCCGGCACCGTGGCGCGGCACCGGGGCAAAGGCAAGGGGGCAGCGCGGATCAGGCGCTGGGGTTGGGATTGGGCTCCATCCCGCTGTCATCTGGCCCCCGGCGCGACTTGGTGCGCGGGATCGAGGCAACCGACGTCGTCCCACCGGAATTGGCCGGATCGTCCTCGTCGCGGCCCGGCCCTTCGCCGCGCATCACGCGGGCGATTTCCGGGCCGGTCAGGGTCTCGTATTCCAGAAGGCCCTCGGCAAGGTTCTTCAACTCGTCCGCGTGCTCGGTCAGGATGCGCTTGGCAGTCTGATAGCCCTCATCGACGATCTTGCGCACTTCCTGGTCGATCTTTTCCTGCGTGGCCTGACTCGCGTTTGACCCGCCCTGATAGTTGCCCAGATACGATTGCTGCTCATTCGCATAGTCGATATGGCCCAACTCCTCCGAGAAACCGAACTGCGTCACCATTGCCCGGGCGATCCGTGTGACCTGCTGGATGTCGCTGGAGGCGCCGGAAGTCACGTTTTCCTTCCCGAAGGTCAGTTCCTCGGCCACCTTGCCCCCCATCGCCATGGCGATCTTGGACTTGTACTTGGTGTAAGTGACCGACAACTGGTCACGCTCGGGCAGCGACAAAACCAGTCCCAGCGCCCGGCCTCGCGGGATGATCGTCGCCTTGTGGATCGGATCGTGCTGCGGCACATGCAGGCCGACCACGGCATGCCCGGCCTCGTGATAGGCGGTCAGCTTTTTTTCGTCCTCGGACATCACCATGCTGCGGCGCTCGGCACCCATCATCACCTTGTCCTTGGCCGATTCGAAATCGTCCATGGTGACAAACCGACGGTTCTTGCGCGCGGCGGTCAGCGCAGCTTCGTTCACGAGGTTGGCCAGATCCGCGCCCGAAAAGCCCGGCGTACCACGCGCGATGATGCGAAGATCCACATTCGGACCCAGAGGCACCTTGCGGGCATGCACGCCCAGGATACGCTCGCGCCCCTTGATGTCGGGGTTCGGCACGGTCACCTGACGGTCGAACCGACCCGGACGCAGCAACGCGGGATCCAGAACATCGGGGCGGTTGGTGGCGGCGATGATGATGATGCCCTCGTTCGCCTCGAACCCGTCCATCTCGACCAGAAGCTGGTTCAGCGTCTGCTCGCGCTCGTCATTGCCGCCGCCATAGCCCACGCCGCGCGACCGCCCCACGGCGTCGATCTCGTCGATGAACACGATGCAGGGCGCGTTCTTCTTGGCCTGTTCGAACATGTCGCGCACACGGGATGCGCCGACGCCCACGAACATTTCCACGAAATCCGAACCAGAGATGGTGAAGAAGGGCACTCCGGCTTCGCCCGCGATGGCGCGCGCCAGCAGCGTCTTACCGGTGCCGGGCGGGCCGACCAGCAGCGCGCCTTTCGGAATCTTGCCGCCCAAGCGGCTGAACTTCTGCGGATTACGCAGGAATTCGACGATCTCTTCCAGTTCGTCCTTGGCCTCATCGATGCCGGCCACGTCGTCAAAGGTCACGCGGCCGTGCTTTTCGGTCAAGAGCTTGGCTTTCGACTTGCCAAAGCCCATCGCGCCGCCTTTGCCGCCGCCCTGCATGCGGTTCATGAAGAAGATCCACACGCCGATCAACAAGAGGAACGGCAGCCAGACCGAGATCGCCGACATCAGGCCCGAACGCTCCTGCGCGCGGGCTTCGATCGACACGTTCGAGCCGAGCAGTCGCTCGGTCGTGTTCTCGCCCGAGGGGCGGATCGTTGTGTAGGCCTGCCCCGACCGGTCGGTCACCCGCAGCGTCTCGCCGTCGATGACCACGCGGCTGACCTCGCCCGCTTCGACCCGTGCCAGGAAATCCGAATAGCCGATGGTCCGCCCTGCTGTCGTGCCACTGCCGTTGTTGAACAGCGTGAACAGTACGATCATCAGAAAGAACAGGACGATCCAGAAGGCGAAATTGCGCGCGTTGCCCACGGGGCTCTCCACTTTCGCGGCCACGTCGGGCCAGTTGCCTCTAAGATAGTGATGCAGCGGGTGACTTCAATGCGATAGTGACGCCGGGGTGACAATCGGAGCCAAAGGCTGCGCATTCAACGTCCATCCCTGCGGCCAGCAGGTCAGGGGCGAGGCGATCAGCCGCCCATCGCGCCAGACCGCGGGCAGCCCAGCCAGCGCAGAGCGGGGCAAACCGGTATCGCGCCAATGCGCGTGCATCCCTGCCGCCGATTGCCGACTCAACGTCAGTAGCCCTGCCTCTCCCAGCGCAGCGATCATGGCCGGGGCGCCGTCGCCCCCCACCAGCGTCCAGCGCCCATCCCATGGCAGACTACTGCGAACCGCCCGCGCCTCGCGCCACAGTCGCCAGCCGGTACCCCGTGGCGCCAGCACGCAGCCTCCCAGTGTTCCCTGTCCGGTACGAACCAGCCGTTCCAATTCAGCCAGTCTGGGGCGATAATGCGAACCGCCCAGATGCCCCAGCAGATGTGCAAACATCCGCAGCCGGATTTCGTCGGTCAGCGAACGCGCACCTTCGGCGATAAGCAGCGTACCGCGCTCTTCGCGCACCAGCGTGTCCAGCGCCGCCTGCACATCGCTCTCCAGCGCCTCGCGCGCACGGCGCATGCGCCAAGCCGTGACCGCCAGCCCTTCGGCCGTGATCCCCAGCGATGCCAAGGCGTCCAGCGCCCGCCGTGCCTGCACCCTGAGATAGGCCGGATCGGCATTGGTCGGATCCTCGACCCAACTCTGCCCGCGCGCGCGCAATTCGGCTCGTAACGCCGCTCGCGTCACCCTCAGGAAGGGCCTGAGCCAGAGCACTCCGAATGCCCAGCGCTGCGCCGCCATGCCAGAGAGCCCATCGACACCCGAACCCCGGGCCAGCCGCATCAGGACGGTCTCGGCCTGGTCATCCAGCGTGTGGGCCAGCACGACCGCATCCACCCTGCCTCGCGCCCATTCAGCGATCAGCCGCAAGCGCGCCGTGCGCGCGGCCTCCATCAGATTGCCTCTGTGCACCCCGTCCCATCGAAGTACAGCATGCTCGACCCCTAGTCGGGCACAAACCCCACCCACAAAGTCCGCCTCGGCCGCTGCCTCGGGGCGCAAACCGTGATCCACCGTCACCGCCGCGACGCGCGCAGGGCCCAAAATGTCGACCGCGAGCGCGAGAGCAGCTACCGAGTCCCCTCCGCCCGATACCGCGACACCCACCCGCGACAGGCCATCACAGGCCGCCTCCAAACAGGCCAAAGGGGCCGGGTCACTCATGACCCTGCCCCTTCATCTTGGCGAAAATACTCTCGGGGGGTGAATGCGCGGCACGCGCGGAGGGGGGCAGAAGGCCCCCCTTCCCTATGCCCGACTTCGCTCAGCGCGACACCGCGGTCACGGCGCGGCGGTTCGCATCCCAGCAACGCTGCTCGGCGCAAACCTCGACGGGGCGTTCCTTGCCATAGCTCACGGTTCGGATCCGGCTGGCGCTGACGCCTTCGGCAATCAGGAACTGCTGCACCCGTGCCGCCCGCCGCGCACCCAACGCCACGTTATATTCGCGCGTCCCACGTTCGTCCGCGTGACCTTCGATCAGGATCTGATAGGTCGGAAAGCGGTTCAGCCAGACGGCTTGCGTGCGCAGGATGGTCTGCGCCTGCGCCGAGAGATCGCTGGAATCGACGGTGAAATTCACCGTGTCACCGATGGTCTGGTTGAAATACGCAATCGACGTCGGATCGTTCGGATCGCCCAGCGCGCTCGAGGTGATGCCGCCCGAACCGCTTAGCGGATCGTTAAAGTCACCGCCGCGCGGATTGTTACACGCGGCCAGCGCCAGAGCCGCGACCAGAAGGATCGCCTTGGTGGTTAGGTTCATGGTGTCGTATCCTTGTTGTACATCCTGCCCGACGCCCAGTCTAACAGACCGGTGGCGTCGGGGGAATCGGGGTTGGTTCACGTTGTCGCAGGGTCGGCCGCAGGCCTCAGGGCAGAAGCGGCGACCATGCAGGATCCGAGGCAGCGCCGGGCGTCGGCACACGGCGCAGGTTGCGCCCGGTGATGTCAACCGACATCAGCGCGGGATTGGTTCCGGGCTCGTCGCGGGTGAACATGATCACCCTTCCATTGGGCGACCAGGTCGGGCCTTCGTCGAGATAGCTCGCCGTCAGCAGACGTTCGTTCGAACCATCGGTGCGCATCACACCGATGTGGAACCGGCCGTTGTGCGACTTGGTAAAGGCAATCAGATCCCCGCGCGGGGACCAGACCGGCGTCGAATAGCGCCCCTGTCCTTGACTGATGCGCGTGGCCGCCCCCCCTTGCAAGGGCATCACATAGATCTGCGACGTACCCGAGCGATCGCTTTCGAACACGATCCGCGTGCCGTCGGGGGCAAACGAGGGTGCGGTGTCGATGGCCCCCGATTGCGTCAACTGCCAGCGTTGGCCATTGGCGATGTTCAACATGTAGAGATCGGTGCTGCCGTCGACCGAGAGCGAATAGATCATCGACCCGCCATCGGGCGAGAAGCGCGGCGCAAAGGTCATGGTGCCGGGTTGGTCGCCCACCACCTGACGACGCCGGGTTGCGACATCCATCAGATAGATCCGCGGAAAGCCGGTCTCGTAGCTGGTGAACAGGATGCGGTCGCCGGTCGGCGAAAAGCGCGGTGCAATGGCCAGGGCGCTTCCGTCGGTCAGGAACTGCACATTCTCGCCGTCCTGATCCATGATTGCCACCTGCTTGCGGCGTGCTTCACGCGGGCCACTCTCGGCAATGAACACCACCCGGCTGTCGAAATAGCCGGTCTCGCCGGTCAGTCGCTGATAGACCTGATCCGAAACCCGGTGCGCCATGCGCCGCCAGGCGTCCGTGCGCCCGTCCAGTTGCAATCCGTCGCCCAGTTGCTGGCCTGAAACCACGTCAAAAAGCCGGAACTTGACGGTGATCTGCTGGCCGTTGACCCGCACCGCGCCGGTAATCAGCGCGCGCGCATTGATAGCGCGCCAGTCGGGGAATTGCACCGGCGCATCAAAGCTGGTGATGCGCCCGATATGGGCGGTCGACGGGATTTCGCGCAACAGCCCGGTCCCGGTCAGGTTGTTCGCGATCACCCGCGCAAGGGCAGCAGCATATTGCCCGCCGGCCGAGTTTTCGGGGATGAAATCGGGGATCGCATAGGGCACGGGTTCGATCACACCCTCGGTGATCTCGATGCGCAGCGGGGTCTGGGCCAACGCCACCTTGGGCGCGAGGGCGAACCCGGCCAGCAGACTCAGCACGGGGCGACGGGAAATTTGGGTCATCGGTTGCTCATCCGTGCAGGGTTGAAGGTGATCTCGACAAGGCGCCATTGTTCAAAGAGGTTGGCGGGCAGGCCATAACCATTGACGCCGCATTGCACGATAGCCTGGCGACCGGCATCGAACGCCGCCTGCTGTGCCGCCAACCCGCCACCCTGCGCCGCAACCTGGCGAATCGAGGCCGGAACCGGGCGGGCATCGGGCGTCATTTCGAAGGCGATGGTCAGGACTACCCCCAACGCCTCCTGGCTGAGAAGGCCGACGTTCCAGCACGATTCGATGTTCAGCCTGAGGCCGTCGATTTCGGCCTGCGGCAGACCCGCCGGTTCCTCGAGCGCACCGGCCAGCGCCTGCGCCAAAGCATCGTTGACCGCGCTGGCACTGGGACCCTGCGGAGGAGCGGGTGTCGGCACCGGCGCGGGTGTCGATGGCGATGCCGTGGGCGCTGTTGAGGCGTT
>ERZ761609.1831-NODE-1831-length-17328-cov-8.231112_pt1 | contig 17328 bp, 27 predicted proteins | sample MGYA00511163_ERZ761609 | MGnify/ENA primary metagenome ERZ761609 (study PRJEB28899, sample SAMN02445070) | bioreactor sludge metagenome | biome: EBPR sludge | place: Australia: Brisbane, Thorneside Wastewater Treatment Plant | collected 2011-12-16 ... | reverse complement strand
ACGAGATTGGTCAGTGACTGGAGTTCAGACGTGTGCTCTTCCGATCTTATTAGAATCATTAATGAAACTCCAGTTTATCCCCAACTTCCGAGAAACTGGAATAAAAAAATATCTATTGAAAGTCTAGAGAAAGATAATCTGGAGAAGATGAAATGACAGCATATTATCCAGATTCAATTCCTAGTTATCCAACCCTTGCTAATGGTGTTGATTATGTTTTAGCTGAACATCAAAACACAAAGCGAGACGAGATTGTTGCGATTGCAACAGAGCTTGGAACAAATCCAAAAACAATTACAGACGCAACAACCCCAACTGCAACGCCTGATGATGTTGCGCAGTATTTGGACATGGTTGCTACTCAATTAAAGGCAATCCTTGGAGAAAGTAATTGGTATTCAACACCTAGAGCAAATTTATTTAACTTAGCAAATACAAGGATACATGGTGCTCGGTTAATTTGGAACAGTGTTAACAGTCTATCAGTTGATATTGGCTCTTGTTATGCTGAAAATGGGGATTTTATCAACATCACCGGCACTTTGACTGCATCATCACTTAGCCTTAGTAATTCAACTTGGTATCACATTTATGTTTACTTGAATTCTGGCGTGCCTGCAATGGAGGTTGTTACCACCGCGCCCGTAGCGTGGAAAGGGAGTGCGTACAGTAAAAAAGATGATACGTCGAGGCGTTATGTGGGGAGTGTAAAAACGAACTCAAGCGGTGAAGTAATAAACTTTTTAATGTCGGGGAATCAAATTAGTTATCGTGCTAATTCTATCGTATCACCATTGCGCGTGTTAAATGGTGGGAGTGCGACATCTGAGACAACTATTGATGCTTCAGGTATCGTTCCAGTAACTGCTCGCATTGCTATTTTGAGAATTTTTAATGGAGCGACCTCCGCCGGCTTTTTTATTACAGGTACATCGGATGACGGTATTACTATAAGTTCTACGGTTGGAGTAACCATTACAGGATTGGGGTCAACAACAGTGTGTCCTCATCCGTTAGATGCTTCACGAGCTCTAACTTACTTGTATAGCACCACCCCTTCGGGCGGCGCTGCGGTAGCCTATGTAGATGTTTATGGATACATCTTGGAGAGATGAAACATGAAAAACCTAATAACTATTTTACTGTTCTTATTACTTGTGCCTTTTACGAAAGTGCAAGCACAGACATTGACTGATAGTATCGGTGTAAATGTTCAGCAAACAGGCAGAGTGTTTTATGTGAATAGCCTGACAGGTGTAAATAACACTACCTGCTCACAAGTTAATCCTTGTAAGACTTTTAATCAAGCCCTTGCTTTAGCACAGGCAGGGGATACGATTTATCTTGAAGGCACTTTTGAACCAATTATGGTTACAAAAGGCGGTTTGACCATTGAGGGCATTGGAAGTGGTGCTTATATTGAAGGTGCAAACAGTAATGTATCTCGATGTGTTCAGATTGGGAGCGGTGAATTAAAGCCGACTGCACCTAATACGACCATCCGAAATGTGACTGTTAGAAACTGTAGAAGCCATGCGATTATTTCATACTCGCCAAACACAATAGTTGAATATTCCACAATTATTGATAGTGTGTTAGAGGCTAAGAACGGCGGTTTGTTTGGGTCTTGTATAAAAGGCTCACAAGGGGCGGCGAATATGATAATCCGCTACAACATCGTGATTAGATGTTGGGGTGAAGGAATTGCGCTCACCATTGTTGAAAGCCTCTTTGCACAGATTTACGGGAATGTTGTTCATAATACCCGTTCGGTTGGAATCTATATTGACAACTCAAATAATGTAGAAGTATTCGGAAATATTGTTGTTTGTGACAATCCATTATTCCAACAAAACGGGCAATATTCAGTGGCAATCGGCATGAGCAATGAGCCATATAATTATTCGCCTTTCTATTGGACGGTTGGAATTTTGAATAATATCAAAATCCATAACAACATCGTGAACGGGTGCAAGGATGGTGTTTATTTCTTCCGTTATCCCGGTATTAGTGAAGGGGCGAAGAATGTCACTGTTACACACAATACAATTGTCAATACAACTGGCGGAATCGGTTTTGATTCTGGCAACGGGCAAATTAATCTACAAGTGAGAAATAACATTACGAGAAATGTTTATTTTGCTTCATCGGTTGGTGCATCACAAAGTAACAACCAGCCCGCTAATGCCAACACGTTCGCAGTAACCCCAAATGGACTTGATGCAAATACTTATCGCTTACGAACGGAAATTTCCGTTCCTGATTTTGGAATCGGGACTGATTTCTTCGGCGTAGTCAGAAACAGCCCTATCAGTATCGGGGCGATTGAGTTCATCGGCTCAAATGTGACGTTGACACCTAGTGCGACTTTCAGTGTGCCGACTGTGACGAATACTCCGATTTATACAGCAAGCCCAACTATAACGAGGACTATCACGCCAACCCGAACAATGACAAGCACGCCGACTGTGACACGCACGGCAACTGGAATTCCGAGTAACACGCCGACACCGCTTGTTATTGGTACACCCTATTTGATGTGTACGGTTGAGCCGATTGGTACACCCTATTTGATGTGTACGGTTGAGCCGACAAGAATCGCTTGTGAGATAAAGCCGTGAAGTTTTGTTTTCCAGATGTGAGTTTCTATCAATATGGATATATTGACCCGCCAAGAGATTGGACGGTAGATAGATATATCCGTTTTGATGTAATGCGCCAAATGACCAGCGCGGTGATTATTCGCGCAGGACAAAACCTGTGGAAAGACCGAGCCTTTGATATTTCATGGAAGGCGGCGAAAGATGCAGGTTTAGCACGTGGGTCATATTGGTTTTATGACTCAAGAGTCCACCCGAAGCGACAGGCTGAATTGTGGGTTGAGGCGTTGGGTTGGGACTTGGGAGAGTTGCCGCTGTGGTGCGATTTTGAGGACAACTATCAAGGTCAATTTGCTGGATGGAAGCATTGGTTTGATTTCATCGAACGTTTGAAGGAATTGGTCAGCCATAAGCAGATTGGTATTTATACAGGTTATTACTATTGGTTGGAAAATACGATTGCGAAGGCGATTCCAAAGGCATCGTTAAATTATTTCAAACAGTATCCGTTGTGGATTGCGGCTTATAACAATTTTGAGCCGACTGTGCCTGCTCCGTGGACGGATTGGTCGATTTGGCAATACACGGATAATGGCGACGGCAAGCCTTATGGCGTGGCGAGTAATAACATTGATTTGAATTATTTCAATGGAAGTGAGGCGGAGTTTTATGAATTTTTTGGAGTGACAACCCCACCCCATCCCTCCCCAAATCAAGAGCATGATTTGGAGAGGGAGCATTGGCAAGTGAAAGCGATTTATCAGAATAAAGAAGTTGAATTAAAGGAGAAATGATATGAGCAATACACCTGTTAGTAATGATGTACCACGCAGAATTGTTTACGAATTAATGACAAAGGAAGAAAAAGAATTATTTAACATAGTTGGCGAAATAGAGAAACTAGGTGCACACCCTCTACTGACTGATTGCGTGGTTTTACTCATTGATGCAAGACGCAAATTATCTGATTGGGTAGACCTTGAAAGTTCAAATAATAAGGAGATTTGATATGTACGAATATAAAACCACTTGGACTAAGGGAATGAACACTCGACCTAACCATAATGTAAATAATGCGCCTAATGGCACAGTTGCTTATGGTGAAACTGTGAAGGGCGTTGAGTTATGGACGGCTACGGCTGATGGAAGCAATGTTAAGAAAGGCGACCAATGGGTGCGTTTGGAATCGAACGTTACAAAGTGGGTTGCTGTAATTCACATGGGTACTGTGTATGGGATTGTTAAGTTAATTGGTGAAAACCCTGAACCTGAACCAGACCCTGAGCCGACACCCGTTGAGTTGTACCCTGACTTTATGATTGGTCCCGTTGATAAAACAGGTCAACCATTAGCACCTGCGAAGCGATACAGAGTCGTTGAAGAATAATGATAGATTATCAAATCACTGCTGTTTATGAAGATAAACAGAAAGAATTAACTCGTCTTTATCCACGCCCTGATAAAAATTTGAGCGTAGATTTATCTGCTGGGGATTGGTGGCGGGTGAGGCATGACTTTGAACGCTTCGATCATGGATTTCAAGAGAAGCCGTTTAAGTATGGTAAACCACGTCAGCTGTTAGGTGGATATGAGCAGAAAGACCCAATGCCACAGACTCAAATGACATGGCAGTTGCCGCGCTCCGATGGTGGCTTTACGCCATTCACTAAGGCATGGCAGTTTTTGTATTATGAATTGCTCGAATGGGCGATTGGCGGAAGGCTTGAAAAAGGAAAGCCGACTGGCAGATATTGGCAGAAGATAAACGGCAAGAAGGTTTATGTAAAAGACAATCCTTATGCGAGGGTTGAGTACACGCCTTACTCGATGATGGAAGTTTGGGAAGATTTATTCAGTGACAGTGTGGCACTGACCGATGGACATGCGTTTGATAATGGGCGTGCTGATTATGTGCAGGGCAGGAATCTATCTGCTCCGCCGATGGATATAAAGCGTTTGCTATTTGGTCATACGGTGTTAAATAAAATTGGCATTGATGGCAAGTACACCATGTATGAGGCACTTGACCCACGCTTTCCGCCGCTGACTTTGAATTGGATACTTACGAATAAGCCACATTTGATTCAGTGGACGAATGAAATTGGCTGTGAGGATAATCAGAAGTTAGCTGATGGTCGTTGGGTGGTGGCGATGTTCCCGAAATTCAAACCTGCCTGTGATTACTTTGGATGGGAACGTGTAGGTGTGCCTTATTTTGTTTTAGGGCATGGTGGCTGGAATATTGTTGAAACTGAACGGTTGATGAAGCTAAAAACGGCTGAGTATACGCCGTATGTGCCGTGAAATTATTAGGTTTTGTTATATTCATAACATCTTTCACATGCGTATTGACCGTCATCTAACTTTATTAAGTTTCTATCAATAATGTCTTTTACATTTCTAAATACATGCTCGCAAAAAACACATTTTTCACCAATGTATTTCGATAGGGTGACTTCGTATAATCCACTTATATTCTCTTGTGTAATCTTAACAATTGAACCCAATGACGTTTCAGTCACATCTTCAATTTTCGGTAAATTGAAAATACCATAATAGGTAATATCAAGTTCTTCATCTGTTAGGTGGGTATATCCTTGCGTGACTTGGATGTTGACGTGACGTGCGGCTTCTTGGGCTTTCTTTAGATTGTTTGTAGCGCGGAGAACTTTTGTGACAAAGTAATGCCTGAATGTATGTGGGGTGATGGTGCCGACTTTTTCTGTTCCTAGTATTTTTTCAACCCATTCTTCAACGATATTTCTGCCCGTTGTGGTGGTGATTGGCTTTATTTTTTTTCCTGCACCTTTGTCGTGACGTGCAAAAAGGGGAAGTGATGCCAGAGGGCGACCCGAACCACCATCCAGTGAGGAGCGATGCGATAGATATTCTTTTATGTAGGTTATCGAGCGATTTGAAAATCGAACGACTGCTTGTTTGTCACCTTTGCCGATGATTATCGTTTTTTGGTTGGTCCAGTCAATTGAACCTCTTAATAGGTTGCAGGCTTCATGGACCCGCAAGCCGGTATCAGCTAAACTAATAAGAAAGGCGCGGTCTCGAAGTGAGATTAAATCAGTAGATGTATTTTTTTCGATTTCTGAAATTAGTTTCTCGATGTCTGTTTGGTCAAAGTAGGGTATGCGTTGACCTTGCGTGCGGGTATTGTGTTTGACGATGTATTCAAGGCGTTGGAAATTGATTTTGACCAGGTCATGTGCAGCGCAATATTTTAGAAGCCCGACCAAGGCGGTGACGTAGATTTCTTCGGTGTTAACTTGATAATCTTTTAGACTTTCGATAAAGCCTTCGGCAACAAGTTCGTTGATTCTGTTAATGGGGAGCTTGTCCGGGTTGACATTTTTTGTCAACAAGAATTCTTTGAAACGGTCTAAGCCCTTTTTATATGTGCGTGCGGTCTCTTCTGAGCGAGAACGTTTCACGCTACTAAGGTACTGGTTTATGGCTTGGGAAATGGTTTTTTCAGTCATATTGTTGGTTATGGTAGGAATACTTACCGAAAGCATTATATCAGAAAGCTAGGAATGCACTTCCCCTTCGATAGAAAGTGTGGCTTTGCTTATATTGCGTTCTACAAGTATTTCATCATCTTCTTGTAGAATCATACAATCTCTTGAGTCAGCAGAAAAGCCGAGAGTGACAAATACTCCCCTTTTCATTACTCTTATAATCTTTCTGCCAGCATGTATGTCGCCGACTATTAGGTCTTTCGCTGGAATTGAAATTTCCATTAACTTGCGCCTTGCACAGTTCTACAATCTCGGTGGTGAACGCCAAAGGAAACAAACGAAGCACAACAAACGGGTTCTGAAAGCAAGTCATTTGTGCGCTTTGTTAGCCAGCTTTCAACCTCTTGGTAGTTTGTTAACCAAATACAATCTTGCCTATGAGTTTTATCAGGAAAATCACCATTGTATTTACTGCCACAGTGCCAGCAAGTGAAATCAAAATCCCCAGTTACTTTCCATGGATCAGAGATCCACAATGCAACCTTCAACATTTTTGTTTTATCTTCATCCATTTTATTACCTCTTTATTAATAGTCCAATCAAAATAGAAAATGCGAAAGCGTCAAAGATAAATTCCAAACCACATAAATAGTAAACTTTGGCTACGTCGTAATCATATTGCTTGACCAATTTATCAAAGAAGAAAATTAAGATAATCATTTATATAAACCTTCCACGCGCACGCATTGATTGTTTGACTCTTTTGTTGGGATGCCCGATGTGAAAGCCATTACAAAACTTACATTTGTAGGCGTTCATGGTGTGACCAAAAGAAAGCATGTGAGCGTATGCGGCGCGGTTTGCGGTTTGATAGTCTTTATGCCTGACCTTACCTGCGCATGACTTTCTACGAAGTTTTCTCTTGGAGGACATTTGATTCTTTCCATTGTAGATAGGATGGGAATTTGTAAACCCAGACCCAAGGATTTGAAGCGACTGGATATTTGTCGCCGTTTAGTGTGTCCCATAGTTCGTAGTACCAATCACGGGGAAACCCTTTAATATCTCTTGGACAACCTTCCGCCCAAGCATCTTCGTTGGTTATGTATTGAACTCGTTGAATTTCAATAAACCTTGTGGTTATATTTTGAAAGCGACTATATTCTTTATCCATGAACATAGAAGATTTCCACTTTGCGGCTTCTGGATTACCTCTTGCCTCTTCTACCGGCCACTCACCGGGATATGGATTTCCTGTATCTGCTTTGTATTCAACATAATGATTTTCTTCTTTTTCCTTTTCAGTTTCGCACTCGCAATAAGGGACGGCGGTTTTACAAATAATGCAATAGGTTTCTTTGAAATACAAAGAACTACCTATATCACCATAAGGTAACGAGACCTGTATGACTTGATTTGTATATTTATTCATAAAACTTGCACGATTATTTTTTTTATCTTTGAACCAACCTAAAAACTTAAAATCATCAGGGTTTTTGTTGATCAACTTCAACCCTTTGGTGCGGCGTGTCTCTGTTTTCAGGTTGTTAAGATATGCCTGAATCATTGGGGTTGACATGATAAGTCCATAGGATTTATTCATTTTCTAGTCCTTCGTTCGGCGGCTTCGGCAGCTTCAAGAAGTGCCTTAGCAATTTCTCTTGCATCGCTTGGGGTAAGTTGAACTGGTTTATCAAGATTAGGACTTTCCATTTCAACAAACGGTTTTTTTGTGTTTGCACCAAAGCCAGAAGATATGAGAAATTCACCCATTACTTTTCACCTAAATCCCTTTCAATTCTTTCTTTATTTTTTCCAGCAGACTTTATTTCATTGTCTCTTCGTTCTATCGCCTCTTTTATTAACGGCGCGTGTCTTTCTACGATATGAATCAAATTATCATCCTCCTCACAATTCATACAAATATCAGGTTGTTTAATTGCGCCTACTACCCCACCTTTACAAGATAAGCAATATCTTTTTCTACAAAAAATACAGGTGTAAAGAATTTGATTTTCTTTTGTGGGCTGACAAATATCACACACTTCAATTTCTTTAGACGGAAGGGTTATTTTCATCTTTTCTCCTTATCCAAGCGATGCAATACAGCGTTGCATTAGCATCTTCATGACTGGCGGCGTGACGGCGTTTCCGTATTGTTTGGTTTGTTCTTTGCTATTTCCGAGAACGATGTGATTTTCACGAAAAGCCATAGCCTTACCAATCTCTTTGGGTTGCAACATGCGGTAATACAAATCTTCTACTTTTAGACTATCCAAATATTGGACGAGAGAGGCTCTTTCGAGGAAGGCTTTCGCTTCAATTAAAGCGTGATGGTCTTGGGTTGTGATTGTGCCAGTTGGTTGATGTAAGCCGACCCCCATGTTTTGAGGCTTGGCGTTGCCGCCGTATGCTTTGCTTAAGAAAGCTGATACGACACCAAGCGTTTGCCTTGTGGTTTGAGTTGGCATTGGGTTTTTGCTTGGATAGACATACTTCCCATTAGCTTGTGTGTGCGCTGTATCAATAATCCATGGAAAGACAATGCCATGAGCGGCTTCGCCCGTTTGTGTTGGAATGGTTTGAGACAAAGCATTTCTGACACGGCTTCCAATTCCAGTGGTGTACTTGCCAGTCAAAATCAGAGGGTCACGTCCATAGGCATCTAGTCCGAATTGGATGCGTTGAATCGTTTTCGGGACCAGTTTATTATTCTCAGGTCTATCACCGATTTTTGTTGATGGAATGCTGAAATCAATTGCATTGAAAGCGGCATAGTAGTATGGGGTCACTTCTTGATGGCAACTAGAGCAACGATAGAAATATTGCTTCTTATACCTGCCCCACTTCAAATGCTTTTTCCACGTTTGAATTGATTCAACATCTTTTAGACAGCGCGGACAATGAGCCTTTGGTCTAAACTCTAAATCGGGTTTTTTGTTTCCTTTTTTCCAAAAGATAGTATATAGACGGTCACGGCTTTGTGGCGTGGGATGTGCGAACATTGAATTGAAATACACGACTTCATGCTCGTAGCCTAATGAGTGCATGGCGTGAAGCCAAGAATCCCACATGACCCATTTACCAGCGTCTACAACGTTTTCAACAGCGATGATGTTGTAATCATGATATTCAGCAAAGCGTGGGACATCCCACATGGTAGCGCGGCTTCGTTCTTCAGCGGGGTCAATGAGGATGTTTCCGAATAAATCTTTTTCGTATAAACGTCTTTTCTTTCCTTTTGCTAAAGAGTGATTTGTGCATTCGGGTGAAGTAATTAGTATGTCTGTTGTTGGGTATCTGCGAGGATCGACCGCTGACATATCTGCACAATCATGGTCAACTTTGGGGAAATTTGTATTATGGGTTTCGATGGCAAGTTTCCAGTGATTCATGGCGAGTTTTACTTCTACGCCTGCTTCGGTAGCACCGCTAGAACTACCACCCGCGCCGCAAAATTGGTCTGTGGCTGTGATGTATGATTTTTTTCTCGGCATGTTATCTCTTTAGGGTTTGCCAATATTCAACGATTGCTTTGGCGTGTCCAAGGTTTTCTATTGGGCTATTTGCGTAAAAACTTATTTTCATGTACTTCACATATAAATTGTAAAAATCCTTATCTAAAGGAAAAGGAAAATAATAATCATCTAACCAAAGTATATATACTTGCATTTCATCGTATGGGATTTTCAAGACAACTTCAAAGGATGCAGTGTCAATGATAGGAAAAACAAAATAATTTCCTTCTTGAAATGGTTCTCCAACCTGAAATTGTTTCGTAGATGATTGATTATCCATAGTTACTTTCCACTTTTAGATTTGGTCTTTGATAACTTGATTGTTGCCTTTCTGCATTGGGAGCAGAGTTTATAGCGGCGGAAGCCGTTCTCTCCAGTTGTTAAGACCGGGAATAACTCTTTAGATGGCTTTTTACACTTTTGGCATTTCATCTGTAGTAATCCGAAACTCGAATTTTCATTGGAACTTGATTCCCGTTTCTATCTTCTAGCCATATTTCCAATTTTGGGAAATTTCCTATCATGTTAAGATAGGTTGGAACAGCATCTTGCGGGTGGTCAAATAAGAATGTTCCTTTCATAACCTTTTTGGTTTCAGGGTCACGCCAGACGAAGCGGAGGTCAAATAGAGGTTCTTGTGCCATGATGTTTACACCAATATCATTGGCGGGGTTGGAATTTCCACACCGACAGGTCGCCATAAATGAAGAACGTGCTTGTGATTATTGATGTATTCAGATTCGCGTGGGTGAAGTTGCATGACAATATCTTCTTTATCCCAAAACAGATTTTTCACGAAGTTCATTTCTTCCCAATATGGGGTGAGATTGCCTTTACCAATAAAGGTATGAACGCTGACGTGTTCCCATTGCAAACCAGTGGCGGCTATGGCTAATAAATGCCTTCGGTCTGACACAGGAGAAGGGATAATAAATCCGCCATTCTTGCCTGCGTTGGTGCGGGGTGTATTCTTAAACTGCGCTCGATATTGTTCTGGAAAATGAAACATGACTAACTTCCTGTCTTCACAGTTTGCTTGGCGGTTTTGTAATAATCGGGAGTCTTTTCGTCTACTTCGACTTCGCCAAGTTCATCTAACCATTTGGTGAGTGCGGCACAATCTGCACCGGCAACGCCTTTGACTTCGCTTTTGAGTTTGCCATCAGGCGTGATTTCAATTTCGATAACGTGAGGTTGATTTGCCATTGTTATCTCTTTCTCAAAGTAAGGAAGATTTCACCGTTATCACCTTGTTTTTCAACAACGGTATATCCTTTGGATTTTGCTTTAGCACTAACTGCGTGGAAGGTGTAGCGTTGTTGCAATTGGTTCATGGTTGTTTGGATTTGTTTATCATTGCGGTCTAAGTTATCTTGAACAATGGAATAACCAGAACCAGTCCATCGAAAACCGAGACCGTCAAAACCTCCGATTTTGAGGCGGCGTGCTTCATCCCGATTGATGGCGATGGCAACATTCTCAGAAGGAAGACCATGCCAATTAGATTCAAGCCTGCTTTCGTTTTGGATAGGGTTGGCACAGGTAAACTTTGCGCCGAGGTCAGCAAGGGCGGCAAGTAGACTTTCAGGATTTTTGAATTCAGTTTTGATTTCTTTGTAAACAGACAAAATATTTACTCCTTCGCTTATATAAACGATTTAGAATAAGAAAATGTTTATAAAAAAATCCCCAATTTCACAATTGGGGATTTTGGGTTAGATACTTTTCTAGTATCTGTATGCTTGAATAAATATGTTCGGAAGGCTTTTCAGTGTAGGCTTCAAAATCTTTCTTTTCTTCGTGAAGGTATTCTAGAACTTTTTGTAAGGCTTTTTTTTCTTCTTGGTTCATAGTGGATTGCCTGCTAAGTCTTGAATTTCAAATGAACCGGGGGCATTGCCTTCATCGTCACTAAAGAAAATGAGAGCAACCTTTTTTCCATCTGGCTTTGTTAATTCAAGCCCATAGAATCCATCTTCGGCTTCGACTAAACCTGTAATCTTTGCTCCAAGAAAATCCCCTAATTTATTTAGATAGTGCATTTGTTCGTCAGTCATTTTATTTCTCCTGTTTGATTTGATGTATTCATTATGACGCGCTATTTCAAAATTGGGAGCCCCTCAATTTTTTATTCGCTTAGATGTATTTCTTTTGAATGAATGGTATTAAATTTTCGTTCAACTTTCTTACCATAGGTAACTGCATCATCAGGATTATCAAATCTTTTGAGGGATGGTCTGGGGAATTCACCATCGTCTAAAGGTATTTCAAATGATGGAACGTTTGAAAAAGCCGCCTCAAAGATTGTTCGTTGTGTGTTGCAATAAAACCCGCATAAGTAAATTCTTTTCATTCTTCAATCCTGACTTTACGAGTAGAAGAAGTTGTTTGAATGACTTGTTCTTCTAATGGTTCAGCGGCAAAACGCGCACGTTCTTTCGCCCATCTACGAAGTTCGTTAATTTTTTCGCCCATTGTTTTTTGAATGGGGACAATCTCTTTTGCGTTTTCAATTAAGCAATCTGTTGTTAGTTTTTTCCCTGCGAAATAAGCCGCTTTTACAGAAGCCTTTACAACTTTCTCAATCTCTGCACCTGAAAAGCCCCACGTTGCATTGATTAATTCATCGGTGATAAGACTTACAGGTTTATTTCGCTTGGTAAGATGAATTTCAAAAATCTCACGGCGTGAAGATGCGTTGGGAAGGTCAACCCAGAAAATATCATCGAAGCGGCGCAAAAGTTCAGGTTTCAACATCTTGGCATCGTTGGCAGTTGCCACAACATAAACACTGGCTTTCGTTTCTTGCATCCATGTAAGTAATGTACCAAAAACACGCGATGAAGTTCCTCCATCTAAATCATTTGTTCCGAGACTCTTTTCAATTTCATCCACCCAAAGCACACATGGAGAGACTGCCTCAGCCACTTTCAAAGCAGAACGCATATTGGCTTCTGATTGACCAACCAAACCGCCCATTAGAGCGCCGACATCCATACGTAATAAAGGTAATTCACCACCTGCTACCGCTTTTGCAAAAAGACTTTTTCCCACGCCCGGCACACCCACAAATAGAACACCTTTGGGTGTATCAATGCCTTCATTACGAGCATTTTCTGAAAAAGAGAGTCTTTGAATATTTGCGTAATCTTTTAATATTTTCAAGCCGCCGACATTCTGCATTGTGACAGAGGTATCAAAAAATTCAAGGACGCCTGACTTCTTAATAATTTGTGCTTTTTCTGCCACGATGTGAGGCACAGCAGATGCACCGAGTTCACCAGTTGCTACGACTGCGCTTAATAATGTGCTTGATGCTTCAAAAGATGATAAGCCCTGTAATGAACGAGTCACTAAATCTCGTGCATCACCATCTAAATTAATTTTTACTTTATCGGGTAGGTCGGTTTCACATTTTTTTAGGATAGTAGAAAGTTCTTCCATGTCAGGAAGTGGATAGTCAATCACTGCAACCGTCTTTTCTAAATCGGTTGGGATTTGCATTGAGGGAGAAATCAAAATTAAGTTATCGGTATTATTTTGAAACTTATTAGCAATATCTCGCAATTGACGAACAATCATGGCATCGTTAAGCATGTGGTGAAGGTCACAAATTACATAGAAAATAGAGGGTTGTGCGGTCTTCGCTTTGGAGCCAGAATCTGTGCTTATCAAAGCGAATTTATTTTCTAATATTTGCGATAATGCTTCGGCGGGTTCAGAGGTATTATCGTATTTCTTCGTTCCCTCTTTTGTCTCTTCTACTAAGCCATCAGTGATGGTCCACTTGATAACACGAGCAGAATGTATTTTCTGCTTTGCAAGTTTATTGATTTCTGTAAGCACGCGACTTTCTTCATGGCTTAAGATAGCAATAACAGGATAACGAGCGCAGATGTAACGATTAAGTAGATTGACTGGATTCATGTTTATACCTTTCGGTGTATAGGTTTGTTTTAATAACAATTTAGAGGAATGAAATGTCTATAACTTCACTAACGAAAATCGGGAAGTTGCCTTTTGGGTTGACTTTGGAAGTGTTTCAACTTTGACTGTTTCAATAGTTTCTTCTTTTTGATTAATAAAAAACAGGTGTAGTTTCACTTCTCGGATATGTTTGCATTCTTCGCGTTTGTATATCCAGCGCGGGCAAGAGCATCCCCATTGTTCTGATTGGTTGGTAGCGACAATATAAGATAGGTTGGCTCTTGATTGGGAAGGACATTCATAAAATGTTTCCCAAATACTGCTTTTGGGATGGTCTACAATCTGACTAATTGGTTTTTGGGTTTTCATAATTTCACCTGTGAGAATCTACTTGGTTTATCTTCGTCTTGATTTTTGTTTTCTTTTAATTCTTCTATGCTTTCAAGTTGACTTAGAAAATTCTTTGTTTTGTCTCTTATTCGCAAAGCCCAGCCGCCTGTAGAATCATCAGTTGCTATGCGGGTCCAATGCAATGTTCCATCTTTTTCCATTTTCACAATACGAAATTGCCTGAGCTTGCCAGTCTTATGTTTATCGTAAGTAATAGAAGATTGGACAAATATCAACCTCATTTTTCCAATTGGTATTTGAACCGTCCCTTCACCGATGAATTCGCCGACAAAACAAAACCCATTTTTGAAGTCGGTATCAATATAATCAATCAATTTCGCCCATTTGGGTAGACCAGGTTCACTTTCAAGTTTTGCCACACGGATTAATTCATCAAGGAAATTGTCAACAATAAGATATTTAAGGGTAAAGTCTTTTTGATTGGATTTATCTACACCTATCACAACTTTATTACTTGATTGTTCTTTAAGAATAAAATCAACATATTCTTTCCAAGTGGTTGCATATTTTTTTCTTGACATCTTATACTTTGACCAAACTGAATCTATTAGGTTCTCGCAAAAGGTCTTCTACTGCGTTTTCTTCGAGTTCCATGATTTCTTGCAAGATATTAGTGACTTCTTCAACACTTCGTTCTGGAGCATCTGACCTGTCACCAATTGGACCAATTGCGTTCTTAAGGGCATTGAGGCGACCGCGCAATGCGTGATCATCGTGGACTGCAAGCAAATCAAACATTTCAATAAGTCCACGTCCTTTTTCAGCAACTTTGCCACGTACAAAACCATTTTTGCGGATGCTCTTTAGCATTTCAGCAACATCTTCGGAAAATCTTTTTCGTAATTCAGAGAATACTTCTTGAAAAGGGCTTGCAATAGCACGTAATTGTTCACGGGCATGACGAGCTTCAGCTTCAATCATGGCATCTATACGAGCGCGGCGCTCATCTTCTTCTAGTTGGTGCATCATACTTTCGTGACGTGATTTTTCGGCGGCACGAGATATTTCTAAAGACAAGGCTTCTTCTTTTTGTTTGGAGCGAGCGCGAATGTGGTCTACTTTGGCTTGTTCTTTGGCAACATCTACATCACTATAAACAAGGGCAGTGACATAATCAGCTTGTAGTTTTTCTGCAATTTCTTCTTTCTTTGGAAGTTTTGACATAACAGAATCAACGACATAGTCTACAAACTGATTATGATTCATTGGCTTGCCATTGATAATGACATGTTTATAGCCATTTGCACAAATTGAGTTCCACGAGGCTTCGGCAACTTCTTTGTAACCTTCCGCAAGCCAATCTTGATATGAATCTAAGTTCTTGATAATTCTGCGCTTGATTGCGTAAAACTCTTTCCATAGTTCTACCCATTGCTTTTGCCATTTTTCGTAAGAGGTGTAAGGCAACCAACGATAAGGACGAAAGCCAGTGACATCATAAGAAAGCCTATCCAACCAATAGCGCATTCTTGTAACAACTGATTTCAACGCTCTGATTTCTGTTTCTGGGATAAGGTGTTTTTGACCTTTGGTGAAACGAGTAAAACGGGGGTCGCTGACATCGGCTTGGATACCAATTTCCGCCCATGTTGCTGAACGTGTAAACATGCTTACCCCACTGATATTTAAGTCAATAAGAATGCCTTGATTGCGAAGTACATCCAATTCAACTTGAACAGAACGAATCTGGTCTATTGGCTTTCCAGTAATATCTGATGCTTGCTTTAAGCGTTGTTCTGTTTTCTTTTTCATTGTTTCTCCTGTATAGGCTTACTTTAATAACGATTTAGACAATGAAAATGTTTATAAAAAACCCCTCGAATATCGAGGGGTTTTTTATGCCAGTATTACCTCCTATTTTTATTTTTTAGAAGTTGCTAAATTGACGGATGAGGGAGACACCCACCAATTCAGCAACTTGTACCCACTTTTCTTACATTATCACTACAACTTTCGTAGGAGTCGCTTTCTGGTTTGGGCACTTTGGTTTTCGCTAGCTCGACATCGGAAGTATCACCCAAATCAACTACTTCCTCCACAGCCTTTCCACTTACTCACGACTCAATCAATTAGTGTGGGCTTTCTGAATATATAGACGATTAGAATACCTAAAATGTTGTGTTTAATTTGGTTTTGGCTTGAATTCGTTTATGGTTTCAAACGTGCCATCTTCTAACATTATGACAATATCACCAGGTTGAATTTTTCTGTGATTCTTATCTACAATACCGCTAAAGGGCTTTAATACAGATTCGTATTTGAAGTGCTTTCCGTCATAGTGTAGGAATAAAGCCTGATTACGGACCAGCTTATAAACCATGTCATAGATACCTAGTGCAAAAGCAATGCTGACTGAGGCACAGTAAAAGATAGGTGATTATCAAGATAACAAACCTATCTATAAAAAAACTAACCTGCCACACTCAAGAAGTTCTTTGAATTGAGACTTCTTGAGTTCGTAAGACGGAAATCCTGCTTGCAAGGACTCTGCTAGTTGATACTTGACACTTCCATTCATATCTATAATGATTCTAAAAAACACTACAGTATCACCATCAATTTTTATTTTTGTTCCTACACTTGGGTTTGTTATTTGGATAATCTCCCTTTTACAATACATACAATTTGTTTTTTTATTTGACCTTTTTACAACCACTATTTCTATTTGTACTTTATGCTTCGTCATATATTAATCCTCCATGAACAAAACAGGCAGGGCGTTCGCTACCAACTTATCTTTTCGGATAATCCCAAAAGATTGAAGCATTGTCATGTTCTTTGAAAGACCTTCTGGTGTGTTTATCTGCCCTGTCAATTCTGCAATTTCTTGGATTGATACAGGGTTGGGGTATCTTTCAATCAGGATTTTAAGAATATCTGTTTTTTTTGCTCCAAGTCTTTGGTAAATTTGTTGATGTAATTCTTCGCAGGTCAATGGTGTTTGGGGAACATTGGCAAATGACATTCCAACCTCTGTTAATTCAAGGGTATCGGATTTGTTATCTACAATCATTTCATTCTTGCGAAGAATGAAAAGGTTTTTGATGTAGCCTTCTGGCTTATTTGTTTGGTCAGACAAGAAAGCGATTATGCTACGTTTTGGGGATTTAATGCCGACAGAGTTCATCCATGCGATAGAGTCAATGATTTGTTGTTGTGGGTTGCTGATTTTTACATTTTCTCGAATGTGTTCAGCGCGAGCAACGTCTTTGCCAACTAAAGGCATATTTCTAATTCCTGAAGCTACAATTTCTTTAGGAAATAATTCTTCGTTCTTTTTCATATAAACTAAATCTAAAGGGAAAACAACTTTTTTTCCAGAAACGGTTTTTTGACGTTTATTAAAATCATCAATAGTATTTTTTATTTCTTTTTTAACTTTCTCTATTCCTGTATTTATAT